>JGI994J12354_10002006_pt1 | contig 20308 bp, 24 predicted proteins | sample IntmicLarv3ML3BL_FD_12354 | JGI IMG/M metagenome (IMG submission 12354)
TACTTAAAATGTAACTGTCTTATTTTGAAGTGGTACCACCAGGAATCGAACCAGGGACACAAGGATTTTCAGTCCTTTGCTCTACCAACTGAGCTATGGTACCTTCGCCATTGCGAGTGCAAATGTAATTGTTTTTTTTGATTTGTCAAATCTTTCTTGAAAAGAAGCAGGCTTAGCTCCGTTTTTCTAAAAAAGAACTATTTTAGCAGGATAATCGAAAGAACAATAACAATGAAGACCAATATTACAGTTTCAGTTTCACATAGAATTTCATACACGTTCAACATCATACAAATATTTGAACGTGATGATGGAAAAAAGAAACAAACATTGGCGTATAAATCAGAGAAATCGTATTTATGCTGCTAAAATGAAGTTGCATGCCGCATACGGTGGCGAATTCTTTCTTAATGAAAGACGAGTAATTAACCCACGTTGGATTGAACTTTACAAAGCGAATTGGAGTTCTTTCTATAAATCTGTCCGCACTCCGTGCAGTTGCTATGCATGTTGTGGAGAGTCGTATAGTCGGTTAGTATACAAGAAAGAAACAGATAGAATCTTTGCGGAGTCTATCTATTGAGAAGAGGGGGATTTAGTCCCCCTCTTTTTTTTATTATACAAAAAAATCCCCTGTAAATTAAATATTTACAGGGGATTTTCATTTCTTGGCGGAGAGAGAGGGATTCGAACCCCCGGTACCTCGCAGTACGGCGGTTTTCAAGACCGCTGCAATCGACCACTCTGCCATCTCTCCAATAAAATGCTCTCGTTTTTCTCGATAGCGGTGCAAAGATATATATTATTTTTAGAAAACAATAGGTGTTGTTGTTTTTTTTCGATTGGAAGGGCTTTTTCTTCTTTTCAAACTTACAATATCATTGTTATTATTATTTTTGTGCAAGAATATTAATCGTTATAATATTAAATAGTTATATGAAAAAGATAACAGGTGTATTTGTTGGTATCCTTGCTCTTTTGCTTATTAGTGGATTTGTTTTTGCTAAGAATGGTAAGGGAGAGGCGGAAGAGGAGTCTTATGGTAAGGTTGTTATGCTTAATAAGGCTGACTTTCTAACGAAGGTTTTTGATTATGAAAAGAATGCTGATCAATGGGTATATGCTGGTGATAAACCTTGTATCGTTGATTTTTATGCAGATTGGTGTGGACCATGCAGAAAACTTGCGCCAACATTAAGAGAACTTGCTGATAAATATAAGGATGATATCGTTATTTATAAGGTAAATGTTGACAACGAGAAGGACTTAGCTCGGTTCTTTGGTATTAGAAGTGTCCCTACTCTTTTGTTTATCCCTAAAGATGAAGAACCTAAAATGGCCATGGGAGCGCTTCCTCGTGAGACTTTTGTAGAACAGATAAATACTTTTCTTTTGAAGAAATAATAAAGAAGGGCATTATATAATAGAATAAGGTGTTTGGAACAAATAAATCCGAGCACCTTATTTTGTAGGTATGAGTATCAGAGAATAAACCTTTATCGTAAAAGAGAATGATTATGAGTGGATTAAATAAAAATAGTGACTGGACTCGTTTATCCGTTACATTCCTGATAATAGCCGGAGTCTTAATGCTATTCAGTTTTATAGTGCCAATACTTTTCACGAGAGGCATTATGCCTTGGGATTTTACAGAAACCGGACAGATAGGGGATACGATAGGTGGACTGATGAATCCTTTTATTGCGATAGGTGGAGTTATTATGACATTCCTTGCTTTTTATATGCAGTTGCGTGCTAACCAGATACAGCGTGAGCAGTTTGTTAAGTCCATCAATCGAAATAATGTAAACGAGAAGATCGATTGCTACTACAAACTGCAATTAATAAAACTTGATATTGATAAAACACTCAATGATATTGATAAACGTCTTGATATCATAAAACAGTTTGTAAAGTCGCAAAAGGAAAACCTTTATCATCCTAAGAAGATGCAACATTCACCGATGAAGCATTATGACAGGTTTGTAAATTCAGAGAGATTGTCGATTTATAAAGGATTCAAGTACTTTATGAGTTCGGATAAAGATTGGGTAGATAAGTTCAATACTCTTTACACTGCGATAGATTATACTCCGGAAGGATTGAGGGAAATATATGTAACGATAGAAAATCATAACAAGGAGGTGTTCAATGACAAACTTGCAATAAGGAATGATTTAACGGAACTTGAAAGGAGAGGGGTGCACTTCGCAGACTTATATTCAGCATCCAAAAAACATTCTGAAAGCAATGATATCGTGAGAGAAATGCTAACCAAGCATCGTGAAGAGTTGATAAGAAGCAACAATCCGAGAGTGGAGACTGATTTTGGAAAATTAAAAGACATTCTTGAAAAGTTTAATGGCGATGTAAGTTTTCATTTCAAGAATAAGGAATACATCGCCGAGCTTGCTCATATCTCTGATTTGGTATCTCAAATACTACTGCGACTTAATTTCATCAAGCAAAAATCTGAACACCTTAGTGAAGAGTTAGATACATTCGTTCGAAATATGAATTCAATAACGGCAGGGCTAAGGGATATCTCTGCTTTCATCAACGCGTCTTTAACTCGTACATCTTTAGAAGAACTGCAACAAGAGTACAATACTTTTCCGGAGGAATAAATTCTGTTTTCGGTGGCGTGTTAGACTTTCGTGGTACCCACGAAGCGACAAAATACAACGTTTTTGAACTTTCCCTACGTTGTGAAAACCTCAAAACCTGGATGTTATCCTGCGTATGGAAATATTCGTTACTTTCGTAGTACAAAATCCTTTGTAAACAAACTACTCTAAATTATATAATGAATATGAAGAAAAAACTTATTACTATTTATTTGTCTGTCTTATTCTGTGGGACGTTATTCGCACAAGACAGAACTATCGGGCATACTTTTGCCACTCGCTCCGAAGTGATTGCTACCCATGGTATGGCTGCTACAAGTCATCCGCTTGCTACTCAGGTTGCTCTCGACATTTTGAAGAAGGGTGGAACAGCAGTTGATGCTGCTATTGCAGCCAATTCAATACTTGGTCTGATGGAACCTACCGGATGTGGGATAGGGGGAGATTTGTTTGCTATCGTTTGGGATGCTAAGACACAAAAACTGCATGGACTTAATGCAAGCGGACGTTCTCCGAAATCTCTTACTATTGATTACTTCAGGGAGAACGGTATCACACAAATTCCTGCTCGCGGAGAGCTACCTGTGTCTGTTCCCGGTTGTGTGGATGGTTGGTTTGAATTGCACAAGAAATTTGGAAAAGTCTCGATGAAGGAGATTCTGGCACCTGCTATATCTTATGCCCGTGAAGGCTTTCCTATTACTGAGGTTATTCAATCTGATTTTGCCAGAGGTTCAAGATTATTGATGCAGTACGAAAACTTCAGCGAAACATATCTACCTAACGGTCGTGTTCCGGAGAAAGGCGAGATTGTAAAGAACCCATACCTTGCCAATACTTACGAAAAGATAGCAACAAAGGGTAGGGACGAATTTTATAAAGGAGATATCGCTCGTACTATTGCCGATTATATGAAGCGCAACGGAGGATTTCTTTCTTATGATGATATGGCTTCTCATACGTCTGAATGGGTAGAGCCTGTCAGTACAAACTATCGTGGTTATGATGTATGGGAACTTCCTCCTAATGGACAAGGAATTGCAGCTCTGCAGATATTGAATGTTATGGAGCAATACGACGTTAAGAATATGGGATTTGGTAGTGCTGATTATATTCATTTATTTGTTGAAGCAAAGAAACTCGCCTTTGAAGACAGAGCACGCCATTATGCTGATATGGACTTCTCCAATGTTCCTGTGCAAAAACTTATATCTAAAGAATATGCCGAGGAAAGGGCTAAACTGATAGACATGGACCGAGCTGCACAGTCATACGACGCAGGAGTGCTTAATTCGCCAAGTACAATTTATCTAACGGTTGCGGATAAGGATGGTAATATGGTTTCTCTTATACAGAGTAATTATCGTGGACTTGGTTCCGGTATGACTCCTGATAAACTTGGTTTCATCCTTCAGAATAGAGGCGAGATGTTCTCCCTGCAAGATGGTCATCCAAACGTATACGAGCCGGGCAAGCGTCCGTTCCATACAATAATACCTGCTTTTATAACAAAGGATGGTAAGCCATGGGTTAGTTTCGGTGTAATGGGTGGAGGAATGCAACCACAAGCTCATGCTCAGGTTGTAATGAACTTGGTAGACTTCGGCATGAACCTACAAGAAGCAGGAGATGCCCCACGAATACAACATTCAGGCAGTTCTGAACCAACAGACGAGGTAATGACCGATGGGGGGATAGTATATCTTGAATCAGGTTTTGACTACCAACAAATACGAACATTGCTCAGAAAGGGACATAAAGTAGGGAATACCGTAGGAAGCTATGGCGGTTATCAGGCAATAAAATGGGATGCTGAAAAAGGAGTCTACTTTGGTGCTTCAGAGTCTCGCAAAGACGGACAAGCGGCAGGCTATTAAGTTCTGTTTTAGAAATCTTTAAAAAGCTAAAGGGGCGCCTTTCACAAGGAACCCCTTTATTATTTAACCAAAACCTTAACTATGAAAGTCACAAAGATATATGGTGAGTTTTATATACGCAAGTATTTTCACTGCTTTTTTCAATTGCACTAAAAAAATATGATCAAAATATCATCGCACAAATACTCAGAGTGGATATATTAACTAATTTTGACAGATAAACTATAAAATAAGAGTTACATTATGAAGAGAAATTGGCTTATAATGAGTGCCATTGTTTTGGTAGGCTCCGTTCTGGAGTCTATGGCTTGTACAAATTTTCTTGTTGGACGTAAAGCGTCAGTCGATGGTTCAGTGATGCTTAGCTATGCTGCTGATTCGCATAATCTTTATGGCGAACTTTATCGTTGGCCTGCTGCTACTTGGCCTGAAGGTAGTATGCTTGAAGTACGTAATTGGGAGGATAATAAATATCTGGGGCATATTCCTCAGGTAGAACGTACCTATTCGGTTGTTGGTAATATGAATGAATATCAGTTGGCTATTACGGAGACTACCTTTGGTGGTCGTAGTGAATTGGTAGATACTACCGGTATCATGGATTATGGTAGCCTGATCTATATCGCGCTGCAACGCTCTAAGACTGCTCGTGAAGCTATCGATGTAATGACTAACCTTGTTAAGGAACACGGCTATTACAGCGGTGGTGAGTCTTTCTCTATTGCAGACAAGAATGAAGCATGGATTATGGAAATGATAGGTAAGGGAGTAGGCAATAAAGGTGCTGTTTGGGTTGCTATTCGCATACCGGATGATTGTATCTCTGCTCATGCTAATCAAGCTCGTATACAGCAAATTCCTTTTGATGATAAAGAAAACTGCCTTTACTCTCCAGATGTAGTATCTTTTGCACGTGAGAAGGGTTACTTCTCAGGAAAGGATGAAGATTTCAGTTTTGCTAAGGCATATTGCCCTTATGACTTCAGCGGATTACGTGCTTGTGAAGCTCGTGTATGGTCTTTCTTCAGAAAGTATGACGACTCAATGGATAAATATACAGAGTTCATCATGGGTGATGCAAGCAAAGAGCCGATGCCTTTATATATCAAGCCTAACAAGAAATTGTCAGTGCAAGATGTTCAAAACGGAATGCGCGACCATTATGAAGGTACAGTTCTTGATATGACTAAGGATGCAGGTGCAGGTCCGTATAAAGTGCCTTACCGTTGGCGTCCGATGAGTTTTGAAGTTGATGGAGAAACGTATATCAACGAGCGTGCTATTGCAACTCAACAAAGTGGCTTTGTGATTGTTCCTCAAATGCGTAATTGGTTACCGGATGCAGTAGGAGGGATCCTGTGGTTTGCTGCTGACGATGCTGATATGGCAGTCTTTGCTCCGGTTTATTGCTCGGTAACAGATGCTCCTGAATGTTTCCGTGTAGGAAATGGTGACTTACTGACTTTCTCTTGGACATCTGCTTTCTGGATTCATAATTGGGTTGCTAACATGGCTTACCACAAGTATAGCTTTATGATTGAAGATATCCGCAAGGTTCAGCAAGAGTTGGAAAATGGATATCAGGATATGATTCCTGCAATAGATAAGGCAGCAACAGAGCTTTACACAAAAGACCCTGCTGAAGCTGCAAAATTCCTGACATGGTTTAGCTCAACAACAGCTGATGATGCAACAGCAAGATGGAAGAAGTTAGGCGAATATCTATTGGTGAAATATATCGACGGTAATGTGAAGAAGGAAGAGAATGGTGAATTCAAGCGCAATCCTTATGGAGTACCGGTTTCTCCTGATTTCCCTGGGTATGATGAAGAGTATTATCGTAACATTGTGAAAAGTGCCGGAGAAAGATTGAAGGTAAAGACGCAATAATAGCCTGACAAGCCTTGGATAAAAAATAGGACAACCCAATATTCTGGGTTGTCCTATTTTTTTCTTAAGAAAAGCTTTTTCTTACTTCTTAGATTCGTCTATAGAAACCTTACGGAATTCTTTAAGAGCCTTTTCGATTGATAAAGATGCTTTTCTTGCGCGTGCACCAGCCGTTTTGTTATTCTTTTCAGCTTGAAGTGCTGCGTTTGTTGTAAACTCGTCAATAAGAGAGTTTAAGTTTGCTAATAATTCTTTCATGATTTCTATTATTAAAATATTTCGGGCAAAGATAAATTTATTTTTTAGATATCTTAATTTTCAAATGAGTAAATTCATTCAACAAACGCTTATTTAACGCATATTTCTTCTTCCAACTACCTTTTATTTCTCTGTCACAGTAATATCCGTTTTGCATATGCCATATTTCTCCTTGTGTGGCTCCATGCCTGTTGGCTCTATATGTACTACTATATCGTATATGTTTTCTATGTTTTTTCTGATGCTATCCTCTACAGCATGGGCTATCTCGTGTGCTTCTTTCAGCTTTATATCGGCATCAGCTTCTATGTCGAGACTTATCATATATAGATTGCCTAATTGGCGTGATCTGATTCGGTGTGGGTTGCTTGCTCCCGGGACTTGCTCTACTGCATCAATGATTTGTGAATAGATTGATATATCCTTAATGCCATCCATTAGCTCGACATTACTTTCGAGGAATATCTCTATCGATACCTTAATAATATATATACTGATAAGTAATCCGGTAATTGAGTCGAGTATTGGAGTATCCAGAAGGAATGTAAACATTAGTCCAACCAATACACTACACGATATATATATATCATTACGCATATTCTTTGCATTGGCTATAAGCATGGAACTACCTGTCTTCTTTCCTTGTCTGAATTGGTAAGCTGCTAAGGCAAGTTTTCCGACTATCGAAAAGACTGTAACATAGATCGCCATGTAGGAGGGGAGTTCACGCTCTTCAGAGAAGATTAATCCCTTTGCTGTAGAGAAGAACATCTCTATACCTGCAAAGAAGATGACGAGCGATAACACCTTTGTTGCTACCGAGTCAGCCTTTTCATAGCCATAGGCGTATTTTAAGTTTGGAGGTCTGCTGATGATTCTCGAGGTATATAGCATAACTAATGATGTCACAACATCCGAAGCGGAGTCAATTCCATCACTTAACACCGCCATACTGCCGGATATAACACCTACAAAAATCTTTGAAACAGAAAGAATCGCATTACCAATAACACTAATCCACGATGTGAGTAAGAGAGTTTTTTTTCTTTTATCCATTATATCATAAAGATTAAAACACAGTTCAAAGATACAAAAAAAGACTCGTCTTATAAAGAAAAAGGACTGCCCGTTGAGTCTGACAGTCCTTATCTTTAATTATGTTCTGATATTCTTTATCTAACGAAACTTGCATTCAATAGGTAGTCAGCACAGCCTTTAACACCTTCGAATTGAGTCATTCCTTTATATTGAATGTTTTCCAATTCTACGAAGTAGTCTTGAATACCGTTGGTCTTTGCTTTTTTGAAGATGTTTTCAAAGTTCATCATTCCTGATTGACCTAAAACTGCTCTATCTTTGATATGCAATACTCTGATGCGGTCTGCATAATTTCTCATGTATTCAACAGGATCTTGCTGTCCCATGACGCACCAGTAAACGTCCAACTCAAAGAATACCAACGAAGGATCAGTCTGTCTAAGCATACCATCATAGATGATTTCCACGCCTTCAGGAGCATTGCGTCTGAAAGCATTACGTCCGAATACAGACTCTTTGCCACCCGGGATTACTCGTGCGAATTCACCTTCGTGGTTGTGATATCCAAATGATAAGCCACCTGCCTTGGCAATTTTTCCTGCTTCGTTGAAGACTTCGCTTACAAAAGAAACCTCTTCGGCACTCCTTGTTTCAGGCTGCCCCGGTTGGATAATATATTTAACGCCAATCGCAGCATGATGGTCGGTTGCCTTTTTCCAGAACTCTGCAATTTGTTTCTTATTCTCAGGTGTATATTCTCTCACAGGAGGATTTACGTGGGTGCTTACAATCTTTAGTCCTGCATCGTCGGACATCTTTTTGAACTCAGCCATACTTACTTGACCGATATTGCCATCGTTATAACCGGCAAGCTCGATAGTCGAGTAGCCCATTTGTGCTACTTTCTTCAAACCTCCCGGAACGTCTGAATGTAGCTCTCTGCCTAATGAATATATCTGCAATCCGATTTTTTTTGCAGCATTCACGTTTGTCGTTGCAGGAGTTGCAGCTATTGCATTACTTGTTTTACCTGCGAGTAGTCCACCAAAAGTAAGGATAGACGCATTTTTTAGAAAATCTCTTCTGTTAGCCATAATGTTTTATTTTTCATTTAAATATTACTGTTGTTGTCTTCTCAATCTGTTAACTGCCGATTCAAGAGACTCTGTTGGTTCGATTATATTGTATTCTCCCCAGAAATTATCATCGATAAAGTCTGATACTTTATCCGAGAATGATTGGTTTGATTTGAACGATGCTCTGTAAGGAATGCTTGTTACATTTTCCTCTCTGATATCTGTGATAACCATTTCTGAAACTATTGAGTAGTTTGTGTGGAACAGACGACGACGCCAGTCACATCTGAATTTTGCTTCATAGCGGATATAGTTCAACGTCGCTCTGTCGTCCTGTTGTTTGTAGTTTACGAGGTATGATATCTCCATCGGTCTGAAGCGCAATCCTGACGGTTTCTTCCTTAGGATTGCGTCCGTTGCTTTGTTTATGTCGCTTAGGTCAAGCTGTATTTCAGCTCGTGTGAAAGTCATACTTTCTTTATCGATAAAGAGTTTCCCACGATAAAGTGCGTAGTCTATAACAACCTGTGGCTGGAAGGAAATAACATACTGCTGGCGGTCATTAATCATAACTGGCTCCTCCATCCTGAAAGAATAGAAGTGCAGCTCATTTCTGTTGAAAAGAAAATCGCGGTTCTTTGCAACATCAAGGAATATGGCAAGATTAGGTCCACCCTGCAATTTCACGCCCAATGTATCACTACGCTTCTGGCTTAGCAGTTGGCGACCTTTATAAATCTGCACTCTGTCTTGATTGATTGATTGATGATAGGGCGTTTTGTATATATCAACGATAGCCTCTGCGATACTGATATAGTTACGTCCTTTCTGAGCTGTCTCACGATAGAATCCAGTCAGCATACCATGTTTATTGCTGTAATTTGTAGTAATTCTTGAGATAGCTTCCTCTACGAGGTATACAGGGTCTTGTGCGCGGATGATAATTTCCTCGAGCATATTCGTATTAGGAGTAAGCTGTACAGTCAGATTAGAGATATCTTCTCCTTCTAATTGTATATGAGCACTTAGATATCCGATGTGGGAGATTTCAAGAACAGCATCCTTTCTTATGGTAGGCACTTTGATCGAGAACACACCATCGGTATTTGTTATCGTTCCAATGTTTGTGCCCGGCACAGACACGTTCACATATTCCAGAATCCTGCGACTTTTTGCGTCTCTTACAGTACCGTTTACCGTAATAAAATCGATAGGCTGTTCGATTTGCGCACTGATTATATTGCTATTGAAAAGTATTGTTGTTATAACAAACAATATCCAAACTGTTTCTTTTTTAATAGTTTTCATCCTATACTATGTATTTAATGTTTCTAAGTATTTTGTATAAATATATGACTAAATACTGGAAATGGATTAAGTGCTTTCTCAAAAAAAACTTATTCTTCAACATATAGTTCTCCATAATTTTCATTCCAAAAAGCGTTTTTTTCTTTTTGGGAAGATAGAAACTCCTCATTTTGGTCTATTTTGAAAGTAAAAACACGCTAAACTGCCGCAGTTTAACGTATTTTCATTTGAAAAGAAACTAAACTTCGAGAGTTTAGCGTGTTTTCACTTTAAAACAGACCAAACTGCGGCAGTTTAGCGTGTTTTTACTTTGAAACAGACCAAACCGCGAAGGTTTAATGTGTTTCCGATTGGAAATGTACTAAACCGCAGTATTCTATCGCCCTTTTTAGGGAGAATATGCAATAATTGACTATTTTGCAAGTAATGTAAATATGAGTAAAAACTAATTATAGAAAGACATTATGAAGATATATACACGCTCGGGAGATAAAGGGACGACAAGAATACATGGCGGTAAACGTGTAGAAAAAGACGATGTACGCATCGAAGCAAACGGGAATCTTGATGAATTAAACAGTTTGCTTGGTGTGGTTCGCTCATTTATCCCAAAAGATAATGAATGGCAGCAGGTTTTGTTTCGTATTCAGAAGGAAATAATGGTTGTAATGTCTCACGTCGCTACTCCGTCTGATATTCGTGAGCAGAACCCGAACACGCTCGATGATGGTATTGTTGTCTTTTGTGAGGAACAGATTGATCGACTAACGGAGGAAATGGGCGAGAGTCGGTCGTTTATACTGCCCGGAGGCAATAATCTATCTTCATTTCTGCAATTAGCCCGAACGGTAGCACGCCGCAGTGAGCGTAGATTGTGGACATTGTGGACATTGAACAGGGAGGACGAGGTTCCTGAAATAATTCTGAAGTTTGTCAACCGACTGTCGGATCTTTTGTTCACAATGGCTCGGTATGAGATGTATTGTCATGGAAACATAGAGGAGCAATGGCATGATTTTCTGTACAAAAGAAAATAATTTACTATATTGCAAATAATGAAAAATAGAGACTAACCATAGAAAGAGAGATAGTAATGAGAGTTGAAATAAAAATCGTGTTGGCGATGATTGCTTTTAGTGTAATTGGTGGATGTAGTAATAAGTCTGGCGATGATTTTGAAAAAGCTGTGACGATAGCCATTGAGAAACAGATGACTCAGTACCCAAAATCGACGATGAAGGACTTGTACAAACATTTCTTCCAAGATAAATTCGGTCCTGGTCATCTTATAGTGGATACAACTGGAGCGGGGAATTATATACGCAGAGAATTAGCGTCTTTCGAACATTCGGACGGCGAACTATATGAGCCAACAGGTTGGGAAGGCAATTTCTATAGACTAAATCTTTCTGTGTTGAAAGACGGCACAATTCCTTACGACATATTTTTCGATGCTTTCGTTAGAAGCGTGAACGGCGTCGTTCCTATCACCATCGAGGAATGGATTGAAGAATGGAGCGCGATAGAAGCGTTGGTAGACGGAATGGCGCTTAATCTTCCGTACTATGAATCGGATAAAGCTGAAATCCACGAAAGACTGAAAGGCGGCGATTATGTAGGTCACCACAGCAGACAGTTTGAGGAAGCATACTCTCCACACTACCGCATAATAAGCAAACGAATCCTGAACGAGGAGCTGATGAAGTATCTGAAGTAAGTGGTCTGCAAGCAAATTGGCTTTATCACTTATGCTTAATAACCGCCGAGTGCACCCATCGGTTACTTCTATAATATATATATGTGAAAATAAAAGCTGTCGTAAGACTTAAACCAATAGCCCACCAAATGCCGGCTTGTTCGTATCTATCACTAAGGAAGTAGGCGAGGGGGATGCGTATCAGCCATAGCGAGAATAGACTTGTTATCATTGCAAATAAAGTGTCGCCCGCTCCTCGCAATGCGCCATTGTAGATGTTCAATGCACCGTGTACTACAAGGAATCCGCCTAAGATTGTTAAGTATTCCTTGCCGATAGCTATAACATTGGCATCTGTTGTAAAGGCTCGCATCATTTCATCTCCCCAGAAGTATATTATGGTGAACATTGAGAGTCCGAATACTACATTGAGAAGCATCGAGAAGCGCAATCCTTTCTTGATACGATCAAATCTTCCTGCTCCGATATTTTGCCCGCAAAAGGCTGCCAATGCTCCTGATAGAGTCAGGATAGCCTGTGTGATTAGTGTGTCTATCTTGCCCGCCGCTCCGTAGGCTGTGAGAGTATCAGTGCCGAATTTATTTACGATCGTTAGCAGAGTGATAAGCCCGAGGGCGATTGCGCTTTGTTGTATACTTGTCGGCAATCCTATCCTGAGTCCGTCTTTGAATAACTTCATATCGAAGAGAAGATCCTTCTTCTTGATAGACAATAGCGGATGTTTGTTGTTGATATAGAATAAGGCGATACACATTCCCACTCCCTGAGCGATGACCGTTGCACGAGCGACACCTTCTATGCCCCATTCAAAAACAAAAATAAACAGCAGATCGAGTGCTATATTCAGTACCGTAGTTATGAGAATGAATACCATCGGACGTACAGATTCTCCGATGCCGCGAAGAATGGAGATTACGCTATTGAAGGTGACAAATAGAAATGTGCCGCCAATGTATATCTTGAAATAAGAAATTGCTAAAGGGATAACTTCCTCAGGCGTACTCGTAAGTCGGAATATTTCTTCTGCGAATATTATCCCTACAATAGATAAACTTAGTCCGACGATAAGCATAAAGATGAAGAACGAAGAGAAGGCTCTTTGTACTTTGTCGAACTGTTTAGCTCCGAAGTATTGTGAGACGACTACGGTTGTTCCGCTACCTATTCCGATGATAAGTGAGATTATACAGTAATAAATAAAGAACGATGCGGAGATTGCGGCAAGGGCTTCCTTCCCAAGAGCACGACCGACAATGATACTGTCTGTGATGGTATATGCTTGCTGGAGTAGATTGCCGATAAGTAGCGGAATAGCGAATCGTAGAATGACCTTCCACTCAGTCCCTTGTGTAAGGTCGTTCTTCTGATTAATCATTACTTATCAAATGTCTTTTAGGAGGGTGTTATTGTTTAGGTCGGCAATGTCCTTGCGTGTTTTGAGTAGCAATTCCCATTCCTTTTTAAATAGCCCGTCTGTGTCAATCTTGAAATTTTCTGAGCCTCTTTCATCTATTTTTGTAAATAACATTCCTACACTTAGCTGACAAATATCTATTGCCGGCTGGTAATAACTGATGCGCTCGTCATCATCGTTAAGGTGTACCTTAGTGATAATGTTAAGTTCTGATAGCAGGTATAGAATCTCTGTTGTAAGACGTATTGGTATGCGATAGCTTTCTGATAATTCATCAGCAGTATATGGTTTCTCGCCTTTAGAGAACCTTCGGACAATCATTGTTGCAATAAGAAGTGTTAGGAAGTCCCTATATCGACGGGTGATATTCTTGCTGTCCCTCTCAAAGCTGAACTTATTCACATTCTGATAAGCGTAGGAGAGTTGTGCCCCAAACAAACAAATCAACCACGACAACTGCAACCACAACAGCAATAAAGGCAGTGCCGCGAAACTACCGTAGATAGCGTTATACTTACTAACCCAAATCTGTCCGCCAATATAGAGGTACTGCAATAATTGGAAAATAAATCCAGCAAGAGTAGCCGATAGCAATCCGTTGAGAAAACGCACACGAGTATTCGGCAACAAAAGATAAAGGGCAGTAAATGCCAATATAGTAATGAAGAATGGTATAATGTTTAGAAGAAACTCTGCCACAGGTGTAAAGAACAGGTATTCCTCAAGAAAAGAATTACGCAGTGTAGATATAAAGATGGAAATACCGCTTGATATGGTAATCAGTATTGGCAAAAGCAGGAAAAGTCCCATATAGTCCATAACCTTACGATGTAGCGGACGAGCATTCTGCACTTGCCATATATCGTTGAACGTATCTTCGATGGTCGACAAGAGATTGATTACTGTATAGAATAATAATACCAGACCGACTCCAATAATAATCCCACCTTGAGCTTGTGCAAGATAGCTTTCCACATATTCGAATGCCTTACTGAGCTCCGATTCGTGCCCCGGAAAGTAATTAAGTAATTGCTCGCGAACAGTTGTTTGGAATCCAAAGCCTTTAGCAATCCCTACAAGTACAGCAAGCATCGGAACGATGGCAAGCAGTGTGCTGTATGTAAGAGCAGATGCTCTTGTTTGCAGGTCTCTGTCTTTGAAACCTCTGATAGCAAGTATTATTGTTTTTATAAGATTGATATAAAACACCCTTAGACCGCTAACCTCATGTTCGGTTATTCGCCAAATGTCGTAGGTGACGAAGCGGATTATGCGTGTAAGAAACGAACTGATTTGTTCGCTAATACTTTTTTTCTCGGTGTCTTTCATACGATTGTTTAATTAAAAAACAGTCTGCCTATAAGCCGGGTTCTGTACTTCTGCTTGCGCAAAAGCGTCTGTCATTTATCTAGACTTGCCGTTGCCGACAAGTTCATGCGGTCTACCCCTCGGCATCGGGCGAGCAACCCTACATACGCCGATATACATGACCTTACAACCCATAAGACGTACGGCATCTCATATCGCTATGAAATCCGGTGGGCTCTTACCCCGCCTTTTCACCCTTACCCTTGCCGAAACATGGGCGGTTATTTTCTGTTACGCTACTTTGCCCTCGCGAACAACTTCCCGTTAAGAAGTATGGTGCTCTGTGTTGCCCGGACGTTCCTCTTGTCCGAAGACAAGCGACAGACCGGCAGACTGTCATTGGCTACAAAGATAGATAAAAAAATGACGCTGTTGGTTGTTGTATATTAATCTCTAAGGATTGCTTTATTAAGTCATTTTTCTCTGTAATATAAGCCTTTAATGTATGTTGATGCTTTATTTTGCTATTTGAGATTAAAGATATTGCATAATTATTCACGTTATCTGATACTTGTGTTTTGCCTGAAATTTATTATGTTTGGGATTGTTTTTACAAAGGGTTAGTTCCTAAATTGGTCTCAAGTTCTAAAATTAAACACAGATTATGTCAGTACTTATTGTCGAAGATGATATTACTTTTTCGTTAATGTTGCAAACTTGGTTGAAGAAAAAAGGATTCACTGTTGTCAGTGCATCTAATCTATCGGACGCTAAGATTATTGCAAAAAAGGAAACGATTAGTTTGATTCTTTTAGACCTCCGACTACCGGATGGAGATGGCATAGATTTCCTTAAATGGATGCAAGAGAATTCCCTTTTTATTCCCACGATAGTGATGACCGGATATGCAGAGATACAGACCGCTGTGTTAGCAATAAAAGCGGGAGCATCTGATTATGTATCGAAGCCTATCAACCCTCAGGATTTACTGAAAAAGATAGAAGAAATAACAAAAAAAGAAACTGAAACTGCAAAACCGTCCGCAACTCCCGCAGCAAAAGAATCCAATACTTATATAGAAGGAAACAGCCACGTAGCGCAACAAATGTATGAACATGTGCGCCTTGTAGCGACAACAGATATGTCTGTGTTGATAGTGGGAGATAGTGGTACGGGTAAAGAATATGTGGCAAGACGTATACATGAGCAGAGTCAGCGTGCCAATGCACCGTTTGTAGCAGTAGACTGTGGGGCTATCCCCAAGGATCTTGCAGCGTCAGAGTTCTTTGGTCACATGAAAGGTTCGTTTACAGGAGCTGTTGAGAATAAAACTGGAGCGTTTGTAGCTGCCGACGGCGGAACAATCTTCCTTGATGAGATAGGTAACCTGACTTATGATACTCAGGTACAACTGCTGCGCGCGCTTCAGGAACGTAAGATTAAGCCAATCGGCACAAACCAAGAAATACCTGTAAACGTACGATTTATATCAGCAACAAATGAGAATCTCAGACAAGCGATAGATAATGGTGATTTTCGCGAGGACTTATATCACCGTATCAATGAATTCATGATAACGGTTCCTTCCATAAGAGAAAGGGAAGGCGATTTGATGCTGTTTGCAAACCATTTTCTTGCTCAAGCGAATAAGCAATTGCAGAAAGATATCGCTGGCTTTGACGACGAAACGATAGCCTTGTTCAATCATTACCAATGGCCAGGTAATATCCGTCAGATGAAGAATGTAATAAAGTATGCGACTCTATTAGCCACAGGAAGCTATATCACGCTAAAGGAGCTTCCTTCGGAATTATTGGATAGCGCAAAAGAACTTGGACAATCAACCACACCAACAGCCCTCAAAGACGAAGAACACGAACGGGCAACAATTCTGAGAGCACTAAACGAAACAGGAAATAATAAAAGTCAGGCAGCAAAGCTACTGGGAATAGACAGAAAGACTCTCTATAATAAATTGAAATTGTATATGTCCACAAAAAAGGATTAGATAAAACCCTCGAGTAGAGTATATGGCAACAAATAAACATGCTCAAATCAGATATAAAGCATTAGATAACTGCTTTAGTAATCCCGGTCGAAGATATTATATTGAAGATTTAATTGAAGAATGTAATAAGGCTCTTTTGTATCAGGCTGGTATTGTCGATGGAGTAAAAGAACGTCAGGTGCGTCAAGATATAAGAGATATGGAATGTATTTGGAGCATTCCTCTTAGTAAGTCTCGTGATGGGAAAAAGGTTTACTACCATTATGACGATACTCGCTACTCTATTAACAATCAACCATTGAATGAAACAGAAATCAGCCAATTAAAAGAAACGATTTATTTGTTGAACCGTTTCAAAGGTCTGCCGCAATTTAGCTGGATGGAAGAAATACTTGCTCGTCTTGAAAATACATTCAAACTAAAGGGAACGACCGTTAATGCTGTAGAATTTGAGCAAAATCCATATTTAAAAGGACTAAACCTATTCTCGGATATATTCAATGCAATCGTAAATAAGCAAACGCTACGTATTAGTTACAAAAGATTCGAGAAAGAACCCAAGGAATATATTTTTCATCCTTATTTTCTGAAGCAATATAATAATCGTTGGTTTCTATTTGGGTTTTGTGAACATCTGAAAGAAAAAGCTCTTATTACGATGGCATTAGATAGAATCGAACAAGTAGCATATGTAAATATCCCATATATCCACAATAATAAGATTGAGTTCGATGAATATTTTGAAGATGTAATTGGCGTTACTGTTTATGAGAAAGAAACAGAAAAGATTATATTAGAAATAGAAAATGTCCTTTTTCCATATGTAGAAACAAAACCATTACATGGTTCTCAAAAAATCAAAGAACGAAATCAGCGAACAACAACTATTGAGTTAAATCTGATTGTCAATTATGAATTGGAAAACCTCCTTATGGGTTATATTGATAAGATAAAAATTATAGCTCCTGACCACTTAAGAGAAAAGATGGTATTGAGAGTAAAAGATGCCATAAATAGAAATTCGTAGCTATGCAGATAGGTTGCATAGTTGTATTTCATCTTTGTCTCAAACAATTAAAAAATACAATTATGGTAAATCAACATTATGCTACGTTTCACATTGCCGGATTCACATATTGGGACGGCTTGGAAGTTTTTGAAGAATTGAAAGTCGGCACAGAACTAACAATAGAAGCCGAGCCAGACAACAGACACGATCCAAATGCTGTAAAAATCCTTTTCAACGAAACAATGCTTGGATATATACCAAGGGATGAAAATGAAGCAATTTCTAAATTTCTTCAACTAGGATATTCCAAATTATTCTCCATTCGAATTAATAGGATTACTCCTGAAGCTCATACTGAAAAGCAAATAAGCGTAACAGTGAAAATTAACAAAAAGAACAAACTCTAATCATCAAATCATTAGTTATGGATTATTATTACGTAAACAAAAATGCCCAGTCTACAGGCGAGCATGAGGTACATAAAAACACTTGTAGTCATTTACCTGATACAAATAATCGAATTGGTTTAGGTTATTTCTCAAGCTGTGCAGAAGCACTTAGAAAAGCAAATGAGTATTACACAGAAGTAGATGGATGCTACTATTGTTGTCCAGCTTGTCATAGAAGATAAAACAAGATATAAATTATGGATATTAAAAGTTTAATGCAGCAAATGCACGAAGCGAAAAACGAAGCTGAAAGGGAAGAAGTCAAAACTCTTATCTCGTCACAATTTAATTCCTTATCAGAATCGGAGAAAGAGGTTGTTCGTGTAGAATTTATAGAATCATGGGATGAAGCGATATTATTTGCGACTGAAAAACTGAAAAAGTTTGATCTTAGAATAGAACAGCTTGAGAATAGTTCAAGATAAAATAACAATCGGTATTATTTCTTTCTTATAGTCCATTTTCCTCTGTTTTTTATAAATTGCAAGATGTACGTTTGTGTTACAAAAAACTTGTAATATGATAAACTAAAAATAAATTTATGGAAATAGAACAACTTAATCAGAAGCGAAAATCGTTGAATAATTTGATGTCAGAGAATGACACATTCTTCGAACTTTTCGGAAAAATGGATGATACTGTATATTCAGAAGGTGCCATACCAAAGAAGTACAAGGAGCTAACAGGATTATCTATTTCGATTTTAACCAGATGTGAGGAATGTACGTTATATCATATTCAAGGATGTATCACTCAAAAAGCGACAAAGCAAGAACTTATCGAGGCTATTAAAATTGGAGTTGTAGGAGGTGGCTCAATAACTTATCCAACAGCAAGGTTTGCATTTAAGATTCTGAAAGAGTTGAATATAATTGATTGACAATTCTAAAAACAAAAAAATGGCTGTTTTAATAGAGGTTTGTAAAACAGAGCAAGGTTATTGCGCTGGGTGTGATCTGTTACCCGGATGGGTTGTAGCGATAAATGGTAATTTTGCAAAATTGCAGAATGAAGTCAGAGTAAGCATTGATTTATTTGTAGAATGGGCAAAGGAGGATGGGGATGAATATCCTGCTGTCTTCGATGGAGATTATAGTCTTGAATTTGTATTTAATGACCAAGAAGAATAGTCAAAGGACTCTTTGCCGAGATTTTATCAACGTAAATAATCCATTTCTCCAATATCCAATAATCTAAAAAAACACCCCTCATGACATTCCCATGAACTGAAGTGATAATGACCATACCACCACTGACAGAGAGGATGATAATGTTCTTTTAGCGTATTATATAGATCAGTCATTGTTAAGCGCTCATAGTCTAAATCTCGGTCTAGTAGACTATCCTGTTTTATCCATGCTTCTACACCAGACTTATCCGTTGGCTTACAAAAAGAAGGGCAAGAGTGTGTTATAACTGTATCTATTTTTATTCCTCCGTTAGTAATCTCATTAAGTTTTTCAGTATCTAATACGGGTTTTTCTTTTTCCCAATATAGAGGTTTATTGTGTTGTTCCATCATTCTCTTTCTCCAAATTCTATCAATACTGATAGCACCACCAATACACAATATTATGTGAGAGGCTGTTTTAACCAACGAATAATCTGGAATACAAATAGCTCTTCTATGGTTGAATTTTTTACCATCGAAATATGTTGGGTCGTCGTGATTTCCTCTTATGAAAAGTATGGTATTATTATTTCGACTTAGATGTTTATTCATTTTTGTTCGATACAATTGTTCGTAATACTCTATGGTATGAAATCCAAAGCCACAGTCTCCAGCAACAATTATTAATGTGTCTTGTATTAGAGGGTTAGTATATACTAAATCAAAATTTCCATGTATATCCCCACAGACTAACACTTGAGAATAATTTGTGTAATCATATGTTTTCATATTATCAACAACTTGTTTTTGCAAAGAAAATTAAAACTTTTACAATCTGTGTTTTTATCCTTGTGTCGTTTGTCGCTGCTGGTAACACAACATTTGTTCTCGTCCCAATGTTTTTGACAACAACGAACACCTGTGCTAAAGTTTATCTTATTTCTATTGACATAAAAAGAAACCCATGCGACACCATCTTCTTTGTCTTCTGAATACTGCTTATGATAAGTCTTAATATTTGCCATTTTTATCAAATTTACCAGTCTACAAAATGACCTACAAATAGTCGAAAAAAGACCTAAAATCTACAATCGACCTACACTTTTTCGTTTTTCACACATTGTGGTAATCGGGCTAACTCGTTGATAACCATATAAAACACAAAAGCTCCTAATCTTTCGATTAGAAGCTTATCGCATAAATGAGGTTCCTGGCGGA
>JGI994J12354_10002007_pt1 | contig 20305 bp, 21 predicted proteins | sample IntmicLarv3ML3BL_FD_12354 | JGI IMG/M metagenome (IMG submission 12354)
ATAAGAGTGCTAAGTATGAGAGTAAGTTTATACATGATTCGGAATCTAATAATGGATTTAACCATATATTTACTGTTATTAATAGAGAGATTGTTAGGGAGTAGAGGACATAGTTAATTTGATTTTTGGAAGAAGTAGTAGACTTTCATAAACATTAGTGCTATAATGTTGATAATTTATGAACCAAGTCAGTGAGTATGTATAGTCTTTTGATGAGCTACATAGGGAGTTTTCTTACACGTGGAATCCACGGAGTCACTAATTATTTATTAGTGTTTCTGTGTTTTTTTTGGTCATAAATTAAATAGTTTAAAGTATATTGCTAAAAGGAGGGTAAGTTATGGAAAAACTAAAATTGTTTATTCCAGTAATTGAAGATGAAAAAGAAATTTTGAATTTTAGAGATGAATTCTTTGATTATGGAGAGAAAGTTATTTCTGGAGATGGAGGACTTGATAGTGCAGCAACTTATTCTGAGTGGCTAAATAAAATAGAAAATTCTATGAATGAAAAAACATGTCCAGAAGGATTGGTACCTGCTACAACTTATATTGTTAGAAGAGATATTGATAATTTAATTGTTGGTATTATTCAAGTTAGGCATTATCTAAATGATTATTTATTTAATTGTGGTGGTCATATAGGTTATTCAGTAAGACCTAGTGAGAGAAGAAAAGGTTATGCAAAAGATATGCTTAGAATGGCATTAGAGAAGTGTATTGATTTAGGTATTAATAAAGTTTTAATAACATGCCTTACTACAAATGATGGCTCTAGAAGAACAATACTTTCAAATGGTGGCAAGTTTGAAAATGAAGTTACTGTAGGAGAGGAAGTATATCAGCGATATTGGATTGATATAGAAGGGAAGTGATGATATGGCAGTAATTGAAGTAAAAAAATTATCTAAGACTTTTAAAGTTAAGATAAAAGAAAAAGGATTTAAAGGAAGTATTAATTCGATATTTAAACCTCGTTATAAAAATATTAAAGCAGTTGATAATATTAGTTTTAGTGTTGAAAAAGGTGAGATGATAGCATTTATTGGACCAAATGGTGCAGGCAAGAGTACAACTATTAAAATGCTTACAGGTATTTTATATCCAGATAAGGGTGAAACAAAGATATTAGGACTAGACCCAACAAAAGATAGGAAAAAATTAGCATATGAAATTGGTACAGTGTTTGGTCAAAAAGAACAGTTGTGGACACATTTAACTCCTTATGACAATTTTAAATTTTTTGGTGCTATTTATGATATACCAGAATCTATTGTTGAGAAAAAGATAAAAGAACTTATAATGCTTTTTGAACTTGATGAGTTTATTAATACACCAGTTAGAAATTTAAGTTTAGGACAGAGAATACGTTGTGAGATAGTAGCTTCTTTAATACATGAACCTAAAGTATTGTTTTTAGATGAACCTACTATAGGATTAGATCCAGTTGTAAAAGAAAATATTCGTACTTTAATTAAGAGAATGAATAAGGAATATAAAACTACTGTGTTTTTAACTAGTCATGATGTATCTGATATAGAAAAGCTATGTAAAAGAGTAGTTATAGTTAATAATGGTAAGATAGTGATGGATGATTCTATGGATAATTTGAAGTATCATTATCTTAATAAGAAAATAGTAGAAGTAAAGATGAAGGAAAAAGTTAATCTTGATGATGAAGAGGGTATTACTATTCTTAAAGATAAAGGTTATAATTTGAAAATAGAGGTGGATACAACTAAGAAAACGGTAGCTGATGCTTTAAAATTACTAAATCCAGATAATATGGTGGATATTAATATCTCTAATACTCCTTTAGAGGATATTATAAGTGATATTTATAAAGATGTAGGTAAGTAGTATGAGAAAGTATTTATTTATATTTAAATCTGAAGTAATGAGTAATTTACAATATATAGGGAACATTGCTTTTGGATTTGTTGGATGTTTTATTCTTTTATTTGTATTTTTAAATTTATGGACTTATATTTATAGTAATCCTAATGAACTTATTAATGGATATAGTATGAATCAAATGATATGGTATGTAATAATTACTGAGATACTTTGGGGATGTCTTGGTGGTAGAAAGTTGTGTAGGGAAATTTGTGATGATGTAAGGGGTGGTAATATTGCTTATAATATTAATAAACCTTATAGTTATATAGGATATTCTTTGTTTGGACATCTTGGTATGGCTTTTGTTAAAGGAATTATGTATATAACACTTGGTATGATAACTGGGTTTATATTTTTAGGTAGTGTTCCTAATTTAACTATATTTAGTGTTTTAATAGTATTGTTATCAATGATATTGGCACTTGTAATTAGTATACTTTTAATAGTATTTATTGGTTTATTTTCTTTTATTATTGAGGATGCTAATCCACTTTACTGGTTATATAGTAAGTTTATATTAGTGTTAGGGGTTATTTTTCCAATAGAATATTTTCCAAGTTTTTTACAACCGTTTTTAGTTTTTAGTCCAATATATGTAGTTTCGTATGGACCTGCAAAACTTTTTGTAGATTTTAGTTGGGAAGTAGCTATTAAAGTTTTATTAATGCAAGTTGTTTATGTTGGTATTGCATATTTATTATGTAGTTTAATATATAAGAAAGGAGTGAGAAACTTAAATGTTAATGGAGGTTAAAAATCAGTTTAAAATTACATTGTTAACAGTTAAATATGGACTTATTAAAGAGATGTTAAATAAAACAACCTTTTTTACCAATGTTATTTTTATGATACTTAATAATGCAAGTTTTATTGTTCAATGGGTAATATTGTATTCATTAAAAGAGAATGTTGGTGGCTATACCTTTAAACAGGTTTTGTTATTGTGGGGTATTGCTGCTGGTATATATGGCTTTTCTCATTTCTTTTTTAAGAGAGCATATAGTTTATCTGATGTGATTAATAATGGTAAACTGGATTCATTTTTGGTACAACCTAAGAATGTATTGTTATCTGCAATTACTACTGATGTTGAAGCTTCAGCAATAGGTGATATATTATATGGATATATAATGGTATTTATATTTGGATTTAGTATAAGAGTTTTTATATTATTTACAATATTTATGATTTGCGGTGGTTTGATATTAACTAGTATTGCTGTAATTGTTGCAAGTTTTAGTTTTTGGTTTAGTAAAACTGATATGATGGCAGATACTGTTAATAGCATGATGACTAGTTTTGCTACTTATCCTGATGGAATATTTAAAGGAATTGTAAAAGTATTACTTTTTACATTAATACCAGTGGGAATAACGGTTTATATTCCGGTTAAAGTAATGACAGCTTTTGATTTTAATTTATTTTTAATGGTTATTTTTGTTACTATGACATTAGTATTATTAGCTTTCATAATCTTCTATAATGGATTAAAGAGATATTCATCAAGTAATTTGATGAGTGCTAGAATATAGTAAATTAAGTATTGAAATAGAATTATAAATTATTTTAAGGACCTTCATTTGAGGGTCTTTTTTTAATTTTATTTATAAAAAAAATCCATTTATTATGGATTACTTTCGTTTTTAAGATTTTATTCATCTTCTTTTTCTAAATCGCAATAGAATATATCTGGTGCATTTTTATCAATCATGATAGCTTTTGACTTATCATTTTTATTAATACCCATTTTTAATTCAATTGTATATTTTTCATCTTGAAGGATGCTATTTTTTACATGTTCTTTGCCATATAATATTATCGGGTAATAGGAATATGTATCATCTGAATCTTTTTTTTCACGAAGATTTTCTATGACCTTGCCATAAATATGGTTATTTTGTTCATCATTATATTTATTCCAAATATATGTCCTATCATTTTTAAATGTGGCTGTAATAATATATTCTGTTCTTGCTTCAGTATCACTACAATTCCATGTGCCAATTATTTTATCAGTTGAGATTTCCCAATCAATATCTTCATGATTTATTTTAGGCTGAACTTTGGGTGTTCTAAATGGTTTCTCATAAGTAATTATAAAACAAAAAATTATAACTACAATTATATAAGTACAGATGAATGCAAGTATTGATAATAATATATTTTTGGTTGGTACTCTTTGGGGTGGTATTGGTGGATAATTATATCCTCCTTGTCCTAAATTATTTTGATTCATATTAGAGTATGAAAATTGATTATCAGAATTATCCTCTATTGTTAAATCATTACCACAATTATTACAGTGGATATTATCCCTTTTAATTTCTGAATTACAATATTTACACTTCATAAGAACTCCTATTCTTTTTTACTTTATATTTTATATATTGTCATGAAAATTTTATTGTTCAATTTTGCAATAGAATATATCTGGTGTATTGGCTTCTATCATGATAGCTTTTGACTTATCATTTATATCAATACCTATTTCCAAATTAGCTTTAAATTCTTCATTTTGGATTATACTATCTTTTACATATTCTTCACCATTTAATTTAATTAAATAGTAATTGTATACCTCATTTGAATCTTTTTTGTGTAAATCTTCAAACTTGAATTCGCCATAAATATGATTATTTTTTTCATCATCAAATTTGCTCCAAGCAAAGGTCATATCATTTTCAAATCTAGCAGTAGAGATGTATTCTGTACTTGCAAAACTATCACTGCAGTGCCAAGTGCCAATTATATCATCTATTGTTTTTTTAAATTCAAAATCTTCAATATCAATTGGTTCAGGATGACCCAAAGTGGTATTTTTTGTATTATCATAAGCTAATATTCCTATTATTACACATAGAACTATAAATCCAATTACAATAAACCAAAAGAAACCAAATATTGATAGTAATATAGTTGCTGTTGACGTTTTTTTTGGTTGCATTGGTGGATAATTATAGCCTCCTTGCCCTAAATTGTTTTGATTTATGTTAGGATTAGGATATTGGTATTGATTATGATTATTGAAATTGTTTCCTATTGTTAAGTTATTACCACAATTACTACAATAGATATCATCATTATTCATCATTGAACCGCAGTATTGACATTTCATAACTGTACACCTTCTTTCATCTTCTCTATGTTTTATATATTATCATATGAAAAATTTGTTGTAAATATTTTAATTTGTTCTTGTCTTCTTTTCAATTAAATGTTAGCATATATATTTATATCACGTAGAAGAGAGGAAGAATGCACAATGAGAATGGTAAGAGATAGTGAAGGTCATTATAGAGAGATAGGACCTAGAGGAAATGATTACAGCAAAACTGAAATTAAACAAGTAGAACTAAGAACTGTAGCTTCAACAATACCTGATTTAGGATTACCTGCTACAACACTTGGCGGTCAATTACAACAACCAGTTTCTGGAAGAGCAATGAGAAGAGTTAGAGACTCAAAATAATTGCTCTTTTTTTATAACAATTTTGTAACAAAATCTTTTTATTTTATGGTGTATAATAAAGTTGGGTGGTACTATGAATAAAATATTAATTGTTGAAGATGACGAAACTATTAGAACAGGATTAAAATATTATTTAGAACAAGAAAATTTTGTTGTTGTAGTTTCTAGTGATGAAAAGACAACAATAGATGCAATTAAAGATAATCTTGATATTGACTTAATACTTTTAGATATTAATATTCCAGGTAAAAATGGATTTGAATTATTTAAAGATATAAAAAAGGAGAAAGACATTCCTATAATATTTCTTACTGCTAATGATTTGGAAGTTTCAGTTGTAATGGGACTTGATATGGGAGCAGATGATTATATAACTAAACCATTTAAAGCTAAAGAACTTGTTTCTAGAATAAAGAATGTTTTAAGAAGAACTAGTGGTAAAAATACATCTAATATAATAAAGATACAAGATATAACAATTGATATTAATCAAGCTAAAGTATTAAAAAATAATGCAGATTTATTTTTAACTGCTTTAGAATATAAGATACTTTTAATATTTGCACTTAATCCTAATGTGGTATTTACTAGGGAGAAAATACTTTCTGATATATGGGATGTTAATGAAGAATACGTTAATGATAATGCACTTACTGTTTATATAAAAAGGATAAGAGAAAAGATTGAAAATGACCCAGTAAATCCAAAAATTATTGTAACTGTTAGAGGAATGGGCTATAAACTTGGTGATGTTTATGAATAAGCTTATAAAGAAGTTTATCTTCTATGAATTATTAATACTTGCTTTGATAGTAATCATGACTTTTATATATAGTATAAGAAATTTTGATAATTATGAAGATAATTTAATAGATAATAATGCTTATATAGTAAACTCAATAATAGAAAAATATCCTGAATTGCAAGATGATATTGTAAGAGCAATTATGGATTCAGATAAAGAAGTTGATAAAACAGTACTTGAAAAATATGGACTAACAAAAGAAATATTAGATTTTAATAGTTTTCATGCCTCATTTAAATCTAAAGTGATTAGAACTAATATTATTATTATAACTTTATCTATGACAATGCTTATTGTTAGTTTTGTTATTTTTTATTATAATGAACAGAGAAAAATAAAATCTATTTCTAAGTATATGGGTGAAATATTAAATGATAATTACGCACTTAATATAAGAGATTATGGTAATGGTTATGTTAGTGACTTGAAAAATGATATATATAAAGTTACTGTTAAATTAAAAGAGCAGAGTGATTTATCTATTAAGGATAAGAAAAACCTTGAGGAGACTTTATCAGATATATCACATCAATTAAGGACTCCTCTTACAAGTATGTATGTAATAAATGATTTGCTTAAAACAGATGTTGATGATAAGACTAGAAAAGAATTTTTGCAGAAAAATTATGTTCAATTAAAAAGAATAGAGTGGTTAGTAACAAGCCTTTTGAAAATTTCAAGACTTGATAGTGGTGCTGTTAGACTTGATATAAAGAAAATAAAAGTTATAGATATTATTAATAGAGCTATAGAGACTTTGAAAATACCAATGGAACTTAAAAATATTGATTTGTTAATAGAATGTACTGATAATATTAAGATACTTGCTGATTTAAGTTGGACAGCGGAGGCTTTATTAAATATTATTAAAAATGCAATGGAGCATTCTGAAAAGAACAGTACAATAAGAATAGAGGTAATTGATAATCCTATTTATACTGAAATAAAGATTATTGATACTGGTGAGGGAATTAAAGAAGAAGATATTGGGCATTTATTTGAGAGATTTTATAAAGTAAATAGTAGTAAAGAAAGTATTGGTATAGGGCTTAATATGGCGAAAAAGATAGTTGACTTGGAGAAGGGAGATATAAGTGTTAATAGTAAAATTGGTAAGGGAACAACTTTTTTTGTTAAATTTTATAAAAATGTGATATAATACATCACATTTGAAGGTGGTATAAATATGGGAAATGAAAATGCAATGAATAATGAAACTAAGACAGATGAAGTTTTGATTGTAAAATCAGAAACAGATAATTTTATTGATTTTTTTGAAAATATTAATAAGGGATCATTAATAGGTAGAAAATACACTTTAAGGAAGGTTGGTAATGGCTATTTGCCATATGAAATTGAAGAAACGACTTGACTTCTGATAATGAAAAAAGTGTTAGTTGTGTTTCGTTTGAGCATTATGGTTTAGGAATGCTTATTATTACTTATTCCAATACTGCAGCAGCTTATAAAAAAGTAGATTCTTTGTATGATACTACAACTCAAGCTGTGGTAAGTCAGAGATTTTTTAATAGATTTGGTCTTATTGAATTGAAAACTGTGGGTGAGTTTTATACAGAAGAACGTGGACAGATAATTCGTTCATTTAAAGTTCAAGATGCTAGTGAAAAACCTGCTTCTTTTGTTGTTTTTGCATCTAGACAAATTAGAAGTTCGTTAGAAGGATATGATAAGCTTCTTGATAAAGCTATTGAATTAGAAAATTGTAAGGTACTAAATAAATAAAGTTTTTAAAGGGATTAATAATCTCTTTTATAATGTGGTAAGATAATATTACAGAATTGTAATGATAAAGTCACTTTATTGTAATAAATATATAATATAATTGTGTCATGAAAGGGAATATGATATGGAAATACTTAAAGTAGAGAATCTTACTAAAACATATGGTAAAGGTGAGACATTAGTCAAAGCTCTTGATAATGTTAGTTTTAGTGTAGAAAAAGGGGAATTTATTGCTATTGTTGGTGCTTCTGGTTCAGGTAAATCAACACTTCTTCATTTGCTGGGAGGAGTAGATCGTCCTACTAGTGGTAATATTATTGTTGATGGAGAAAATGTTTATTCACTTAATGAAACTAATTTAGCAATATTTAGAAGAAGACAGGTTGGTTTAATATATCAGTTTTATAATTTAATACCAATACTTAATGTTGAAGAGAATATCTCTTTACCAATTTTATTAGATGAAAAAAAGGTTGATAAGAAATTCTTAAATGAAATTATTGATGTTTTAGATTTAAAAGACAGATTACATCATTTGCCAAATGAATTATCTGGAGGACAACAGCAAAGGGTTTCAATTGGTAGAGCTTTAATAAATCGTCCTGCATTACTTCTTGCAGATGAACCTACTGGAAATCTTGATAGTAAAGCTAGTAAGGATATAATTGAGTTACTTAAAGCATCAAATAAAAAATATAAACAAACTATTATAATGATTACACATGATTCCAATTTAGCACTTTCTGCTGATAGAATAATTACTTTAGAAGATGGGAAAATCATTAGTGATGAGAAGGTAAAGTAATCATGAATATATTAAATAAATTAACTTTAAAGCATTTATCAATGAATAAGAGAAGAACAATAGTTAGCATTATTGGGATATTATTATCAACTGCTTTAATGGTAGGAATAGGACTTCTTTGCTCATCATTTAGAGAGTTTATGATTACAGAAGAGATAAGATATACTGGTAGTTATCATGCTAAGATTGAAAATGCAGCACTTGATAAATTTGATATTTTAGATAGTAATAAAAATATTGAGCAGTATTATTATAATTATAAAATTGGGACCTCAGAAATTTTAAATGTTGATGATGAATATCTTAAATATTTTTATATTTATGCTGGTAATGATAACTTTTTAAAAGGACTTTCTCTTATTAGAGGTGAATATCCTAAAAATGATAATGAAGTAGTTTTAGCTGGTTATTATGCTAGCTCTCTTAATTATAGAATTGGTGATAAGATAACTTTAGAATATGGTAAGAGGATGCTTGATGGTAAAGAAGTTGGAGCTGCTGATGAATATTTGGAAGATGAAGTAATAGAGGTAGAAGGTACTAAGGAATATACTATAACTGGCTTTATTGAACCAAAATATTATTTCAGTTATTTTAATTATGGTGTGGGTCTACTTACAAAGGATATGACTGAGGATAATAAAGAAGTGGATTTATATTTGACTTATAAAAATCCTAAAAAAGCTTATTCTTTGACTGAAACTATATACAAGAATTTAGGTTTAGTGACAACAAAAAATGCATATATTGAGTATAATACTGGATTATTAATGCTATATGGAGTAAGTACTTATGATAATATAAATGTTTTTGTTATTAAATTACTTTCAATTATTTTAGGTATAATATCTATTGCTTGTTTTGTAGTTATATATAATTCATTTGCTATATCAGTAATGGAGCGAAAGAAGCAATTTGGTTTGTTTTCTAGTATTGGAGCTACTAAAGGTCAGTTAAGAAAGACTGTGTTTTTTGAGGCACTTGTTACTGGGAGTATTGGTTTAGTACTAGGAATTGCATCAGCTTATTTGGGTATTGGTTTATTAATATTAGTAATAAATAATTTATTAGGTGATGTTATGGGTAGTACTTTAGGGTTAACTACTTATCCAATATTTATCGTAATTCCAGTAATATTTGTTATTGGTACAGTAATAATTTCTGCTTTTCTTCCTGCTAGAAGTGCTAGTAAGATATCACCTATAGAAGTTATTAGACAAAATGATGATATTAAGATTAAACGAACAAAAATAAAATCACCAAAAATACTACCAAGAATATTTGGAATTGAAGGAGATATTGCTTATAAAAATATTAAGAGGAATCAAAAAAAATATCGTATAACAATAGTATCTTTATTTATAAGTATTGTAGCATTTATGGTGTTCTCAGCATTCCTACATTATGGTATTACATCAGCCAGTCTTTATGTTGAAGATGTTGATTATGATGTTATACTTAGTTATGAAGAGGGTACTGCAGATAAGGAAGATTTAAATATACTTAATGAAATAACTAGTAATTCGCAAGTAAAGAAGTGGAGTAAGGTATTACATTTAAATACACCTAGAATTGCTGATGATAATAGTTTGTATACTAAAGAATATATGAAAAGTTATATTAATTCTTATGGAAATGATGACTATAGTAAAAATTTCCGATTTTTGAATATTTTTGTACTTTCTGATGAAGAGTTTAATCAATATAAAAAGAAAATTGGTTTAAAAGAAGATAGGCCAATATTCCCTAATAAGTTTTATGAAATGACTTATATTTATGAAGAGGGTTCAAATGGACGTGAAAGCAGCAGAAAGATTGTTGAGACAAGTGTATATAAACCTAATGACAATATAGACTTTACTGTTTGTTCTAGAAACCGTATTAATGATAAATTTTATGATAAGAACTCTTTACCTAATACAGAAATTGCGGAGTTAAAAAAAGAACATTGTAATTATAAATTTGAAAATGTTTATTTAACAGATAAAACTCCTGATATGTTTTCAAACTTATCTACAGGACATGAACTTGTTATAAGTGATAAAATGTATCAAGACTATATTAGAAATAATATATGGTATGAAGAAGATAAAATGGTTTTTGTTAATACATATATGATAGTGGATAAATATGATGAGATTTCTAAACTTTCTAAAGACTTAGTAAATATTAATTATACTAACTATAAAGAAGAACTAGAACAACAGAAGAATTTCATTTTAGTTTCTAAGATAATGTTTTATGGATTTATATCATTGGTAACATTAATTGGTGTAACTAGTGTATTTAATACTATTAATACCAGCATTAATTTACGTAAGAGAGAGTTTGCTATGCTTAGAAGTGTAGGGTTAACTCCTCATGGATTTAATAAGATTATTTGGTATGAAAGTTTATTCTTTGGTGTTAAGTCACTTCTATATAGCATACCTGTTGGTATGGGATTATCATTTTTAATACATAATACTTTTTATGATATTGTTGAGACTGAATATAGTATATTATGGTCGCCAATAATAGTTGCAGTAATTGGAGTATTTGCTATAGTGTTAATTACTATGTGGTACTCTACTGTAAAATTAAAGAAGGAGAATGTACTAGAAGCAATAAGAATGGAGAATATATAGTTCTTCTTAGATTGTTTGAAAAGAATGAAAGGGATAGGATATAATCAATTTACACAAGAAAAGATGTTTTTGAAACATCTTTTTCATTATAAATATTCCTGCAATATTTGTTTTAAATATGTATTATTAATCCAAAAACAATGTTTTGTATATTCTGTAGCTTTTGTAAATTTGTCAGGTATTGGTAATTTGTATGTGTCTTTTCTGTTTTGTCCATGAGGTCTTACATGGCAAAATTTATTTTCTTTTGTTCCTGGAAAATTAGTAATTCGTTTTCCATTCACAATATCTTTAACAATATTTCCGTTTAGGATTACATCTTTAGTTTCTAACCACATTTTTTTAACGCTAGACTCAAGTATTAGTTCAGGCATATTCCATAGTTTGATACCACTAAATATATAGTCATCATTATGTTCCTTAAATATAAAGAACATATATTTTGTTGATTCTAGTTCTTCTTTTAATTTTGATGTTTCCCAAGTTTGTTTGATAATATCTGTGTATTTAAATGCAGGAAATGGCATGGATTCTTTAATTCTACCATTTTTTTGAACTCGTATTGTTTTAGGGACAATATTAGCTTTTAAAAATTCGTCTGTTTGACTTAAGCTTCCATTTATTCTAAACATTCTAGAGATTATCATACTATTAATATTTTTAGCATTAGAATCAATATTAAACATACTCATTAATTCTTTTTTTGTTTTGCCTTTATGCTGTTTGATAATGTTTTCCACATATTCAGTGAAAGAAACATTTGTATTGTTAAGTATTTTTTCTACATCTTCATAACTACCAATATGTTTTCTTATAAGTTGGGTCATATATGATGTTTTTAGACAGAATGCTCTTTGCTTTGCTTTAATTTGAGAGAATGGTTGTTTTCTTATGGATTTTGCATTGTCTCCTTTTGTACAGGCACCTAAATACATGGTATCAGATTCAGATAATTCATGTGCTTTACCATCTTTAATTTTATTGATAATTGTATTCCAATCATCAATTATTATATTTAAATCTTTTTCAGGAAAAGTAAAAAGAAGTTGATGTGTAATTTTTAAATCTTTTTTTTGCTTGTTTTTCTCATTTAAATACCAAATAATTTGAATTTTTTTATTTTTATAATAAAAGTGACTATTGTAAAAATCATTTTTATACTCATTCATATAATTGATGATATTTAAAACTAATTTCTCTTTGGCAGATAAAGTTTTATTTTTATTTATTTTATATGGTGTTACTTTTAATTCGATTCCAACATCTAGAAAATCTGGTTTTGAGAGGGAATTTATTTCATATTCATAGACATCACTTTCAATGATATGACCGAATGAACCTTTATTATAGCTTTTAACTTCATTATTATTTATTTCTCCAAATGTCTTTCCTATGAGACTTGTTGCAAGTGCTTGTATTTTTGTTTCTGAATATTTTTTTTCCATTTTGTTCTCCTTTTGATCTTGTTTTTTTTAAAAAAATATATTACAATAAATTTAGTAATAGTTGATCTTTTTTCTAAATTAATGTATAATTAGTTGACATAGATTAATCTAATTAATTAAGGATATTATAATATATTTATAGTTGAATGACAACAAGGTGGTGTAGTATGGATAAAACAGTAGTAGAATTATTTGCTGGAGTTGGTGGCTTTAGATGTGGTTTAAATAATGTTGAAATAAAAGATGGAAAAGTAATTGAAAATGGTGATTGGAATTTCGTCTGGTCAAATCAGTGGGAGCCAGCTACAAAGTCACAAGAGGCTTTTGATTGTTATACAAAATGGTTTGGTATGGATGAAACAGTAAGCAATAAAGATATTCATTTAGTGGATAAAAAATTAATTCCAAACCATACATTGCTTGTTGGTGGATTTCCGTGTCAGGACTATTCTGTTGCAAGAAGTCTTACAAATGGAAAAGGAATTGAAGGTAAAAAAGGTGTTTTATGGTGGGATATAGCTGATATTTTGAAAGCTAAAAAACCTCCTTTTGTGTTGCTTGAAAACGTTGATAGGCTACTGATTTCTCCTGTGAATCAAAGAGGTAGAGATTTTGGTATTATGCTAAGAACATTTGTAGATAATGGATATGCTCTTCAGTGGAGAGTTATAAATGCTGGAGAGTATGGATTGCCTCAAAAAAGAAGAAGAATCTTTATTTTTGCTTTTCATAAAGATACTAATTATTATAAATCTCTTAAAAAGTATGATTTGAAACAAATAATTTTTGAAACTGGATTATTCGTTAAATCATTTCCGATTTTAAAAGAAGAATTAAAATCTAATACTACTCATATTTCTAAGAAAGAATATGCTGATTTAATATCAATGACAAATAATTTTAAAACAGATTTTTATAATGCAGGTGTTATGGTTGATGGAAAAGTCTATACTTCAAAAGTAATAAAAGATTGTGAAGATATATATCCTTTAAAGAATATAATTGAAAAGAGTGAAGTTGATAATAGATATTTTTTGAATAGAGAAAAGCAAGAGAAATTTGAGTTATTAAAGGGTGCTAAAAAAATTCCTAGAGTTAAACCTAATGGAGATTTATATAATTATTCAGAGGGTGCTATGCCTTTTCCTGATAATTTAGAGTCTCCAGCAAGAACTATGCTTACAAGTGAAAGTAGTATTAATAGGAGTACCCATGTTGTAACAGATTATAAAACAAAAAAGGTGAGATTGATTACACCTGTTGAAGCTGAAAGAATTAATGGGTTTCCTGATAATTGGACTAATACTGGAATGACAGATAAAAGAAGATATTTTATGATGGGGAATGCTTTAGTAGTAGGGATTATAAAAAAATTAGGAAGTGAGATTTCTGAGATTGTGAAAAAAGAGATTTAATTTTTCAATAAAAAAGATAGTAAATTCAAAATATAGGTACTATCTTTTTATTATAATATATTTAAAGTTTTCTTACTCATTATACAAGATATTAATATCAACTGTATCTTTTATTCCAGGAATTTTACCAACGTCACTTAATTGCCACATTACATAGTCACCATTGTAATTAGTTTCATTTGTATAATGGGCTAGCCAAACTGGGTAGTCTTTATTATTTTCCCAGATGTTCTCCAAATAATATTTGCTTCCATAAAGCATTGCTTTATATCCATTATCAGTTATAGTATCTAAGAATGAATCAGCTATATCATTTATATCATAGAAACTTAAATCCATTAAGTTCCACCAGGTCCATGATTCCCAGTCAAATACTATTGGTAAATCTAATTCTTGTCCATTTAGTTTTTCTAGTACCCACTGTGCTTGCTTGACGCTTTCTTCTTTTTTTGTTGCCATACTATATAAGTAAACCCCTACTTTAAGTCCAGCTTTTTTAGCTTTTTCAATGTTTTGAAGGTAATATTCATCTAGTTCTAATTCTGTATTAGTAGCTTTTTGAACACCTATACGAATTATAACAAATTCTGCTCCAGCAGCACGTACTTTTTCAAAATCAATATTTTGTTGCCATTTAGATACGTCAATGCCGATTGTTGCTCTATCATTTTTATATCTATCTAGAACATCACTAAAATCTAGTGTTTTTCTAGGAGCAGTAGTTGAAGTGCTTGAATTACTTGGCTTTACAACATGTAATACTAAATTATGTTCAACTTTATTATTACTGCTATCAGTTATTACATAATTTAAATCATAAGAACCAGTTTCATTAACATCATAAGAACCATTGATAGTGCAGTCAGGATTACGGTCATAGTTATCACCATACATAATTAAGTTGCATAAATCATCTTGATAGTTAACTTGAATAGTTCTGATAGTACTTCCTAATATTTTAGGTAATGTAGTGTCTTTGATTGTTAATTTAAAGTTGTAAACATATTTCTTTTTATTGTATTTATAAAATACTTCTATTTCTTCAGTTCCAAGTGTACTAGTAGATACTCTATAATTTTCTGTTAAGAGTTCAGCACCATTAATTTCAATTAAATCATATAGATATGTATTACTATATACTTCTCTAGTGCTTATTGTTTCTATTTTTAGCTCTTCAGGAACTTCAGTGTATATTTTTTCACTGCATCCACTTAAAGTAAACAATAATAGTATTAAAGTTAGATATTTCATATTATCACCAAATTTATTGTACTATATAAATGATTTTAAATAAAGCTTAAAAAATGCTATAATACAAATAGGAGTGGTTAGTATGAAGAAAACAATCAAAACGATGCATGGTGAGTTAGAACTCCCAGCATTCTTTCCAGATGGAACTTATGGAATAGTTAAATCTTTAAATTCCAATGATTTACATAGTAGTAATGTTGATGGAATGATTGTTAATACTTTTCATTTACTTAATAAATTTGGTCGTAATAATATGAAAGATGTAGGTGGTCTTCATAGTTTGATTAATTGGGACAGGCCAATTGTATCAGATAGTGGGGGTTTTCAAGTTTTCTCTTTAATTAATGAGAACTCATCTAAAGGTGAGATAAGACAAAATGAAATTGTTTTTAGACTAGAAGATGGAGAGAAAGTAATATTGTCACCTGAAAAGTGTGTTCAGATGCAATTTGCTATTGGCTCCGATATAATTATGTGTTTAGATCATTGTACTCATCCTAATGATTCTTATGAAGTTCAGAAAAGTTCTGTAGATACTACTATTAAATGGGCTAGAAAATGTAGGGAAGAATATGATAGACTAATAGAGAATAAAAAGTTTACAAAAAGTAAACCACTAATATTTGGTATTATTCAAGGTGGTGATGATAAAGAACTTCGAAAGTATTGTGCAGAGGAACTTGTTAAGATAGGTTTTGATGGTTTTGGATTTGGTGGGTGGCCACTTGATAAAAATAATAAACTTATTACAGATATACTTGCATATACTGCCAGTTTGATGCCTGATGATGCTGTTAAATATGCTATGGGGGTTGGAAGACCTGAAGAAATTGTTAAATGTGTAGAGATGGGATATAACCTTTTTGACTGTGTTATACCGACTAGAGAAGCTAGGCATAATCGTTTGTATGTATTTAATGAGGAAGTTGATTTAAAAGATAATTTTTATAGTTTTATTAGAATACTTGATAAAGAGTATTTAAAAGATTTAAGTCCTGTTGATAAAAACTGTGATTGTGAGTTATGCAGTAATTATTCTAGGAGTTATCTTCATCATTTATCTAAGATTGGTGATAGTAGTGCTGATAGGCTTGCTACGATGCATAATTTAAGATTTTATACAAGATTAATGGAGTATATTAGGTATGAAAAATAAAGATAAGATTCTTGATGAAATAATTAAATCTAATAAGTATAATAAGATAAATGAAGATGTTATTAATAGGGTTATAGATAGTGAGATTCCTAAATATAAGAATGATAAATTAATAATTAAAGAGGTTAAAAATAGGCTTCATCAAATACATGGTATATATCTTGATGTTAGTTCTAATAAGAAAGCAAAATTGTTATTAGAAGAAAATAAGAATGATGAAGTGTTAAAATTACATATGTCTACATTAGAAAGATTAGGTTTTTATGAAGAGTTTTATGAAAAAATTTTTTGTGTAACTGGTATACCTGGGAGCATACTTGATTTAGCGTGTGGATATAATCCTTTTTCTATAGAATATATGAAGTTAAATAGGGGATTTAATTATTATGCTTATGATATTAATGAAGAAACAAATGAGTTAATTAATTTATTTTTTGACAATAATAATTATAATGGTATATCTAAAACTTTGGATTTGACTGTTAGTGTTCCAGAAGAAAATGTTGATATAGCATTCTTGTTTAAATTTATACCATTAGTGGAGCAACAAAATAAATCTTTTTCAGAAGAATTATTAAAAAAAATTAAGGCAAAATATATTGTTATTAGTTTTCCAACTAAAAGTGTAACTGGTAGAAATGTTGGAATGATTGATAATTATAAAAAGTTATTTAGTTCTATCATCCAGAACGATTTTGTGGTGGTGGAAGAAATATTATTTAGTAATGAGTTGGTGTTTATAATAAAAAAGAATGGAGGTAAATGTGGTAAAAGATAGGTTATATTTAATAGCTTCTTATAAGACAAAAATTGTTAAGGGTTGTGCTTATTGTGATTGGAGTGTTGATTTAAAAGTTCAATTATTTGGTAGTAGAATGAAATTTCTTAGGCATAAGCTTCTACATAAACGCTTAAATGTAAATAGTGAGATTCTTTATTATGGTGAGTTTTATCATATATATAATAGTATAAGAATAAAAAATATAGTAAAAGATAAAGTAGCTATAAAAAAAGTTTTACAACAGGAATTAGAAGTTATTGATAGCTGTGATATTGTTATTGCTGTTATTGATAGTGACTTTAATTATTATACAGCTATAAAGCTTTTTAATGCTGTTATAAGTAATAAGAAAGTTACTATATTTATAGATAGTAGTGATAAGAGAACTTATGAAAAATGGTATTATTTTTTGCAGATATGTAAAAGTATAAATATTAATACTTCAGTAATAATGAATACAGTTTGTAATAGTGATGTTATAGAATATATAGGTAAGCTTGAGAAAACGTTGATTTTTCAAAATGATTATTTGAATTATAGTTATGGTAAAGTGCTTGATGAGACTCGTTTGTTTATTTCAACAGATTTTTCTCTATCAAGAAAAAATGATATTAATATAGATAATGTAGCAAGCTTACTTAGAAATGATATTAGAACATCGCTTGTATCTGATTCTTCTAAAGGTCTTATTGAAAATGCTGATATTAGTATTAAAAATAAGAGATATTTGAAGTATAATGGGTCATTTTATTATTATAAAGATATAGACAGACTTAATAAAGAGGTTATGAAATATTATAAGGAAGTTCCTAAGGCAGTTATGAAGAGGATAGCTTCTTGTGATATATTTATTAGTATATTAAAGGATAAGGAACAAATTGATACTGTAATAGAACTTTTATATGCTTCTTTTTTAAGGAAGAAAATATATGTATTTTATGATAAAAGTATAATGGGAAAGAGAGTTGCTGATAGTTATAATTTTATAATTTTATTTGCTAAAATGTTAGATGATGATATTGAACTTATTAATACAGTTGATAATAATAAAATTTTGGAGTTTATAATGGATGTTAAATAGTAGTTATTTTTTATGATTATTTGGAGTGTGAGTGCTCCTTTTTGTTTGGAAGGTACTTTGTTATATATAATGAGAGATTATTATAAATAAATATAAGTGAAAGTACAAATATACTTTTTTGAAAATTTAATATTATATTCTGATTTTTACTTTTTTATTTCCTTTTACTACCAAAAATAGTATAATTGAGTAATAAAAGGAAATGATGATTATGAATAATGAGGAAAAAATTCTTAAATTAGCTCAAGATAATAATGGGCATATTACCACTAAAGTTGTAGAAGAAAATGATATTAAAAGGCAATTTTTAAGCTATCTACTAAAAAAAGGCAAATTGGAGAGATTAGAACGTGGTATTTATATTTTACCAAGTGAAATTGAAGATATATATTTTATTTTACAGAATAAAAATAAAAATCTTATTTTCTCTCATGTTACTGCTTTAAGATTTCATAATTTAAGCGATAGAATTCCACATATACTAGATATTACAGTGACAAAAGAGTATAGAGGATCTTTGCAAAAAAGAGAGAATATTAATTTGTTTCGTATAAAAAAAGAAGATATTAATTTGGGAATGATTTATGTTAATTCACCATATGGAAATAAGATAAAGACCTATGATATGGAAAGATGTATTTGTGATATTATTAAAGATAAAAAATATATTGAATTGGAACTATTTAATAAAGCAATTAGAGGATACCATTTTCGTAGTGATAAAAATGTTTTTAAATTAATTGATTATGCCAAAAGAATGGGTATTGAAAAGGAAGTATTATCAACTTTTGAGGTGTTATTATGATAACTAGTTCAGACAGTATAAAAAGTAAATTGAAAAATAAATCTAAGGAAACTAATATACCTGCTGACATATTATTGAAGATGGTAATGTTTGAAAGACTAGTGCTTCGTATTTCGATGTCTGAATACAAAGAAAACTTTATATTAAAAGGTGGCTTTTTAATATCTTCAATTTTTGGAGTAAATCTTAGAAGTACAATGGATATAGATGCAACAATAAAAGGAATTAAAGTAAGTAAAGAAAAATTGAATAAGACAATCAATGAAATTATTAATATAAAATTAGAGGATAACTGTACTTTCGAGATATTATGTATTAATGATATCAGGACAGAAGATATTTATAATGGCTATGAAGTGATGCTAAAAGCTACAATTGATAAAATATGGTCTTATATAACGGTTGATATAACAACTGGTGATGTGATAACATATAAAGAAGTTGAATATGATTATGAGACTATACTTGAGCAACAAAAAATTTCATTAATGACATATAATAGTGAGACTATATTAGCAGAAAAATATGAAGCAATTGTATCGAGAGGAATTTTAAATACAAGAATGAAAGATTATTATGACTTGTACATGTTTGTGAATTTGAAATTTAGTGAAATAGATATCAAAACTCTAATAGATGCAATAAATAACACTGCTAGAAAAAGAAATACAATGAATTATATTGAGGATAGTGTTAAAATTATTGAGCAAATAGAAGCTAGTGACAGTATTCGAGTATTGTGGGAACAGTATCAGTCAAAATTTGAATATGCAATAGATATTAATATTGAAGATGTAATAAGTACCATAAAAATTATAGCTGTGATTATTGTTCCTGTAGTAGTGTAAATGTAGTTTTATAAAATGACATCAGTAAAATTGATGTTTTTTTATTGTGTACAATAAAAGGAGCTTATGATAGAATTATTATAAGATAAGAATAAAAATAGAGGTGCTTGTTATGAAGAGTAGAAGTAAGAACATTTGTTCAAATAGGGGGGGGGGGAAGTAAACCACTTAAAAAG
>JGI994J12354_10002008_pt1 | contig 20304 bp, 8 predicted proteins | sample IntmicLarv3ML3BL_FD_12354 | JGI IMG/M metagenome (IMG submission 12354)
TCTTTATGGAATCGGCTTTATCGGTCTTGTCATTTCGAAGTGTTCTGAATTTTTCGCCCAAAGAACGGGCGAGAAACGGCGCAAAAAGCGCACCGCCGGACACTTCATCCGATTCCTATTGTTGCCATACGCAGACAGCTATTTCATTAACGCCAACTTCGCGACTACGCCGGGCATTGTGGATCAAGCTCTCGATCCGATTCTCGAACGTTCCCAGATGTATAGCGGTGTCTATGCCCGTGCTTCCGTCGATTTTTACGCGTTTAACAGTAACGGGAGTCGTGGAGTCGCCTGCGGACTGAACAATATCCAGAAGCTGAGAGGCGGTCAGCCGCTTGGCGGCAAATCATGTGCGGAAGATGATTTCTCAACCGGCGAGGACGGGGATTTTCTTGGCTAATATTACATAATCAAGCAAAGGGCGGCGGGGAAACCCACTGCCCTTTTGCGATAGGAGGGCTTATGAAAACACTCAGTAACTCAGTTCTTCGCGCTGCATGGTTTTTATTACCGTTTGCTTGAATTCTGCTGTGCATCGCTTGTTCGGTATTCCTTTTGGCATGAAAATGTACCCCTTTGTTATTCAGTTCAGTGTATCATATGGTTTAACTTTTGGAGGCACTTCAGATCGGGAGGCTTGTCACTTTTTGCTTTTATAATGTTTTCGTGTTGTTTCGGATTTTATGTTAATTCTTTACAAAATAATTATGGCGATTAAGCGAATAATAAATAAGCCAAATGAAGAAAATTTGAACACAACTTATATGAGGGTGATGGAGAATGAAGAAAATTACGGCTTTAATAATTTCGTTGTTGGCGATAGTAAATATAATGACAAACCTATCTTTTGCGGCAGAAAGCAATTTAATTGAAAATATACAGATGATTGTTAAAAGCGCCGAAACGCCAAGTAGGCTGGAAATCAGCTTTGATTTAACAGAACCGATTGATTTATCGCAAGGCAGTTCGGACATTATTTTTGAATATTTTATTGAGGGCAACGCGGAAGCGGTATACAGAAAAGACAAGACGTGGTCGGGATATGTAAACAGTTATGACAATTACCCGTTGGGCGAGCACAAATATTCTTCCGGAGCCGAAGGCCAAAAATTTTCGGATGAAGTGCCTGCGGCTACAATTTATACATCAACAAGAAGTAACAGCGGCGTGGAGATGGCGCTTATAGCGGCTGTGAGGGTGACGGTTCTCAGGGCGGATGGCTCCGGGGCGTTTGTTACCATTTTTGACGATCAAACAACATCTGCGACAGAAAGAATTTCTATACCGCTGCTGAATGTAGAAGAGAATACGGGTATCAGATTGGATTCAACAACGGAAGTGCTTCCGCCGGATACGGTATTGATCGCGAATGAAGTGACCGAGGGGCCGCTTTATGAAGAGGCAAGTGAGGTGATAGCGGATGCAATAGATATGATTGTCTTTGAAATTAAGCTGGAATCAAAGGGCGTGAGGACGCAGCCGGACGGTAAGGTTAAAATCAGCATTCCCCTGCCTGCGGATTTTGGGCAAGCGCCTTTGGCGGTATATAGAATTGATAGTGAGGACGGAAAAACCCAATTTCCGGTGACAAGAACCACCGAGAACGGTATAAACTACGCAACATTTGAAACGGATCACTTCAGTATTTTTGTCTTGGCAAAGCTGGAGGAATATAAATATCCGTATACGGTGGCATACTATCGTGACAATGTTTCGGAGGAAAATTTGATAGGGACAATACCCGGAGTTGTGATGTTTCCTGAAAATTATGAACTGACGGCAGCGGATGTTGCCGCGGATATACATGAAGCGTGGCTTGATGCAAAAAAGCCTGCGGCCGGGTATTATGGTGGGGTCGTGCAGGGTGGCTATCCCATAATTTCCCGTGATGCTTCCGACAATACGGTCAAGGTTTTGTATGCCATAAATTATGCAGTTGATGACGGCGGAATGGCGGAAATAATAACCGAAACACGGACGCCTGAGGCGGCACGTCCCGATGAACTTGACAACCCGGTTGCAAACGAAAAAAGGCATGAGCGCTATATCCGGGGGTGCGGGGATAATAACCTGAAGCCTGACGACAAATTAACAAGGGCCGAAATGGCAATGGTTTTGTACAATCTTTTAACAGCGCATACCCAAGAGCCTTTTGAGCAGAAGCAAGTGTTCGCCGATGTGGATACAAATGCATGGTATGCGAAGGCAGTCGCATATTTGTACGATAAGGGCATCGTTCGAGGTTATGAAGATAAAACATATCGGCCGAATGTCCGCATTACCTACGCGGAAATGGTTGTGCTTGTAAGTCGGTTTGATAATCTCAACGCAGCCGAGGCGCACTCGTTTTCAGATGTTGCCGGGGCGCACTGGGCGAAGCATTATCTGGAATCCGCAGAACAGAAGGGGTGGATGCATAAGCATGGTGGCGAGGTGTTTCATTCCGACAGCTATGTAACTAGGGCGGAAATGATGGTGGTGGTTAATAAAGCTTTGAACCGCCGCGTCAGACGTGAAGATTTGCTTCCGAACATGCCGGCGTGGTCGGACGTTTCGCCGGAGCATTGGGCGTATGCGGATATAATGGAGGCGGCGCATTCGCACATTTATGAAAGAGAAAATGAGGATGATTTTGAAACGTGGATACGCATAAGCGAATAGATGCCGACGGAGCGGCCTGTCCGAGTGCGCTGTGCCGATTGAAGATGACGGGCATTGTGAGCCGCAAAAACGGTTGTGATAGCAAACAAAAAGGAGCTGCTGGAAGCGGCTCCTTTTTGTTTGCTATTTGTTGTAGCGTCCGTAAGTTTTGGCGATGTCTACCATGCGCTGTGCTTTGTCAAATGGCGCGTTGGACGGATACTCGCAGCCGGTGGCCAGCATGAAGCCGCCGCCTTTGGCAAAGGTGTCGATTTGTTTTTTGCACTCGGCGTCCCATTCCTCGTCGGTGGCGGTGACGGCCATGGGCGGCGGCACGCAACCGATGAGGGTGATATCTTTGCCGTATTTTTCCTTGCACTCCGCAAAGTCCTTACAATCATCCGGCACGTTTAGGAATGAGATGGCGCAGGGGTTCATGGTTTGGATTTGCGCGTCAAAATAGATTTTCAGGCCGCAGTTGTGGATCATAACGGGTACGTTCCGTTCGTGCAAAAGGTCAGCCAGTTCCTTAACCAAATCGCCTTCCATTTCCAGCCACATTTCTTTGGACATGATGGAGGCAGAGGCAAACAGCGTATCAAGCATGATTGCGTTGACCCCTGCATCGACGAGGGCGAGGCAGTATTCTTTCAAGGTTTCATTGATTTCCTTGGCGGCGGCGCGCACCGCGTCAGGGTCGTCGTACAAGTCCATATACATATCCTGCTGGTTGCGAAGCATGGACAGCGTGCCAAGTGGGCCGAATACGAACGCGACAATGGGGCGCTCACCCTTTGTTCCTTCGACCAGGCGGCGGCAGGTGTCAATGTGCATCGTCATGCGTTTTGATGTGTGGTAGTCCACCTTTTTGATTTTGGCGTAATCCTCGATGTCTTGGATGACGAGCTGTGAACTGTCGGGGTGTGCCGCGTCGTTTTCATGGAAAATCAGCTTTTGTCCCCAGGCATCGCACTCAACGGACAAATCGATTAGTGTCACGATACAGTCAAGGTCGTATAGCTCTGCGGCTTTCAGGTGTGCGGCGGCGCAGGTTTCTGCATCGGTCGCCCATTTTTCGTAGCTTGCGCCCACCAATTTTCGGGTTACACCACTCAAAATGGGGTACACCGGCACGCGGTCGGCTTCCTTGTGCGCCAAGCAGGTCAACACTCGTTCCATTGCGTTCATGAAAGATCACTCCTTATAATAAATGTACAAACAGATTGCATTGTTTTACTTCATCATTATGCCATAGGAGGGGCGTTTGCACAAGCATGTATTTGCAAATTTCGCTGGGGCGGTGCGGCCCCGATTCGGCAAAAGAGGCTTCATTTTGATGTCGATTTTGCACATATATAAAGGAAGGGATTAAATTGGAGGATTGAATAGGGCGCGATGTATTCCGGGTGCATTTTTGCTTGTGAAATTTGGTGGGTTCCGATGCGGTGTGTTAAGAATGCGCATTATCGGGGCTTGTCTGTCATATTGTAATTAAGGAGTTCAAATGACATGAAAAATGATGCCGAAAGGGGTCGAAAAGAAATCAATTTGTAACTAAAATGCAAACAAAATGACAAAAATATATGCGAAATCGGTTTGTAACTTGCAGTGTAATCGGAGAGCGGCTTTCGACTTTGGAACCGCAAAAAGCTGTAGAGAAGCGTCGAAAAAATACGAGGAAACCAGGAAAAACAAGGGAAAATGGGGATATTTAGAGCTGTGGAAAACACCTTTCAAGCAGAGCCTGTTTTGGCTTTTTTGTGGAAAAAAATAAAAATTTGAAATTAATGGTTGCTTTTTCGTGAAATGTGTTGTACAATCGAATCATGTCGCGTAAGAGTGGTAGGATTAAAACTCCGTTTTGACATCCTTGCGTAACGCGTTTGTAACTAAAGTTTAACATTCGATGATGTTGTTTGGTGCGAGTTGAGATACGCCTTTTATAGGTTGTCGAACCATGGTTACCGTTTGGTTTATTTTTGAGGAGGTGCGGTTTATGCATAAAGAGAGCGAAGCTGCCAACAGGGAGATCTCTCAAGTGAAAGGGAAGCGGATCGTGAAATTGTTTGCGATAGTCCTTGCCTTTGTTTTTGTTTTCAATGCAGCATTCCAAGTATTCGCGGTGCCGTCGGAGGATGGGGCGTCGGAATACGAGAACTCCGAGATGTTGGAGTCACCTTTGCTGCCGGACGGAGAGTTTGCTGACGGGGATGAAGCCGCAGGGGAAACAGAGGCCGCAGAGGTGCCTGAGTCGGAAGACGGCGAAGAGGTTGAAGACGGAACCGAAGCAGATGATGAGTCAGATGGCGACGGAGATGCTTTGGACGGAAACGATGTCAAAGAAGATGACGATGAATCCCCGGAGGACGAAGAGGATGAAGAGGGCGAAAATCCTGATGACGAATCCGAAGGTGTCCAAGACTCCGACGACGATAGCGAGGAAGATTTGGATGAAGAAGGCGATGCGGTAGCTCCGGATGAGGTTGTGGAGCTCAGCGTTACAAAGACGGCTTCCGGATATGACCCTGCCACACATTCAATCAACTACTCGGTGGAAATAACGGCTTTGGGCGGCACGGCTTACATTACGCAATTGCAAAACGCGGCCTTTTTCGAGGGCGATGCGCTTGCGCTTGAGCCGGTAGGCTATGTAAGCGTTTCGATGCCCGGACAAGGCATCCCGCAGATTTTTACACCTGTTGTGAATGCAGACGGCTCGTTCGATATTGCGCTTGGCGGTTTTGCCATCGCGGAAAATCAGACAGCCACAGTTACATATACCATGCAGATTAAAGATGCCGTTTACAATGGCCAAGCCATTTTGCGCGGCGAGGTGGAGAGCATCGTTACAATAACAAGCGGCACGGCGGGAGCCACTGTGCGTGAGGAACTTACTCACTTCGAGGCGGTTGAGAGCATAATCCTCAACAGCAAGGGCCGCATGTTGTACCCGGATACGCCGGAAGATGTGGCAGAGGTGCTTTGGGAAGCCGAGCCGGGCATTGCATACATCCGTTGGGATGTTTCGGTGGGCGATGGGTATTACGATTTGCGCGGGAAGGCGCTGATAAACACGCTTGGCGAGGACAGAGCGCAGAATCCGGGATGGAGTTTGTCCCGTTTGCGTACATGTATGCGGACTTCTATTATGGCAGTGTTGATGCGGTGCCTGTGCGCCATACGTATAGTGATTTTAGTGAATTTGTCGAAGGGTTTGCCAACGGGCAAGCGTTTAAATTTACCATTCCGAATTTTGCGGATGAACATGCATCACTGCCGTTGGTTAAGGTAAATCTGTGCTACTACACAAGCTATGATGAATTTGCCATGAGCAAAGGCTCCTTTGAGATCACTGCACAGGCGAATATCGGAAATGGCATTATAGCGGGCGTGGGCAGCACGGCTGTCGGCGAGTTCTTGCCGATTGTTCCGTATTCGCCCGGTACGAATATTCTGCTTACAGTAAAGAAAACGAATGCCACGGGCGAACTGAGGCTGGGCGGCGCGCAGTTTGAGTTGTACTGTTATACAGGGGATACCCGTGAAAACGCAGAATTGATGCAAGTATTCTTTCGGAGAGTGTCGGAGCGTCCTTGGCTTACGCCTATTCAGCACACCAATGTATATTTTATTGCCCATAGTCAAGAGATGATTGATTGGGCGGCGGAATTGGGTTCACCGCTGATGAATGCGGCTGAAACGAGCGCGGACGGATGGTTTGACCTGGACAATATTCGTGGCCCGATGGATGCAAGTGACCCGGTGGAGCGGTATTTCCTGCAAGAAGTGGCAGCCCCGGATGGCTATGCGCTTCCGCAGGGAGAAGCCGCAAGGATATACTTTGATATTATCTATTCGAATGATTCGCCTCTTGTAGTTCTGCGGGATGCGGATTGTAGTTGTGCGGAGGCGGCGAACTGTGCCCCGAGTATCAACTGCGCGTGCGGATGCGATTGCCAAGCGATCGAGGGCAGTGAATTTGAAGCGGCCTGGACGCAGATTAATGTCAAAAACGACTTGACAGAAGTGGCGATGAAAAAGGTTGACACAGATACGGGCGCGGCATTGGCAGGCGGACGGTTCTGGGTGTGCGAAGAAGGCACCGAGCTTCCCTTGTCGTTCCGTTCGGAAGGCAATGGCGTTTACATTTTGGATGAAAACGGAACCGTGACAGAGCTTGAATCGCGCTGGGATGGATATGTGTATGTAAGAGGCTTGTCCTCAGGGAGATATTTTTTCTGGGAGAAAGTGGCACCTGGCGGGTATCAGCTTTTGCCCGGCGACGATGCTAAGCTGAGCTTTACTGTTAGTGGAAGCGGGCAGTTGGTTGGTACGGGGACCTCGGGAACGAGGCCTACGGAACTTACCCCGACGCGCACCAATTTTGGGTATGCGCCAGGTGAACTGTATACCTTTCAAGCTCCAAACCTGGGTTCGGGCGGCTTTACGCTTCGCCCTTCCAACTCCGCCAATGAACTTATATTTGCGTTTTGCGTAGAGGCGATGAATATAGGCCGAAACGGGTATACAGCCGGCGGCGTATATGGCGCTCAAACACGCGACAATACATTACAGGCGTTGGCAGCCGCTATCGCCCATGACAGTGCCGCTGGTCTTAGCTGGAACGCATATACGCTCTTGTTCGGCTTGGAAAGAACGCCCCGCAGCAGCAGCACTCAAAACTCCGAGCGCTCCAACATGATGAACGTATTCATATGGGCGTATGAGGCGAGCATGAGAGATTCAGCCGTGGTGCTTAACAGACCCGCCACGAACTGGACGGGCAATGTAAACTCATCCGGCTTCGCGCAGGGGAGGGCATGGAATGGTGCAGGCCTGAGCACGGTGGACATCAACATGTTTAACTCGCAGCATACAGGCTTGACGAATACGCTGCCGCAGCTTACAAGCAACTATATGAACTGGTCAGAGTATTTCCATGTGTTGGACATACTTGAGAACATGCTTGAACAGCATAACGCGGGCAAGACGACTTCTCTTGAGTTGACGTATATCCCTGACGCTGTTGACAGTGCCAAGGGCACGTTGACCTTTGCGCATGACGGATATGTTCCGACAAGCCGCTTAGGCTATGTAACAAACGACGGGCGTACGATTCCGAGAATCACCCAGATGAATGCATCCACAGGAACGTCGTATGACAGCAATTTCGAGGCATATGATACGCGGCTGAGCTGGGAGCCAAGAGCGGGTTTGACGGTTACCGTAAACAGCGTTGACTACACCACGCCTACGACGGGTGGTGTGCCTGTAAAGAAAAACGCTGTGATTGAGGTTACATACACAGGCACAGAGCAAAGTGAGATTGTATTTACGCTTATAGATAACCAGCATTACCTCAAAGCCGGCACGGTAGAGGGTGTGCATCTGAATTCACCGGGAAGGACGCAACAGAGTGTAGTTACGGGCTATGCAGAATTTGTGCGGTTGGAGAGTACCGCGAACATGGAAGGCACGCCCCTTGGTGAAGTGGTGTTTGGCAACAGAAAGAGCGGTACGGTTGCCAGGCTGAAAAAGGTTGATGCCGTAACAAATGCCCCAGTAGCGGGCGCAAGATTCCAGGTTTATAAGGCAGAAGGCGAGGTTCTTCTGAGATTTAATATGCAAAGCAACACATATGTATATAACCCGAGCGGAAGTGAGACAGAACTTGTGTCGGGTGCAAACGGGTATGTATACATCGAAGGATTGCCGGAAGGCAATTACTACTTCAAGGAAATCGCGGCACCGAACGGGTACCTTACGCCATCGGGCGCGGATGCCGAAACGCTTTTCTCCATTAACGCACAGGGGCAGATGGTTGTCACTGTGGTATCGGAGGAGGCTCCGCCGATGAATGCCGGCCAGAGCTGGTTTAATGAGCGCGAATATGGGTATCGCGAAAACGCAACATACACGGTGGGCGCGAACGAACCGGGGAAAGGTTTGATACTTACCTCGCCGGGCAATCCTACGATATACGGCAGGGCGACAGACCCGAACACAGGGAAAATGCCTACAGCGGGCATGACCGTTGGCGGTGTGTACGGAAGCGAGAACCGCGATGGCACATTGTCGGCGTTGGCGCAAGCCCTTTCTAGAAGAGAAACAGGTTTGAATGGTGCGGGGCTTAAGGTGTTCCTCGGTATCAATACCGGCGTAAACTTGGACGGCACCGGCACTTCGGGAACAACCCGTGACACGCGCGTAAACTATTTAGCGCCGTTTATATGGCTGTATGAAGCACAACGGACGAATGTGAGAGATAATACAGGGCTGGTTCTGGATATGCGCAGACCCGGACAGACCTTGACGCTACCGGTGGCATCATCGGAGTACGGTGCCAATGCGTGGAAAACGCAAAATGGGGTAAACTACGGCCTGCCTGACAGCTATACCTATTCGATAGGTCAGCCGATTGCAGCGGCGCAGAACAATCTGAGTGCTACTGCTTCCGGCTCCACAAGCATGAACTGGGTCGAGTACTTCCATATGCTTACCGTGATGGAAGCAATGGTTGAGCAGCATAATGCGGGCAAGACAACTTCTATCAATTTTTCCGCCACACCCGGGGCGGCTAGAACGTTTGATTTAACATACGATCATGATGGGTATGTTCCGACAAGAGCCCCTGGCCATGTGTCAGAGAATGGTACGGTGCTTCCGCAGGTAACCGGCCTTTATAACGCTAATCCCGGTGGTGACACGCAGGCCTATGACCCGTTTTTGACTTGGTCGCATGTTTGGTACCAAACATTGGACGTGTATATTAACGGTAGCTTGACCGCCTTCGATGACTACGGAGCTTACGGGTTTCGGGTAACGAAGAACCAACCAATTAGAATTTTCTACAGAGGTGCGGAGCAGATCCGCATGACGATTACTGACCGCCAGCATTACCTTGTGGCAGGCTCCTTAAAGGGTGAGTATTTGAACCCGTCTGACCCCAACATGCAGGGCATACTTACCGCACATGCGGAGTTTACCACGCTGCAATCCCATTTCTATTTCTTTGGGCAGGTTGTGCCGGAGATTGTGGTTGAGAACACAAAAAAAGATGTGCCGGATAAAGAGATCGTGACCATGAGGAAGGTTGATGATAAAACAGGCGAGCCTTTGGCGGGCGCGGAATTTTCGGTGTACATGAAGGGCAGTGATACGCTTCTGTATTTCACGGAAGTTGCCGGTGTGTACGTTTATGATCAGCATTTTGCGGGTGACGTATCAACGGTTGTGTCGGACTCAAACGGATATGTATATATCAAAGGTCTGCCTGCCGGGACGTATTACTTTAAGGAAACAAAGGCGCCGGACGGATATATTTTGCCGACGGGCGAGGATGCCAAGCAGGAATTTGTTGTCGGCGATGACGGAAAGCTGATTGGCGGCCAAACGTCGTCAAGCACAATACCGGCGCCGACGAGAGAATATGAGTTTGCAATCGGTGATGTGTACAAGGCGGGGAATATATACAATAACGGTGAGCACGCCTTCCTGGCCACGCGTTTTTCCGGTTCGGGTACGCTTGGTATAGTTGCCTTGTGTGCGGAGCTGGGTGTGCCGGCTTTGGCAAATCAGAGCATGACGATTACTGCATCCAGAGACAATGAACTGTCCGCGCTTGCGGTGGCGTTATCGCATTTTAATGCCGGCGGGTTGGACGGTAATCAGGTTAAATTTTTGCTTGGTTTGGAGAATAGCAAGGATTTTGATGCCGACCAAGGGAATATCCGTTCCGGATACATGCAGCCGTATTCTTGGTTGTATGAGTTGTCCAAGAGGTATCCCACGCCCGGCTTGAATCTGCGGGTGCCCGGCGCAAGATATTGGTATATACCCAATGTTGAAACAGATTTGGATTTTAACCAAGAAGCATGGAAGGGTCAGTACGGTATTCCTTCTAGTTATCCCGGATTTGATGGGTTTCTTTTGGGAAGCTGGCTTTTGGCCAACCAATATCCTCCAATTTATGACAATGCGCTGCCGGCACTCACTCGTCCGCGGTTTTCGAACTGGAGTGAATACTTCCATATGCTCTCTGTTCTTGAGAACATGTTGGAACAGCATAACCGCGGTGTGACAACATCTCTTGCGCTTAGATATACAGGCACGGGTGAGGGGATGGGGACGTTGACGTTTTCCCATAAGGGGTACGTCACGACCAGTCCGGAGCGGTACGTAACGCTGGCGGGAGAGAAACCGTTTGCGCGTGTGGGCTCACCGGGTGTTGGGATATATGACAACAACATGCAGGTGTATGATACGAAATTGACATGGCCTAACACTGCGGGTTTGACGGTTTATAAAAACGGCACGCCATTTACGGATGGTGCAACGGGAATCAATGTCAAGAAGAGTGATGCAATTACCGTTGAATATGCCGGGACGGATGAGATTGAGTTTACTCTTACGGATAGCCAGCATTACCTCAAGGCCGGCACGGTAAAGGGTGCGTATCTCGAGACCTCGCCCGCACTTGATCTGGGTGCACATTATCTTCAGGACACGGTTACGGGATACGCGGAGTTTGTGCAATTGCAGAGTACCGTTTCTATAAACGGCAGCGGTGAGGCAGAACTGATCCTTGAAAACACAAAGGGAACCGTGCCGGATAAAGAGATTGTAACCATGAAGAAGGTTGATGCTGAAACGGGTGAACCTTTGGCGGGCGCTGAGTTTTCGGTGTACATGAAGGGCAGTGATACGCTGCTGTACTTCACGCTTGTTGGCGGTGTATACGTCTATGATCAGCATTCTGCGGGTGATGTATCGACAGTTGTGTCGAATGCAAGCGGCTCTGTATTTATTAAGGGTCTGCCTGCCGGTGCATATTACTTTAAGGAAACAAAGGCGCCGGACGGATATCTTTTGCCGACAGGCGAGGACGCCAAGCTGGACTTTGTTGTTGGCACAGACGGGAAGCTGGTTGGCGGCAGCACATCGTTGTCAAGCACAATACCGGCACCGACACTCACGTATAATTATACGCTCGGCGGTGTGTATAAAGCGGGGAACATAGAGCCTCCCGGCAGTCACCCGTACAGTAACGGTAATCACGCTTACACGGCCGGTGGGTTGATTGCGTTGTGTGCGGAGATCGGTGTGCAGGCATTGGCAAGTCAGGACATGACGGCTACGCAATCCAGGGATGGTGAACTGTCCGCGCTTGCGGTGGCGTTAGCTCATGTTAATTCCGGCGGTTTGACCGGTCAGCAGGTTAAAATTTTGCTTGGCTTGGAGAATAGCAAGGATTTTGATGCAAACAGAGGGGCGATTCGCTCTGGATATATGCAGCCGTATACTTGGCTGTATGAGCTATCCAAGAGATATCCCAGTCCCGGTTTGGATTTGTGGGTGCCCGGCAGCAGCTATGCACTAAATCACTTTAACAATGGGGCATGGAAGACGCAGAATGGTGTGAATTACGGTGTTCCGAATAGCTACCCGGGGATTAACGGGATGTATTTGGGTCTGTATATGGGTCAGAACCAAAGCAGCAGCTCGGCGTTACCGAACTACAATGCTAACGCTACGATATATCGGCTGCCGAACTGGAGCGAGTACTTCCACATGCTCTCTATTCTTGAGAGTATGCTGGAGCAGCATAACAATGGCAAGACGACGTCCCTTGCGCTTACCTATACAAGCACAGGCGCGGATACGGGCACGTTGACGTTTGCTCATGATGGGTATGTCACGACCAGTATGGACCGCTATGAAACGCTGGCGGGCGAAAAACCGTTCCCGCGTGTGGGTACGGCGGATAATTACATGTATGACAGCAACATGCAAGTGTACAGAACGAAGCTGACATGGCCCACCACGGCGGGTTTGACGGTTTATAAAAACGGTGAGTCGTTTACGAACGGTGTAACGGGGATTGATGTTAGGAAGAGCGATACAATTACCGTTACATATGCCGGGTCGGACGAGATTGAGTTTACGCTTACGGATAGCCAGCATTATCTTAAAGCCGGCACGGTAAGGGGTGCGTTCTTAAATACCCCGAGTCAGGGCGGTTACAACAATCTCCAGAACATGGTTACGGGACACGCAGAGTTTGTGCAATTGCAGAGTACCACTTCCATAAACGGCAGCGGTGAGGCAGAACTGATATTTGAGAACACGAAGGGAACCGAGCCGGGAGATTATCCCTTGGCGCTGCTGAAGGTGGACTCGGAAACCGATGAACCGTTGGCGGGTGCGCAGTTCCAGATATGGGTCGATTCAGATTCGGCCGGCGCGCCTTTGAAATTCACGCTTGTTGACGGTGTGTACGTTTACGATGAAACAGGCGCATTGCCGGGGGCTGTGACCAATCTTATATCGGGTTCGACAGGTTATATATATTTCAAGGGTCTGCCGCCCGGAGACTACTACTTTAAGGAAACACTGGCGCCGTCCGGGTATGATTTGCCGGAGGGCGAGGATGCTAAGGCGTACTTTACCATTAACTCACAGCGCACTTATAGTGACACTTACGAGGGTGGTTCCTTAGGCGAGGGTGATTCCTTTGACTGGGGTATCGTGCCGGAGAGCGGGCAGGTATCTGTACAGGCGATGTGGTTTTCAAACACGAAGACAGATGACGTTGTTATGAGGATGAGAAAGACGGATCGGGCCAACGGAGATAGGTTGTCGGGCGCGCAATTCGAGATTTGGGCGGAATCGGGCAGTGCAGCCTTGCGATTTAATAAGGTTGACGGTGTGTATGTGTACAGTGCCACAGGTGCCGTTACAATGCTTGAAACGGATGCCGAGGGAATGGTGTATTTCAAAGGCTTGGCTGCCGGAGCATACTATTTCTGGGAGAAAGTGGCACCTAACGGATATGTTTTGCCGGAAGGCGAGGCGGCCAAATCGAAGTTTACCGTTGATGCCACCGGCGTGGTGACACCCGGGCTTCCCGGCTCGAATCTGATGCTGGGAATCTCGAACGAAAAGCCGGTGCCAATCAGGCTGCTGAAAAAGGATGCGGAATCCGGAGAAGCATTGCCGGGCGCGAAGTTTGTGGTGCGTGAGCGGAATGAGCCGGGTGAGCCGCGAGTGAAATTTACTTTGGCTGCGGATGGCGTGTATGATTACGACACAAGCGGAACGGTGGAGGTGCTTGTAACAGATGCGGACGGGTATATACGTATTCGATATCTGCCTGAAGCTCCTGCCTTTGTCTTCGAGGAAATAGAGGCTCCGACAGGATACATTTTGCCGGAAGATCCGGAAGATCGGCGGATGGGGTTTTGGATTTACAATGGGGAAATGTATACCGCAACCGAAAAGTACGGCACCATGGAAGTGGTGTTTACGAACAACAAAGATCTTTCAGGCCCCGTACTCCCCGATACGGGCGGTTTGGGAATAGTGGTCAGCTCCATGGCCATCGGTTCAACTGTTATGGTATCAGCGGTTATACTGCTGTTAAACATAAAAAAGCGATATACAGAAGCTGATTACGTGATGGATATGGAGGAGGCCGGCAAGGAATAAATCAATTATGCGGCAAAGCATATGCGTGAGGAATTGTGAGAGTAAAGAGCAAGTGGCTGAATAAGCCAAAGGATAGTGTTTAAATAACAAAAAAATAAGCAACACAAAAAGAATTGGAGGGAAAGTTTTATGAAAAAAGTAATTTCGTTATTTCTGGCAATGATGATGGTGCTGTCGCTTGCGACAATGACAGCAAGCGCGGCAGAAACAGGCAGCATTACCATCAAGGACAACGGTGATGTAACAGTAGAGGCTCAGACGTTTACGGCGTATCGGTTGTTTAATCTTTCGTGGGATGGTGGGGCAAACTACACCTACACACCGAACACGAAATACAATGCTTTGTACACAGCGTTTGCGGCGGCTCATAGTGACATAACGCTTCTGGCTGCGCTTGAGCATAACTCGGTGACAGATGACTCGGCTGCGGTTGATACAATCGGAACATGGCTGCGCAACTGGCTTTTGACAAACAGCATCGCACCTGATGTGAGCGTAGTAGGCGATACAGACGGCGAGGCCGTTATGGATAACCTTCCTCTCGGTTACTACCTTGTGCTTGGTACTGCTGTGGCGGAAGACGGTTCTATCATTACGGCTGCGGTTACACTGACAACGACGGACTATCACAAAGAAATCGATGTAAAGGCAGACGCACCCACGCTTACGAAAAAGGTTTGGGACGTGGCTGATGCGGGTGCAGGGGAAACTCATCGCCCTACATGGCAGGACGTAACAGATATCTACATAGGCCAGAAGGCAACGTTTAAGCTTGAGTCGGCCGTTCCTGATCACAGCAAGTTTACAACATATTCGTTCCGTATGCATGATACAATGGTGGCCGGTTTGACATTCGTTTCTACCTCTGTTAAGGTATACCGTGGCGGCGTAGCTCCGGTAGGCGGAGTTCCGGAGATCACCGGCGGCACACTTCTTGTAGCCGGCACAGATTATAATGTTATCGCCCCTGGCCAAGATGTTGGTGCTGCGGTAGCCAACGGTGCAACATTTTCGGTAGACTTCCTTAAAATTAAGGACTATGCAGCAGACGAGAAGTTGTATGTTATATTTGAAGCTGAGTTGAACGCGGGCGCTGTGGTTTACGACCCCGGCAACAAGAATACGGCATGGCTTGAGTACAGCAACAACCCGTATGCAGCAGGCACAGGCGAAACAACTCCGGATACCGTTGTTGTTTACACCTTTGGCCTTGACATCTTGAAGTACGCAGCGAATCCGGTACCGGATGCGGTTCCGGCAAGACTTCCTCTTGGCGGCGCTAAGTTTAACGTGTACACACAGGACAGCACAAACGCAGGCAGAACACCGTTGAATCTTGTGCGTCTTGCCGCGGGCGATGACACCACTTCGGCTGTTTACCGTGTGGCGGCAAGCACAGATCTTCCCGCTGCTATCGTAACTGAGATTGTAACACCTGACAGCGGTTTGATTAAGGTTCTTGGTATCGATGAAGGCATCCACTACTTGAAAGAGACCGTGGCACCTGACGGCTTTAAGCTGCTGGAAGATGATGTTGTAATCACCACGGTTGTTGCATACACATTCCCTGAGAATGCTTATACCAATACCGCGGCAGATATCATCGACTGGGACAAGGACGCTTCCAGCATCTCAAGCGGCACACAGGCCTTGCTTCTTGAGCAGCCGATCGGCATCTTGAACCAAAGTGGCGATAAGCTTCCCGGCACGGGCGGCATTGGTACCACAATCTTCACAATCGCAGGTTCTGCGCTTATGGTGCTGGCCGGTGTTGTGCTGGTGGTTCGCAGAAAGCGCGCTTCGGATAAGTAATTGATAAGAACCTTGCTTATGTAGTGAAGTGACTGCATACTGCTATCCGCGGGGTTTAGAACCCCGCGGGTGGCGGGTGAGGAGAAACAGATGAAAAAACGTATCGGAACAATTTTGATTGTGCTTGTGTTTGTGGTCGGGCTTGCGGTGTTGCTGTACCCGGCGCTGAGCGATTATGTAAATTCGCTTTACCAGGCGCAAGAGGTGGAGTACTATCACGAGGCTGTCGAGCAGGCCGATGACTCGGAGTTTGAGGGAATGCTTGAAGAGGCAAGACGATATAATATGCGGCTGTATGAAAAGCAGAACCGTTATAAGATGTCGGATGAGGAATTGCAGGAGTACCAGGCGCTTTTGCGGCCGGGGCAAAGTGATGTAATTGGTGTATTGGAAGTGCCGCTGATTAATGTCAGGCTTCCGATATATCATGGAACTGATGAGGCAGTACTGCAAGTAGGTATTGGACATATTGAAGGAACGTCGCTGCCTGTTGGCGGGCTGGGGTCGCATTCGGCGCTGTCCGGGCACAGGGGGCTGCCATCGGCAAAGCTGTTGTCGAATTTAGATAGGGTAGGGATAGGTGATACGTTTACCGTATCGGTTCTTCGTGAGGTTTTGACTTACGAGGTGGATCAAGTTTTGATTGTGGATCCGGACGTGATGGCCCCGCTTGCACTCGTCCAGGATAAGGATTATGTGACGCTTGTTACGTGCACACCATATGGGGTGAACAGCCACCGTATGCTTGTTCGCGGGGTTAGGATTGAGCCGGTGGAAGAAGAGGAAGAGTTGGAAGAGCCGATTGCGGCGGATGCGGTGCAGGATGCGCCCGAGGAAGAAGGCGTGAAGGTTAAGTCGTCGGTTGAGTTGCGGCTGAGATTTGCGTTGATAGCAATTACGGCAGTAATTTTGATTTTGCTAATATGCGTTTTGCTTAACGATAAAGGAAATGACGGAAGGAGTGAGTGATCATGAAGAAGCGGTTCATTACTGCGGTTCTATTGATGGTTGCGTGTGTGTCGCAATTGACTGTTTCCGTGCTTGCGGTGAGTACTATACCTGATCTTACACGCCCGTGCTCGCTGACGATAGAAATGAAGTACGAAGGGGTGAACATCCCGAACGCGCAGATCGCGATTTATCATGTGGCTGATACGGTTATGGATAATGGCGATATGACGCTTGTGCTTACCACCGGGTTCGGCGGGTTTACCGGGGATTTGGCGGCTATCGAAACAACGGAGGGCAACCAGGCGCTTGCGGTAAGCTTGCGTACTTACGCGTCGAACAATGGCGTTGCGCCCGCTGCGGGGCATATTCAGGTGACAGGCACAGGCGGTAAGGTTTCATTTACGAATCTGAAGGCGGGATTGTATCTGGTGCTGACGGGTTATGTCGCGGGGTATAGAACCATAGCGCCGTATATGCTTATGATTCCGACATCGCCCGACTTGCAGACATGGACATACGATGTTTTCGCGGAACCCAAAACAGAGATTATCCCAACGGCAACGCCGACGGCGACACCGACGCCTCCTCCGGGCGGAGGCTCGACACCGCCGCCGCCGACAACGCAAACGCCGCGGCCGACGGCAACACCGACACCAACACCAACAACGACACCGACAACGGCAACACCGGGGCCGACATCGACACCGACCGCGCCGACGACAACAACGCCGGGGCCGACATCAACGCCGTTGCCGCCGAGCGGGACACCTTCCCCGACGGAGAAGCCGGATATGCAGGAGGTTATTATCCCGAAGACAGAAGAGCCGGGTACGGTTACGCCGGGCAGACCTTCGCCGGGCTTGCCGCAAACAGGTTTGCTGATGTGGCCGATTCCTGTGATGGCAGTGGCGGGTGTGCTGCTGTTTGTCGGAGGCTGGGTTGGCAATAAAAAGCAAAAGACAAAGGGTGAACAATAATGCGCGTTGCCGCGAAGGTTTCTATGGCGCTTGGTGTACTGCTGGTTTTGGGCGCGATTTCTTTGCTTCTGTATAACCAATGGGACACAAACCGAGCCACGCAGGCTGCAACGCAGGTGGCGGATGCTCTTACGGTGCAAATAAGCAGCGCGAAAGTGAAAACGGACGCAGCGGCGGAACCGGGAGCAAACGCAGAACCGGGCGCGGAAGCGGGAATAGGCGAGGAAACTGCGCAGTTGGACGGAGAAATGCCGGTGATAGCGGTTAATGGCGACGAATATGTCGGCGTTTTGGAGATTCCCGCGCTGGGTTTGTCGCTGCCGGTTATGGAGGGCTGGAGTTACCAAAAGCTGAAAACGGCACCGTGCCGCTTTAGCGGAAGCATATACACGGATGATATTGTCATAATGGCGCACAATTACAGCGGCCATTTTGGCGGCATATCGTCGCTGGTGCCGGGTGACACGGTGAAGTTCTTGGATGCCGAAGGAACCGAGCTTTCGTACACAGTCGTGCTGCTTGAAACGGTTGGTGCGAACGATGTTGAGGAAATGATCTATTCGGAGTATGATTTGACGTTGTTTACTTGCACATACAGTGGGGAAGCGCGGATTGCACTGCGTTGCAAAGCTGTTGCGTAAGGGGAATGATGCAATTTTATGCTAAACCAAAAGGGTCGTGGATGGGGAATCCACGGCCCTTTTGGTTTAGCTTTAGCATAAGACAACCACCGGCTATGACGGTGAGAGTAAAAATATTTAGAAACAAGGAAACCTCCTTTTGTTAGAAAAAGATGCGATTGGCCAACCGCATTAAAAACAAAAGGAGGTTTGCGCCTAAGTATCGTAGAAAAGAAATATACAGGCCGCTTTTGCGGCTTGTTAAGTTTTATTAGAGATGCGGAATCAATGTAAGCTGCTTATTTATATGGAAGGAATAATTATGAGATTCTTCGTTTGTGCTCAGAATGACAGAGCAAGGGGGGCGCAGACTGGCAAGCTGTCGTGAAATAAATAGACCGATGAGGGCGGCGGAGAACATCAAAAAAGGGCGGCGTAGAATAACCGCCGCCCTTCGATGTTTCTGCGCTCAAGGTTTTGTTTTGTGAGCGTCTACTTATAAATCCCCATAATCAAACTTCCGGGGTAATAATGCCGCAAAATCTGCTCGCCGGAGAATCCTGCGTCGATCATGCCTTTCACCCCGTTTTGGCTCATCCCGACCCCGTGGCCGTTCCCGCCGCCGTGGAATGTGACGCTGGCCAGCGCAGAGCCGCTTACCTCTGTGTCCATAACAAAAAACGCGCTGGGCATCAGTGTATAATTAACCACGGTGCTGCCGTCCTTACGGGCAAGCACAATGCCCGCGCCGCCCGTATGCTGTACAGGGGAAAGAAGCAGGCGTATGTTATATTCTGTATAAACAAGGATAGTCGCCTCTGTGCCAATCAGCCGCAAGCAGGTGAGATTGCCGCCTTCACCGCGGGAAACGGGCTCGATGCCTTGCAAATCGCCTATGGAGGCGATGGGGCGCGAGGCATAGGTGCCGTCTGCCTGCAAGGTTTTAATGAGCTTTGGATTTGCCGCGTACCGCGTTTGAATGGCGCGGTTTATGGAGGCGGACAGCTCCGCCCCTGTCATGGTCACTTTCCAGCGAAACCACGAAAAGGCGCTGTCGTAGCTATCGACATCCCAATCTGTAAAGAATGCTGCCGCGTTGGCCTCTACAGACAAATCATCGGGGCGGCCGCTTACAAGCTGCGGCACGGCGCGCAAATACCCCGCCGATTCGGCCGGGAAGGCCCTTGAAGCGCTGTCTGCCCACACCTCGCCCGCGTTGGCGGTCATGCCTGCCGAGGTGGAGAAGTAGTTCGCGCTGATGATTTCGCCGCGGTAAGACAGGCATTGCCCCATGGTGTCATCAACCGCTTGTATAGAAATCTCGTTTTCCGGTATGTTGTTATAAACCTGGCAGCTTACCGAATCGTCTACATTCGCGCCGTACCGATAGTAGCGGTTTGCCAAAAGCTGGTTATAAGCATAGCTGCGGGCGGTAATCGCTTGCACCTTAGATGCCTCCAAGCCGTGCCCTGACGGCATTTCGCTGGGCACCACGGCATACAAATATTCTTCAAGCGACAGCTCGTTGACGATGAGAAAGCCGCCGTTTTCGTTTTTGGCGATTTCGAGGGCGCCGCGATACTGCGGGGCGGCATTGCCCGGCCAGTTGCGCGAGATGCTTTCCACCGTCAAAGTGCCGTTTTCTGCCGGGGCCAGGTAAATACGGTTTTGCCCAAACAAATCGGCATGAGCCAGCGGGGATACGGTAAAGCTTTCGCCGGCGGGGTATTCCCGTTCTTGCCCACCGTATGACAGGGTAAACCCATGGCTTCCCGAAACGATTACCTCGTCATGGGCATAGCCGCTAAACCCTGTGG
>JGI994J12354_10002009_pt1 | contig 20303 bp, 5 predicted proteins | sample IntmicLarv3ML3BL_FD_12354 | JGI IMG/M metagenome (IMG submission 12354)
CGTTAACATCAGGGTTTTCCCTGTTTTGAGGGTCGCGGCGGTTTTGCTGAGGGAGATGGATTGCAGCGGAACGGAGGGAAGCTTCGCAATCGGCTCCGTTTTTGTGTGCGCCGGGTCGTTCTGACAGGTGAAGGTTCTTACGCCCTCCTGCTCTACCGTCGGCGCGGTGGTTACGACACCGTTGTTCCAGCGGTGGCCTGTTGCCGGGATCGGCTGTGTGATAAACTCGCCGTCGTCCGGGCAGCTCAGCTTGCGCTCTCCGGCGCTTTCACAGGCCGCGGGGGTAAGGATTGCCTCCTGGGTGTAGCTGTGGGTATGTGATGCGTCCGGATCCGGAATAAATTTCGCGCGGATCGAGGCATTTTCGGTCATTTCAAGCAGATAGTTTTCGTCGGAACTGACAAGACCGCCGTCAATAAACCAGCCGGAGAAAAGGGTTCCGCTGTTTGCCTTCGCAGTCAATTCAACCGTTTCGCCGACGAGGTATTTCCCGTCCGCGCGGCTTTGGATAACCTTTCCGCCGCCTTCAATGATAATGGTCAGAAGCTGGCGCGTGCCGACCGGAACAACCCGCGTTTCGGAGACCATCTCCATCAGCGCGTCGTTGGCCTTGGCGCGGATCGCCAGATAGCCGCCGGTCTGAGCGCTCTGCGCCGAGGCGTCGTAGCCGCCCGCTACGGTCACGGCGTTCGCCCAGTTGGGCGTCGCCTCCTGATCGCTCAGCAGGCAGAATTCATATTCATACAGCGCGGAAAGATTCTTGAAGTGGTAGACCCCCGCGTCATATTGCGCGGTGATGGTCTTGCTGAGTGTCTTGCGGGCGTAAATGGTAACGGTCGCGATCTCTCCGGCCGGAGCCTCGTTCCCCGAGGCCTTGCGCACACGCAGAATGGAGGCGGTTGATTTTGGGGTAACCGGGATGGTACCGCCGTTGCACGGCTTCCACACCCCGTCCGCGAGGCTGTATTCAAAGCTGCTGTCAAAGGTCTGAACGGTGCGGAGGGTTTCATAGTCAATCGTCACAGCCGGTGCGGGGGGCTTGGGAAGTGTTACGGCCGCCTGGATGTTGAATACGATGTCTCTGGCCTCCAGTATGTTCCGGTAGACCGCCTCAAACAGCTCGGCCGTCGATGCATAGTCGGTGCCAAACCGTTCATTGATCGCGGCGATTTTGTCCCCGCCGCTTTGGAGGACAGTGGAATTGTCGCCGTCGATATAGAGCTTCACCGCCTGCTCGCCGATCAGCCTCGTTTTGGACAGCGCCTTCAGTAAATAGATTGCGTTCAGCGCCAGCGCGTCCTGCTCCACCGTTTCACCGGGATAATTGAGTCCGCCGCTCAGCAGATCGGGGTTGCTGCGGGCCGCCATGTGCAGGAGGAATTCGTCCACCAGCGCCATGGAGATGTAGTTCATCCCCTCCAGCGCGTTGGCGTGCCTGTATTTCTCCTCGAGATCCATGCGGTTGTCGAGCAGCTCAAACGACGTGCCCAACAGCGTATACCATACATTCGCCTTGCCTAAGACTTTTTTGATCGCCTGTCTGGCGCCGAGTTTTACACCCTCCTGCGCCACCTGCGAAGTCAGGCTTTGCAGGAACGCCTCTTGCGCGTCAAGACTGTTGTCCAGGAGCTTCTCCTTCATGTCCTCGGCGACGTCCACAATCGAATCGGAAATCCACGCCGTCGGATCGACGCCCAGCGTAGAGGAGGCGAAGGGAAGGATCGCTGTGCTGCCCGGAACGATGCCGCCCATAACGGAGGAGAGCGTTTGCCTGAACATCGCTGTTTTCCGGCTGTCGTTCGAATAGGCGTCGATGATGGTGTTCAGCACAAACAGCGCTTCCTCGGCGCAGGCCTGCCGCTGTAACATGGAGTGGATATAGAGCGCCCGCTCGGCGTCCTCTCCGGCCTCCAGAATCGGCAGCGCGGTAAGGCTGATCAGCANCCCGCCGTATCTCCCGGTACCGCTCAGACCCTTGAAGAAAGCGGAATCCGCGTCACTGAACGGATCGGAGAGCTGCATTTTCAGATGCGCCGCGCCGACCGGGGAAAGCCCCTCGCCAAGGAGGCGAAAGAGAGAATCTCCGGCGCCCACGCCGCCAAAATTCTCATAGCTCTCCGCCAGCGTATAGAGGGCTTCATCGCTTTGGAGGACGCGGTCAACGCTTTCGGCGAAGGCCTGGGCGTCCCCCGGCTCCGTGAAGTCGGCGGTTGTTTTCAGCGCACTCAACAGATTCTTGAAGGCCTTCGCGTACTGGGCCGCCATCCGGCTGTCCACGTTGTCATAGAGCATGTCATCGGTGATGACCTGTACGAAAAGCTCCCGCATCATCTTTTCGAATTCCTCATGGGTAAGTGCCTCAAGATCCAGGGTAGCCAGCAGCTTCAGGTTGTTGTAAGCGCTCTGGCCGATTTTTTCCGCGGCCTTTTCATAGACACTGCTGTTGGAATGGTAAATATAGTTGTCGTTGTCGAGGAGATAGCCCAGCGCCGCCTTCGTTTCCCCGGAAACGTTTTGCAGCTTGCTGAAATTCTCCCGGTAGGCGTTCGTCTTGAACAAGTCCATATGGACCGGCACAACCTCGACCTGCGGGCAGTATTCACTCATTTCTTCCACAACCGCGTGATGGAAGTACGCGATGCCGTCATACTCGATGGCGTTGTAGGCCGCGTACTCATAGACAAGAGATTCTCCGGGCGCCAGCGTCGTGAGATCCAGCAGCACATTGCCGTTTAGGTCGTATGTGAAGGGAAGGCTTCGTTCCGTTCCGTCCGCGAAGACATGGCGGACATTCAGAAGGTAGGCGCTTACGTCGTAATCCTCCTCGCCGGGCTTCGGTTCAACGCCGGCCGCCCGCTTCGCGCTCGCGGTAATGTTTTTCACGATGCCGTCAAAGTCGAGCCTCGGATTCAGGATGTCAATCTGGCTTTTGTTGACCATGCCCAAATTAAAGTAGAGCGCGTTGTACTTGATTTCGTCGTTGGTCTCGACCCGCACGGTCAGTCCCTCCAGACCGTAGACCTTGATCTTTTCGTCGGTTTTGAAAATCGCGCTGACCGGCTCATTGAACACCGCCAGCGTTCCGTCAAAGCGGGCGCTGAGGTCATATTCGCCCGGCCGGTCGCCGCGAAGCACCCAATTCAGCGTCTTGGTCTGCTGCCCGCGGATTTCGTCGATGAAAACCTCGGCGCTTTCATTGAAGCTGCCGTTCAGGTTCCGCATCATAGTCATCCCCTCGGGAACCGACAACGCGACTGTATTGTTGATCAGCGAGAACTCCTCGGTGGCGTTGTTGACAATATGGAGCTTCACATCAAAGAATTCCTTCAGGATACTGCCCTTAAAGGGAACCTCCAGCACGGCGATGTATTCAAAGCCTCTTTCGTTGGGAATGTAGGCAATGCTGCCAACCCGATTCCCTCCGCTGTTCCCGACGCCGCTGCCGGGCGTTCCGCCGCCGCTCGGAATTCCGCCCCAGCCGCTCGGGAAGCTCCAGCTGAGGATTTCTTTTCCATTGCGGATGTACTGTACCGGAACCGCCGTTTCGCCGAACCAGAGCTGAACACTCACGGAAAATACGTGCTGGTTGTCCGGGTCGTTGACGTTAATCCCGGCGGCGACAATCTCGTTGAAGGTCATACGCGTGACCTCAAATTCACCGGTCACAATGGGCTGTTCGACCGCGACGAGCGTCACCGTACGGGTGGCGTTGGCGAGAACCGTAACGGTTTTCTGCGCGGGCAGATAGCCGTCCCGGTAGGTTCCCACGAGATGATTGCCGCTGCTGAGCGCCAGGGAAACATAGCCGCTGCTGTCCGTGGGAAGAATGATTTGGTTCGGCTCTCCCAGGTCAAAGTAGACCGGGAAGTTTCGCAGCGCGTTTCCGCTGTCATCCTGCACAAGCACACGCAGGGTTCCGATGGCGGTGCGTTCGCGAACCTCCACCGTTCTGCTGGCGGTGGCGCTCGCCCCCTCGCTGTCGGTGACAGTGAGCGAGACCGTGAAGTCGCCTGTCCTCGTGTATTTCTTCACCGGTTTCACAAGGGTCGAGGTGGTTCCGTCTCCGAACTCCCAGAGATAGCCGGTGATTTTTCCGCTGGGAGTAGACTTGCCCGCGTCAAAATAGCCTTCCACACCGACCTCCCAGACAAACGCCGCAGTAATTTCAGCCCCCAGCAGATCCCCGGCGGTCTGCTGGACATAATGGATCGCCGCGGTATCGCGGGCGGAGAAGTTGCCGTAGATGTCGTAGACCTCCACACGGTAGACATAGTCGCCGTCGCCGCGCGAGCGGAGAGAATCCGCAAAAGTATAGCTGTTGGACGTGCTGTAAGTACGGGAGCCGATCATCGCGGGTGTGCCACCGTTCTTTATGCGGTAGACCTTGTATCCGGCGATGCTGCCGCCGCTCTCGTCGCTCCATGTCAGCGTGACATTGTCACCCTCCAGAACCGCCTCCGGCGGCTCAAAGGCCGGGGTGTTTTTCACCACATGATATGTCACCTCAGTATACGGCGAATAAAGTCCGACAATGTCCTTCGCGCGCAAGCGGATGTGCACCGTGTCGCCGTTCGCGAAGGAATCCATGGGAAGCTCGGCCGCGACGGTCTTGTAATAATCGCCGATCGTAGAGAAGGTTTGGAGTACGGTATAGTTCGCCGCACCGTTCAGCTTATACTCCACGACGATTTCTTCCAGGCAGTTGTTGTCTTGCGCCAGCGCCTGAACGGTTTTTGTTCCGAACCCGATGTTGCTGCCGTTGGCGGGAGAGACGCTCACAATCTGCGGTGGGGTCACGTCGTCGGCAATCCGGGAGGAGACCACATTCGAATACGCGCTCCAGCTTCCGCAGAAGTCGCTGACTCGGACTTTATAGAAGTAATTTTTTCCGTAGGAGATCTTGGTGTCATAGTAGCTAATGACTTGCAGCCCGCCCGCGATCTGTGTGTAGGTTCCGTCCGCTGTCTCCGAACGGTAGACCGCATACGAACCCAAATCCACCTCGGTGCCCTGCTTCCAGCTAATGCGGATAAAGCCGTCGCCGCCGTTTGCCTGCACATCGGTTGGGGCCTCCGGAGGCGTTTTGTCCACATGGTACTCCACCAAAGGCGCGTTTGCACCGGAATTGCTGACGTTGCCGCTGAAGTCGGTGGCGATGCCGCGGACAAACAGGCTTCCGTCCTCATAATCCTCCAGCGAAAGGGCGTAGGTATAGCTGGCGCTCGCGGCGCGGGAAAGGAAGGTTTGGCTGGAAACCGTTTCCCAATCCTGCCGGTCTCTCGAAGCCTGGATAACGATGGACTGTATGCCGCAGTCGTCGTTGGCGGTCGCCCGGAAGGAGATGCTGCTGTTGTAGCGGCCGGGAGAGGGCGACTGCGCCGTGATCACCGGGGCGGTCGTATCCGGCGCTGTGGTTACGGTAAAGTCCGCGGAATACGGGCCGACGTTGCCGTAAACATCCACGGCGGCCACGCGGAAGGTATAGGCGGTTTCCCCTTGCAGTCCGCCGACATTATACCCCAGCGAGGTGACCTTTCCGGAGACGGTCGCGTAGTTCGCGCCCTCTTTCCTTTCGAGGAGGAAATGTGACACATCCTCGTCGGCCACATCATTCCAGGCGAGGGTAAGCTGCGAAGCGTACACCGTACTGGTCGTACGCAGGCCCGTAACCTGCTGCGGCCCGGCGTTTTTGATTGTGTAGTTGTAAACCAGCGGCTGGCTTTCGTTGCCCGCCGCGTCATAGGCGAGGGCCTTGAGTTTCACGGCCCCGTCCGGCAGGTCGGTTGTGTTGAAGCCGAAGCTGAGCGGCGGCGTTTTCTCTCCGATCAGCACCCAGCTTTCGCCGCCGTCCAGAGAATAGTACAGCTTGGCGGAGGTGGCCGCGAAATTATCGACCGCGTTGACGGTGATGGTTTCGGTTTTGTTTAGGATGCTGTCTTCTTCCGGGAGAAGCCGCGTAACGGTCGGCGGCTGAACGTCTTTGGCCTTCACCGCGCTGACCGTCAGGGAGGGCTCGCTGGCAATCCCGTAGCTGTTGACCGTCACCACATAATAGGAATACAGGATGTTGTCGGCGGCGCTGTTGTCGGTATAGGAAAGGGTGTTGCGGTTTTGAATGGTGGTAAGCAGGGAATAGTTTTCTTCCTGCTCCGCCTTGCGGAAAATGCGGTAGGTCGAGGAGTCTACCTCGCTGGAGATGCCCCAGGAAAGCATGATTTTGTTGTAATCGCCGACCGCGACGACGTTGACAATTTTATCGGGGCGGCGGGAATCCACGAAGAATTCTTTGCTGACGCTCGCCTTGGTGCCGTCGATGTCCTCCAGCTCAAACAGAAGCGTATAGTCGCCGAACGGAATCTGTTGGAAATCCCACACCAGGCTGAAAATAAGCTGCGTGTCGGAGGAGCTGTGGAGGGCCGGTGTCCCGATCAGGCGGCGCACCCCGTCCTCCAGGTAATACAGCTTGCCGGTGAGGAGCGTATCATTCAGCGCATAGTTGTTTTTCCCCCTCGCGATGGACACATAGATCCGGTTGTCGTTGAGACGGAGGATGCCGTCGGCGTTCTCGTCATAGATCGACTTGGGGGCGGGCGGGATCGTGGTGACCGAAAGGCTGGAAACGGGAAGTCCATCATCCAGCGCGGTTCCTGTAACGGCTTTTACTGTATAAACATAGGTTTCGCCCAGCGTAAGGCCGGTATCGACAAAGAAGCTGTCTTCGGTTTCCGCAACAACTTGGCCGTCGCGGCGAACTTCATAGCCGGTAACCTCCGGATCGGTGAGGGGCAGCCAGATCAACTTCACCGTCTTGCTGTAAATCTTTTGGGCGGAAAAATCTGTGATTGTGTACCGGTGATCCTGGAAAATGACCTGTGTCACCGCCGAAATAACGTCCTCCCCGGCCGTATACGATGCCCGGAGCTGATAGACTGAATAGCTCTGGACATTGGGCAGCGTGACGATGACGGAATATTTTCCGGAGCCATCGGCGCGGATCGTGGTCAGCAAAACGCCGTCGGCGTAAATCGAAACCAGCGCGTTGGCTGCCGCGATACCGGAAACCGCCACCCGCTCGGAGAAGATCAGTTCATCGGCCACAATGGTGATCTTGAGCTGATCGTTGTTCAATACCCCAATAATGTCCTGCTGGGTTCTGCTGTCCTTCCGGTATTCCAGCATGGCGTAGCTCGCGATGGTTCCGGCGGCCGTCGGAGTAATTTGGAACCGGATGTCTCCCTGGGACTGGGTGACCGGAAGGGATAAAACCCCGTTGGAAACGGTGTAGTTGCTCACAAGCGCTCCGTTGAGGTAGAAGCTGCCGCTCACAACGCCGGCGTTGGCGCTGAGTCTGATTTTCAGGATTTGGTTTGTAATCCCGGAAACGCCCGCTTTCAGCTCGTAATGGATCTTCGCGCTGATCACGCCGTTTTCCGTGCTGCCCTCCGGGTCTACGATATAATATGAATTCTGATCCTCAAGGACGGGGGTTTCAAAGACGTCCTCTTCCCCGTTGTACGCGAATTTTACATTGTTATCTATGGCGTAGCGTACCGCGTAGGAGTTTCTCGCGCAGGAGAGAACCAGCTTGGGTGCGCTTGTAAAAGCGTTGCTTCCTATGGTTTTGACACTCTTGGGAACATTGATCGTCAACAGCCCGCCGCAGCCATTGAACGCATCGTTTCCAATCTCCGTCAGCGAACCCGGCAGACTGACACTTTCCAAGGTGCTGCAGTAGAAAAATGAGCCGTTCGGAATTCGTGTTACCCCTTCGGGAACCGCTATACTTTTCACCGCCGTTCCGGCGAAGAGGGGGTAACTGGAAGTATAATTGGCCGTCGTCCAATTCAGCGGGAAATTGACACTCGACAGCTTGGTGCTGTTCCGGAACACTCCGCGTCCCATTGTGGTGATGCTGTCGGGCAGGCGGATGCTTTGGAGAGCCGTACAGTTTTCAAAGACATAATGTCCGAGGGTTGTCAGCCCCTCGCTGAGGGAAACGTTGGTCAGTCCCGTACAAGAGGCGAACGCGCCGTCCTGCAGGGCGGTCACCGACTCCGGAATTGTGACGGAGGTCAGCCCGGTGCAGCCGTTGAACGCATTGGTTTCTATGGTTTTGAGCGTATCCGGCAGGTTGATTGTTTTGAGTCCGATACAGCCGGAAAACGCGCTGTTCCATATTTTCTCGATCCCCTCCGACAGGTTTATCGTTTTCAATGAGGAGCTGTTGCTGAAGGCGTTACTGCCGATGCTCTTCATGTTGGCCGGGATACTGATTTCCGTCAGGCCGGCACAGCCGGTGAACGCATTGCTTTCTATCGTCTCCAGTCCCTCGGGGAATTCAAGCTCCGTCAGCTTATTACAGCCGTAAAACGCCGATCCTCGTATGGTTTTCAGTCCGGCGGGAAATTCAATTTCCCGAAGCCCGACGCAACCAGTAAACGCCGAGCCTCCGATCTCCGTCAGCGTACTCGGCAGTGTGACGCTTTCCAAGGTACCGCAGTAGTAAAATGCGCCGTCCGGAATCCGGGTTACCCCTTCGGGGACGATTATACTTTTCACCGCCGTACCGTAGAAGATGGGATAACTGGAGCTGGCAGCTGCCGTCGTCCAATTTTTCGGGAAATTCACGCTCGACAGCCGCTCGCAGTTTCGGAACACAGCGTAGCCGATCGTCGTGACGCTGTCGGGCAGGTGAATACTCTGGAGCGCCGAGCAATGGTCAAAGGCATAATTTCCGATGCTCATCAGGCCCTCACTGAGGGAAATATTGGTCAGGGCGGTACAGCCTGTGAACACAGAAGCCCCTATGGAGGTGACCGAGGCCGGAATTGTGAGGGAGCTAAGGCTGGTACAGCCGTTAAACGCGCTGCCTTCTATGGTTTTGAGCGTCGACGGCAGGGCAATGGTTTGGATTCCCGTACAGCCGCTAAACGCGCTGTTCCAGATTCTCTCGATCCCCTCCGCCAGACGGATCGTTTTCAGGGCGGGGATACCGCTGAACGCGCTGTTTCCGATGCTTTTCATGTTGGCCGAGATACTGATTTCCGTCAGGCCGGTACAGCCGGAAAACGCGTTGCTGTCTATTGTCTCCAGCGCTTCGGGGAATTCGATTTCCATCAATTGATTACAGCCGCTAAAGGCCGAGCTTCGTATGGTTTTAAGCCCGTCGGGGAGTTCAATTTCCCGAAGCCCGCTGCAGCCGACAAACGCCGAGCCTCCGATCTCAATCAGCGTACTTGGCAAGGTAACGCTCTCCAACATACTGCAATAGGAAAACGCATTGTCCGGAATTCGGGTCACCCCTTCGGGAACCACGATATTTTTCACCGCCGTGCCGGCGAACAGGGCATAACTGGAACCGGAACCGGCCGTCGCCCAGTTCTTCGGGAAGTTTATGCTCGACAGCTGTGTGCAGTTTCGGAACACACTGGATCCCATTGCGCTGATGCTGTCGGGAAGGCGGACGCTCTGGAGCGCCGCGCAGCCTTCAAAGACGCGGCTGGTGATGGTGGTCAGCCCTTCGCTGAGGGTAAGGGCGGACAGATTGGTACAGCCGCTGAACACGCGATCCTGCAGGGAGGTGACCGACGCCGGGATTATGACAGCGTTCAGATTGGTACAGCCGCTGAATGCCCCGGCCTCTATCGTCTGCAACCCATAATTAAACCCGACCTTTGTTAGGCCCGTACAGCCAAGAAAAGCATTGGTTCCGATTCTCTCCAGGCTGTCCGGAAGCAGCACACCTTGCAGACCGCTCTTGTTCTGAAATGCGCTGGTTCCGATGGTCTGCACAATGTGTCCGTCGATTTCGCCGGGGATCGCGATGACCGCGGCGCTGCCCGTATACCCGGTGATGCTGATATAGGTGCCATTCAGCGCCGTATAGGTAAACTCTCCGGCGGGCGTGGTTACCGTCGGGAAGGTAAGCGTCGCGGTGCTCTGGGCGACGGAATGGCCGCCGGATTCCAGCTCGAACACAAAACGGTTCTGTGAAAAGCTGTATTGCGAATGATAATATTGGACGATGTATGTGGAGCCGACCACAGCGCTTTCTCCTTGCCATTCACCATTCTCATCGGTTGTATGGGTGCCGGCCAAGCGGTTTTTCGTGAGATCCCTGACGGTCACCGTAACGGACGCCAAGCCCTCGTTCCCGGAATCTACAATCCGGCCCGCAATTGAGGCATATTCATCCACGACGATCGGTTCCGTGGAAAACGGGATGCTGTTCGCGGAGGCATATTGCTCCGCCTTTGAGCCGCTCTCTCCGTGGATTGTCAGCTTTGGACAGCTGGCGAAGGCGTTGGTCAGGATGCTCTGCACATGGGGGCCAACCCAAATTTTCGAAAGTTCTCCACACCCACAGAACGCGGAGAGCCCGATCTCCGTCAGCGTACTCGGCAGGCTGACGCTCTCCAAGGTGCCGCAGTTATAAAACGCGTCGTTCGGAATTCTGGTGACCCCTTCGGGCACCACGATGCTTCTCACCGCCGTGCCGTAGAGGAGACCGTAAGTGTTTCCCGCCGTCGTCCAATTTTTCGGGAAATTTATGCTCGATAGCTTCGCGCAGCCTCGGAATACGCCAATCCCCGTTGTGGTGACACTGTCGGGCAGGTGGACGCTTCGGAGCGACGAACAGTTGTCAAAGACATAATTTCCGAGGGTCGTCAGCCCCTCGCTGAAGGAAATATTGGTCAGGCCGGTGCAGCCGTTGAATGCGGAGTTTTGTATGTTGGTAACTAACGCCGGAATCTCAAGAGAGGTTAGTCCCGTACAGCCGGTAAACGCGCTGGCCTCTATGGTTTTGAGCGTCGTCGGCAGGGTGATGGTTTTGAGGCCGGTACAGCCACTGAACGCGCTGTTCCAGATTTTCTCGATGCCCTCCGCCAGATGGATTGTTTTCAGGGCGGGGATACCGCTGAACGCGCTGCTTCCAACGCTTTTTATGCCGGCCGGGAGACTTAGCTCCGTCAGGCCGGTACAGCCGGACAACGCATTGCTTCCTATGTTTTCCAGTACGTCGGGGAAATTTATTTCCGTCAACTGATTACAACCTTGAAAAGCATAGTTCCCTATGGTTTTAAGGCCCTCGGGGAATTCAATTTCCCGAAGCCCGCTGCAACCGACAAACGCCGAGCCTCCGATCTCAATCAGCGTGCTTGGCAGGGTAACGCTCTCCAACATACTGCAATAGGAAAACGCATTGTCCGGAATTCGGGTCACCCCTTCGGGAAGCACGATATTTTTTACCGCCGTGCCGGCAAACAGGGGATAACTGGAACCGGAACCGGCCGTCGCCCAGTTCTTCGGGAAATTGACGCTCGACAGTTGTGTGCAGTTTCGGAACACACCGTATCCCATTGTGGTGATGCTGTCGGGAAGGCGGACGCTCTGGAGCGCCGCACAGCCTTCAAAGACGCGGCTGGTGATGGTGGTCAGCCCCTCGCTGAGGGTAAGGGCGGACAGATTGGTACAGCCGCTGAACACGCGATCCTGCAACGTGGTAACCGAGGCCGGAATCGTGAGGGCGTTCAGGTTTGTACAGCCGCTGAATGCGCCGGTCTCTATCGTCTGTAATCCATAGTTGAAGCCAACCTTTGTCAGTCCCGTACAGCCGGAGAAGGCGTTGGTGCCGATTTGCTCCAGACTGGACGGAAACAGCACCCCTTGCAGTCCGCTCTTGTTCTGAAACGCACCGTTTCCGATGGTTTGCACGATATAGCCGTCGATTTCACCGGGGATGGCGATGACCGCGTCACTGCCCGTATACCCGGTGATGTTACTATATGTACCGTTGAGAACCGTATAGCTAAAGTCTGCGGCGGGCGTGGTTACCGCCGGGAAGGTAAGCGCTGCGGTGACCTGGGCGACGGAATGGCCGCCGGCCGTCGGCGCAACAACAAAGTTATTCTGTGAAAAGCTGTATTGCGGATGATAATATTGAACGAGGTAGGTTGTGCCAACCACGGCGTTCTCCATTTGCCATCCGCCGTCCGCATCGGTCATATAGGTTCCGGCCAGGCGGTTTTTCGTAAGATCTCTGACGTTCACCGCCACGGACGCCAGGCCCGCGCTCCCGGAATCTACAATCCGGCCCGCAAGGGAGGCATATCCCTCCGGGACAAGCGGATCCGTGGAAAAGGGAATGTTGTTCGCGGTGGCATATTGCTCCGCCTTTGAGCCGGCGACCCCGTGAATTGTCAGTTTCGGGCAGTTTGCGAAGGCGCTGGTTTGGATGCTCGTCACATGGGCGCCGACCCAGATTTCCGGAAGCTCACTGCATCCATAGAACGCAGAAATTCCAATCTCCGTCAGCGTACTCGGCAGACTGACGCTCTCCAGGGTGCTGCAATTGTAAAACGCGTTGTTCGGAATTCTGGCTACCCCTTCGGGAACCTCCATACTTCTCACCGCCGTACCGTAGAGCAGGCCGTAACTGGCGGTCGCCGTCGTCCAGCTCCGCGGGAAGTTTACGCTCGACAGCTTCGCACAGTTTCGGAACAGATCGATCCCTATGGTCTGGACGCTGTCGGGCAGGCGGACGCTCCGGAGCGCCGTGCAATCGTCAAAGACATAATTTCCGAGGGTCATCAAGCCCTCCTGGAGGGAAATACTGTTCAGGCCGGTGCATCCGCTGAACGCGGAATTCCCGATGGAGGTAACCGACGCCGGAACCGTGAGGGAGGTCAGTCCCGTACATCCGGCAAACGCATTGGCTTCTATGGTTTTCAGCGTCGTCGGCAGGGCGATGGTTTTAATCCCTGTACAGCCGGAAAACGCGCTGTTCCAGATTTTCTCGATTCCCTCCGCCAGATGAATCGTTCTCAGAGCCGGGGTGCCGCCGAACACGCCGCTCCCGAGAGTTTTCATGTTGGCGGAGATGCTGATTTCCGTCAGGCCGGTGCAGCTGTTGAAGGCATTGCTCCCGATCGTTTCCAGTCCGTCGGGGAAATCAACTTCCGTCAGCTTATTGCATCCGTAAAAAGCTGTGTCCCGTATCGTTTTAAGCCCTGCGGGGAGTTCAATTTCCAATAGGCCGCTCTGATAGAAGGCATGGCTCCCAATCTCAATCAGTGTACTCGGCAGGGTGACGCTCTCCAAGGTGCTGCCATAGGAAAACGCATAATCCGGAATTCGGCTTACCCCTTCGGGAACCACGATATTTTTCACCGCCGTGCCGGGGAAGAGATTGGTATCCGCCGTCGTCCAATTCAGCGGGAAATTCACGCTCGACAGCTGAGAGCAGTTTTCAAACACCGCATGTCCCATCGTGGTGACACTGTTGGGCAGGAGGATGCTTTGGAGCGCCGTACAGCCCAGAAAAACGCGGCTTGCGATGGTGGTCAGCCCTTCGCCGAGGGAAACCTCGCTCAGCGCGGTACAGCCGCTGAACACGCGATCCGACAGCGTGGTCACCGACCCCGGAACCGCGACAGTGCTAAGAGCCGTACAGCCGCTGAACGCGCTGTTCTCAATCGCCTGCAGGGCAGGATTAAACCCGATCTGCGCCAGACTCGTACAGCCGGCGAAGGCATTGGTACCAATCCGCTCCAGACTGGCCGGAAACCGCACTCCTTGCAGACCGCTCTTGTTTTGAAACGCGCCGCTTCCGATGGTCTGCACAATGTACCCGTCGATTTCACCGGGAATGACGATGACCGCGTCGCTGCCCGTATAGCCGGTGATGCTGATGTACGTCCCGTTTAGAAGTCCGTAGGTGAATGCGGTCGGCGGGGTCGAAATCCCGGAAAACGGGTCGTCCCCCCCGCCTTCTCCGCCGGAGGCGGAAGCCGACAAGGGAAAGGGCGCCGAAATAAACACGCTCAGCATAATCATAACCGCCAACAAGATTGACATGCCCCGTTTTATAACCTTTTTCATAAGAAAACCTCCCCAAAATGCTCGCAAATTTATTTCCTCATCTTCTAACCGGAGATAGATAGATTTATTATACACCCAAACCCAACCGCTGTTCAATTATTTTGTTCAAAAAAATTTTAAAGTTGTAAAATAAATGGTTCAGATCAACAAAAAAGCCGCCGGAAAATTCCGGCGACGCTTCTTATTCCTTCAGTTTTCCCCTAAACAGTGTCCTGTTTTTATCCTCCTTCTCCCCTCTCCGCGAAGCGCTTCACTCTCTCGATTTGATCTCCTGTCATCGGTTCGGAAGTATAAAATGAAAGCACATAGTCCTCATAGCAAAGATAGATTGTCCCATTGGAAGCGTAGCTTTCCTTCGCGCCCCATTCCGGTCGGAGCTTCTCCGTCTCGAGTTCCCAAAAGAACACATGGGTTTGTGCGCGCAGATATCCGCGAATTACAGCATCGTATTTACTCTTAAATATCTTGCCTCCCCAAATCTCTCCATTCTCCGCCGTATACTCATACATCGTACTGCTCGCGAGAAAGGTTTGTGAATAAGTTGTCGGCCGGAACCCGTTAATCTCCGTCCCGCTGCCCGACAAAAGGCCGTCGGTGAAAATAAAAAAACCGGTCAGAACGCTGATTAACAACACGCTTCCCAATCCCAAGAAAAACGGAACCAGTATGTTGGCCGTCCGGCTGAATTCTCCCTTTTGAAAAATGTACATCAGGAAAAGGATGGCAAAAGAAACCAGAATCGCAATGGCAACCGGAACGGCTGTAAGAAAATCTCGGTCGAAAAGGGCTTGAGCGAGGACATAGAGCAGCACCGTCAAAACAACCGCCAGCGGGAGCAGGCGAACCCTTCCCCTTCTCTTTTTCTTCTTCCGGGAGATGGCCTCGAGCGGCAGACCCTGTTTTTGTCTCCGTTTTTGCCTGCCCGCCCAGCCAAGGAATCCAAAAGCCCTACAGAGAAGGAATATAACGACAAACCCTTGAAGGAAAAATCCGGCCATGCCCAGAGGCGAAGAGACCAAGCCTTCAAAATTCAAATAGTTGATCCCCATATTCAATAGAAACAAAAGCGGCAGGAAAAACCACCCCACCACATATTTTTTCACCATGCCGCGAACAATCGCTTTCAGCTTCCGTGCCTCATCCGTCTCAATCGGAATCGGGTTTTCACAGGCGGACACAAAGATATTCATCTGTCCATGGTTGCAAACAAACGCCCATCCGGCCGCCCGGCAATATTCAATATATTCCTGTGTCTGGGGCGCTGGAACGGAATCGTACTCAGACGCCTTCTCGAAGATCTCGACGGCATAGTGCAGGGCTTGCGGTTCAATTCTTTCAAAATGATAAAATCCATGGATGGACTTCAGCGCCCAGCCCTTCCGCGCCATCTCCTCCAGATACTCCCGGATCGCCTCCCCCTCATTCAGCTCAAACAGAACCAGGGTTTTAAGTTTATTTGACTTTTTCATCGCATTCCCTCCAAAATCTGACGGCCGTCGAAAATCAGGCGCTGCAGTCGCGTATATTCCGCCCACAGCAGGGCTTTCCCCTGCTCTGTAATCCGGTAGGATCTTCGCCTCCCAACACAGGCGGTTTCCACAATTACGCCGCTTTTCAGAAACTTGTCGAGCATGGCGTACACCGTGCCCGGCCCCACCACCACCCGGCCGCCCGAAAGCGCCGCCACCTTGTTCATAATATCGATCCCGCAGCACTCCTCAATCAAGGCCAGCAGCACATAATACATCGGCTCCGACAGGGTTTGAAACGCTTCTCTGGGCATCGTTCTCCTCCTCTCTCTATTATCGAGTGTCGATATTTGGATTATAACATCGACACTCGATATTGTCAAGGGGCATTTTTTTGCCCCTCTTCCCTCTCCCCCAACGCAAAAAAAGCCGCCGGAAAATTCCGGCGGCTTTTTTATAAATTTGAGTTTCCCTTATCCTGGGAAATTAGTCCAGATTCACCGCGGTAACAACGCCCGAGCCAACGGTACGGCCGCCTTCACGAATCGCGAAGCGGAGGCCTTCCTCGATGGCGATGGGGGTGATCAGCTCGACGTCCATTTCGACGTTGTCGCCCGGCATACACATCTCAATGCCTTCCGGCAGCGCGACGATTCCGGTCACGTCTGTGGTACGGAAATAGAACTGGGGACGATAGTTGTTGAAAAACGGGGTATGACGGCCGCCCTCGTCCTTTGTCAGGACATAGACGTTACCGTGAAATTTCGTAAGAGGCATGATCGAACCGGGTTTCGCGAGCACCTGGCCGCGAAAAATTTCGGTTCTCTGTACGCCGCGGAGCAGAACGCCGACATTGTCGCCCGCCTCAGCGTAATCGAGGATCTTGCGGAACATTTCCAGACCGGTGACAACAACCTTGCGGCGGTCTTCGGTCAGGCCGACGATTTCGACTTCCTCAGAAGTTCTGATCTGGCCGCGCTCCACTCTGCCGGTGGCAACGGTGCCGCGTCCGGTGATGGTGAAAACGTCCTCGACCGGCATCAGGAAGGGCAGGTCGGATTTGCGCTCGGGCGTCGGGATAAAGCTGTCAACAGCGTCCATCAGCTCAGCAACGCATTTGTACTCGGGATCGTCGGGATTCTGGGACTCGGATTCCAGCGCCACGAGGGCGGAACCGCGGATAATCGGCGTATCGTCGCCCGGGAACTCATACTCGGACAGAAGATCGCGGATTTCCATCTCAACGAGATCCAGCAGCTCGTCGTCGTCGACCTGGTCGGACTTGTTCATGAATACGACGATGTGGGGAACGCCAACCTGGCGGGAGAGAAGGATGTGCTCACGGGTCTGGGGCATCGGGCCGTCAGCGGCCGATACGACCAGAATCGCGCCGTCCATCTGCGCCGCGCCGGTGATCATGTTTTTCACATAGTCAGCATGGCCGGGGCAGTCCACGTGCGCATAGTGACGGTTTTCCGTCTCATACTCAACGTGGGCGGTGTTGATGGTGATGCCGCGCTCTCTCTCTTCGGGCGCCTTGTCGATGTTCGCGTAATCCACAAAGTCAGAAGACCCCTTCATGTGAAGAACCTTTGTGATGGCCGCAGTCAGGGTTGTCTTGCCATGGTCAACGTGACCGATTGTGCCGATGTTTACATGAGGCTTATTTCTCTCAAATTTTGCCTTTGCCATTAGGATTTTCCTCCTTTTATTTCCGATTGTTTGGGTTTTCACCAATTGCTTTCCATTGTAGCAACATTACGCGCAAATTTCAAGCGTTTTACGCGCAAATTATTTGATCTTTTTAGAGCGTGTTCATACAAACGCTCTAATTGCCTTTTGTCCGGTCTACGATTACCTTTTCCGAAACCGACTTGGGTACCTCGGCGTAGTGGCTGGGCTCCATTGTATAGGTGCCCCGGCCCTGGGTCCGGGAACGCATATCGGTGGCATAGCCGAACATCTCGGACAGCGGAACCTTCGCGTTGATCTGCTGGCCGCTGGGCAGCGCCTCCATCCCCTGGATTGTGCCGCGACGGGAGTTGAGATCTCCGATGACGTCGCCCATGTAATCCTCGGGAACGGTAACCACCACCTTCATGATGGGTTCCAGCAATACGGGATCCGATTTTCTCATGGCCTCCTTAAAGGCCATCGAACCCGCAATCTTAAAGGCCATTTCGGATGAGTCCACCTCATGGAAGGAACCGTCATACAGTGTGACCTTGACGTCCACGACGTTGTATCCGGCCAATACGCCGGACATCATCGCACCCTGGACTCCCTGGTCAACGGCGGGGATATATTCCTTTGGAATGACGCCGCCGACAACTTTGTTGACAAATTCATAGCCCTTGGTGGGGTTGGGCTCGATCCGGAGCTTAACGTGTCCGAACTGTCCGCGGCCGCCCGACTGGCGCGCATAGCGCTGGTCGACGTCCGCTTCCTTGCGGATGGTTTCCTTATAGGATACGTGCGGTTTTCCGACGTTGGCCTCCACCTTGAATTCACGGAGCAGACGATCGACAATGATCTCCAAATGAAGCTCGCCCATCCCGGCGATGATGGTCTGTCCGGTGTCCTCGTCGGTGTACGCCTTAAAGGTCGGATCCTCCTCCGCCAGCTTGGAGAGGGCGATGCCCATTTTCTCCTGTCCGGCTTTGGTTTTCGGTTCAATCGCAACACGGATAACCGGTTCCGGGAACTCCATGGATTCAAGAATGATCGCGTGTTTTTCACTGCACAGCGTATCGCCCGTGCCGGTATTTTTCAGACCGACGGCGGCGGCGATGTCCCCTGCGTAACAGATTTCCAGATCCTGACGCGAGTTGGCGTGCATCTGGAGAATCCTTCCCATGCGTTCGTTTTGATCCTTGGTGGAGTTATAGACGGTCGAACCCGCCTTAACGGTTCCGGAATAGACGCGGAAGAAACAGATTTTTCCCACAAAGGGGTCGGTGGCAATCTTAAAGGCGAGGGCCGAAAACGGCTCTTCGTCGGAAGAATGCCGAACCAGTTCTTTGCTGTCATCGTCGGGATCGGTGCCCTGAATTGACTCGACATCCGTCGGCGCGGGCATATACTCGACAATGGCGTCCAACAACTTTTGTACGCCCTTGTTTCGATAGGACGTCCCGCACACCACCGGCACCAGATCATTGGCGATGGTGGCCTTGCGGATACAAGTCTTGATCTCCTCCATAGAAAGCTCTTCGCCCGCAAAATATTTTTCAATCAATGCGTCGTCCTGCTCCGCTACGAATTCGATCAGCTCGTGGCGATACTGCTTGGCAGTCTCTTTTAACTCATCCGGGATCTCTTCTACGCGGATGTCGGTGCCGACGTCGTCATAGTAGACGTAGGCCTTCATCTCCACGAGGTCGATCAGCCCTTTAAAATCCGTTTCACTGCCGATGGGCAGCTGGATGGGGAGGGCGTTGCATTTCAGCCGGTCGCGCATCATGTTCAGAACGCGATAAAAATCGGCGCCCATGATGTCCATCTTGTTGATATAGGCCATGCGCGGAACCTTGTACTTGTCCGCCTGGCGCCATACCGTCTCCGACTGGGGCTCGACGCCGCCCTTGGCGCAAAAGACCGTGACCGATCCGTCCAGCACACGCAGAGAACGTTGTACCTCAACGGTAAAGTCAACGTGTCCGGGGGTGTCAATGATGTTGATGCGGTGTTCTCTCCAAAAACAGGTGGTCGCCGCAGAGGTAATGGTAATTCCGCGCTCCTGCTCCTGCGCCATCCAGTCCATGGTCGCCGCGCCATCATGCACCTCACCAAGTTTGTGGTTCACGCCGGTGTAGTATAAAATACGTTCCGTCGTCGTGGTTTTACCGGCGTCCACATGCGCCATAATTCCAATATTACGGGTTTTTTCAAGTGATACCTGCCTTGCCATAGTTCCTCCTTAACGTGTAAATCAGACGGCGCGAACCGCCGCCTTTGGCGGTGTCTGCGCAAGATCCGACAACTTTTCCTCCGGTGTCCAATCGTGACAGCCTGTTTACTTCCTTACTAAAACCGGGAAAAAGAATTTTACCATCTGTAATGCGCAAACGCCTTGTTGGCCTCCGCCATTTTGTGTGTATCGTCACACTTCTTGGCGGCGCCGCCGCTGCCATTGACAGCGTCAAGGATCTCTCCGGCAAGTCTTTCCTGCATTGTTCTTTCCGAACGGTTGCGCGCATAGGTTGTCACCCAGCGCAGCCCCAGCGTCTGACGACGATCCGCACGAACCTCGATGGGTACCTGATAGGTGGCACCGCCGACACGGCGGGCTTTTACCTCAAGGACAGGCATAACCTTTTCCATCGCGGCTTCAAACACTTCCAGGGGATCTTTCCCTGTTTTTTGCTGCATGATCTCAAATGCGCCGTAGACGATTTTCTGGGCAACGCCCCGTTTACCGTCGTACATAATGTTGTTGATTAAGCGTGTGACCAGCTTGGACTTGTAAAGTGGGTCCGCCAGTACATCACGCTTCGCAATAGAGCCTCTTCTTGGCACTTCGCTTCCCTCCTTCATAAAAATGATATCATAGGTACTCGAAAGCGACAAACTCCCGTTGGCCAATATAGAGGCGCGTTTCCTAAATATATAAACGCCGCTACATTGTAGCCACACATGGTTTCTTTGTCAGTCCGCCGGTTTTCCCCGGCGTTCAGGGATGGATTTCCCTTATTTCGAACCCTTCTTGGGACGTTTCGCCCCGTACTTGGAGCGGGCCTGGCCGCGACCGGTCACACCCTGGGCATCCAATGTGCCGCGGATGATGTGGTAACGCACACCCGGCAGATCCTTGACTCTTCCGCCGCGGATGAGAACGACGCTATGCTCCTGGAGATTGTGTCCAACTCCGGGAATATAGGCGCTGACCTCGATCTGGTTGGAGAGCTTGACCCTGGCAATTTTACGCAGGGCAGAGTTCGGTTTCTTCGGCGT
>JGI994J12354_10002010_pt1 | contig 20302 bp, 24 predicted proteins | sample IntmicLarv3ML3BL_FD_12354 | JGI IMG/M metagenome (IMG submission 12354)
GCTAGACGATAATATAGCGAGGTAGGGTAGCCAGGATATCCCGTCGGGCTCATAACCCGGAGACCGATCGTTCAAATCGATCCCTCGCTACCATTCCTCTTAATTTTCGATGTTTTGTTCAAAGAAGACTTTTTGCTTCTTCGGGAGTCATCTCGAGAGCCTTCAGCATGTACTCCAGAGCTTTCTTGGCATACGGAGCCCTGGCTTTGGGGTCCTCCATGATCTCTCCGTAGGAGGCCATGACGTTGTTGTAGTATTCTATGGCGAATTCTGAATAAAGGGATGATTCCATCGACTCATCGATCTGTGCGGCTTCGTTGTATGCTTTTTCCGCTTCGTCGTATTTGTTCACGGAAATGCAGAACAGTCCGTATGACTGGTAATAATCCACTCTGTCCCCGTCGATCTCTATGGCTTTTTTGTAAGCCTCCATTATTTCTTCCGGCGATACTTTGGCGCCGAACATTCCAGATGCATAGTTTCCGCACTCGGCCTTATAGTACCAGCACTCTCCGCTGTCGGGAAATTCCTCCACCAGTTTTTTGAATTGGGAGTAAGCCTTTTTGAAATCCCCTTCGTCCATCGCTTTCATTCCGGCCATTAATTTTTTGTCTAATGCATCGTTTGCCATAGTTATCGATGATTTGTAACGATGAATTGGTTTTAATTCCTTTCTGTGGGGTTTCCTGTCAATTGCGGGAATTTTTGCAGGCGCTTGTTATTTTACCTCGTATGCAGATACGGAGCTATGATCGCGAACGTATGGAAAAGGATGGACGGGGAGCCTTTGGCCGAGGGTTATGGCATAAAGGAGATCGAACCTCCGATGCCGAACGATGAATCCATGGCCAAGTGCAGGGAACTTTGCAGTCAGAATCTCTGCGGATCGTTCAATGTTAATTGGGGGTGTCCGCCCGGCGTGGGTACGGAAAGGGAATGCATGGATCTTGTGAAGAAATATGTCAGTGCTGCGGTGATCACGAAGAAATTCGAAAATATAGACCTCAACGATAAACCGAATGTGGAGAAGATCGCAAAAGAACATCAGGAACTGTGCAGACGTTTTGCACATGTACTTAGGGAAGAAGGGTACGAAACATTACCTCTGGCCGACGGCGGCTGCGCATATTGCAACACCTGTTCATACCCTGATTCGCCATGTAGGTTCCCGGACCAGAGGGTGACATCAATAAGCTGCTATGGGATACTGATGGACGAATACATGAACTCCCAGGGTGTCGATTTCTCCTTCGAGAAGGACAGCATAACACTTTACGGCATCATGCTGTATAACGGTCCCGCGGGCAAATAATATAACCCACATGTTCAATTCGTCACCAAGGTCTGTAAATGGATAAGGAGATCGTGAAGAGGGTCGCAAAAACCGCGCGGCTGTCCCTGACGGAAGAAGAGCTCGAGAGATACAGCAAGGATCTCGGCGAGATCCTGGAGTATTTCGAGATATTGGACGAAGCTCCCGAAACGGAAGGTTACGGCATAAACCCGATCGAGATCTCCGACATTCTCAGAGACGATGACCCATTCATGGAGATAGAGTCTCAGGAGCTGCTCACAGACATGAAGACCTACGATAACTATGTCAGGGGGCCCAGATTACTGTGAACTTTGACAGCCTTAACGCCGAATATCAGATATTCAGCGATTATTTCTCCGATTCATATTCAGGGGACCACAAATTCCTATTTTCGGCAAAGGATAATCTTACGTCAAAGGATTTCTCCACAAGGTGCGGTTCCAAGATACTGGAGGGATACCGTCCGGTATTCGATGCCACGGTGATATCCAGAATGAAAGATGCGGGAGGAAAACTCATCGGAAAAACGAACATGGATGAGTTCGGATTCGGTACATTCAGTACGAATTCCGCTTTCGGGGTTCCGCGTAATCCCTTCGACAAGGAAAGATCTTGCGGAGGGTCATCGGGAGGCGCGGCGTGTGCAGCTTCATTGATAGATGGACAGATATCGCTCGGAGTATCTACCGGCGGATCCATATGTTGTCCCGCCAGTTTCTGCGGGGTCTACGGAATAGCGCCCACTTACGGAAGGGTTTCAAGGTACGGTCTGATAGATTACGGTAATTCTCTGGATAAGATTGGTCTGTTGTCTTCGAAGGCGGACGACCTGAAAAAATACCTTCCGATAATATCCGGAAAAGACCACAAGGACCCGACGTCCTGTGCACAACCCGCGCTTGAACTCAAAGGGGAAAAAATAAGGTCCGTGGCTGTGCCCAACGAAGCACTCAAGGGCATAAGCGAAGATGTCCTTTCTTCTTTCACGACGTCCTTGGAAACGATAAAGAGTATGGGTATAGATGTGAAATTTATCGATATGCCAGCATTACGTTTCGCAGTGCCGGCGTATTATGTTCTCGCTACTTCGGAAGCATCAACGAATCTTGCAAGATACGTCGGAATGAGGTACGGACAACAGGACGGCGATCTATCGTTGAACTTCGATGAATATTTCACGTACTTCAGATCAAGATATTTTGGGGACGAGGCAAAGAGAAGGATCCTCCTGGGCACGTACACGCGGATGGCGGGATTCAGGGACAGGTATTATGCTAAGGCTTTGCAGGTGAGACAGTTGGTTATCAGGGCGTACCGGGAAGTGTTCGAAAATCACGATGCCGTTCTGACGCCTACAATGCCGTTCGTTTCGCCAAAATTCACTGATATATCAAATATGACCCCTGTGGAATCTTACAGCGCGGATTTCCTGACGATCCCGGCCAACCTTTCGGGCATGCCGCATTTGTCGTCCCCTTGCGGTTATGACGACAGAGGAATGCCTATGGGGATGCAGATGGTGACAGATCATTGGGAAGAAGACAAACTTCTAACATTCGCCGGCGAATGGGATAAGACGTTCGAGACCAGAAGACCGAAGGTGTCGCTATGAAGATAGGTCTGGAGATACACGTTCAACTTCCGACAAGGTCCAAGATGTTCTGTTCATGTCCCACAACGGAAGCGGAAGCTCCAAACACACATGTATGTCCCACATGTCTCGGTATGCCGGGATCCAGACCCGTCATGAACAGAAAGGCTCTGGAGTATGGGATAATGTTGGCGAAGATGCTGAACTGCGAGATAGCGGATACGACATGGTTCTCCAGAAAGACGTATTTCTACCCAGACATGTGCAAAAGCGTGCAGATAACGCAATATGATCATCCGGTGGGCGTGAGAGGGTTCTACGAGATCGGAGATAAGAAACAGGTCAGGATAACACGCATACAATTGGAAGAGGATCCCGGGAAGACCAAAAGGGTCGGAGAGCAATCTTCTCTCGTTGACTACAATCGATCTGGTATACCGTTGGCGGAGATCGTGACGGAGCCGGACCTTTCCACACCTGCGGAAGCCAGGGAATTCTTGGGGAAACTGATCACTGATATACGCCACACTTTGGATCTTTCCGATGACGGAGAAAGAAGCATTCGCTGCGATTGTAATATCTCGGTGGGAAAGGAAAGATGCGAGGTCAAGAATGTCACGGGCCTGAGAAATGTCGAACGCGCACTCACTTTCGAGATGGTCAGACAGACAAAGGTTCTGAAGGCCGGAGGCAAAGTGGAAAGAGAGACCCGGAGGTTCGAGGAAGAGAGAGGAGTTACAGTATCCGTGAGGAAGAAGGAACTCGAGGCGGATTACGGATACATAGACGAACCCGATCTGGGAATATTCAAGATCAAAGAGATGTCAAATTCCATCGGCATAAAGGAAAGTCCTCAGAACAGGATATCCAGACTTTCGAGGGAATACAGCATCGACGATAAAGTTTCAAGACAGATAGTATCTACTTCGATGGGTTTGGCGGATCTTTTCGAGATATTGGCAAAAGAGACCGATGTGGCTATTGCGGCATCGTGGATATCGGGCACTATAAGTGCTAACTGGAAAGCATTCGAATCTTCGTCGAGGAATGTGGAAGGGATCGCCGATACTGTGAAAAGATTTGCCAAAAACGAGATCAACGATGTCGAATGCAGCCTTGAACTCAAGGCGTACATGACGGGAACAGACATCGAGCATGTGAAAGACGTCGCCGGGGATCTGGATTCGTTGATCGGTAAGTATATCGAAGAGAATCCGAACATCATCGAAGAGATAAGGAAGAACGAGAAAGCCGTCAACAGAGTGATCGGATACGTCATGAAGGAAACGGGCGGGAAGTATTCTTCCGCGGATATCGTTTCTTCAACAAAGAGCATACTCAATGGCAAGATCTGAGTATTAACGGATCAAAGAATGAAGATGTTTGCCGGGTCGCGAAAGTGACGAACGACCCGGCGTAGGTGATTCAGACATTATACGGAGGCAATGTCTTGGTCTGCTGAGCAAACCCACGTCACTGTACCTACAATGTCATCTACGTATATAAATTTAGGCCTTCCTAAATTATTTATCCTCTAGACTTTCCAGGTCGTCGAAATCGATGTCGTCCATAGCGAGTGTCATTATCTGGAGCTCTTCCAGTTTCTTGTCGTCAACTTTGGACGGGGATTTATCGAGAAGTGATACCGCCTTTTTGTTCTTCGGGAATGCTATAACCTCGCGGATTGTATCTTTATCCAGAAGTATCGATACGAATCTGTCGATACCTAAAGCGATACCTCCGTGAGGCGGTGCACCATATCCCAGAGCTTCAACGAAGAAACCGAAATCCGTCTCTATCTTCTCATCGGACATCCCGATTTTCTTGAATACCGCTTTTTGAATATCGGGGTTGTGTATCCTTACGGATCCCGAGCCGAGTTCGTTGCCGTTGAGACAAAGATCGAAACACGCACCTCCCACGTAATCCGCATCGAGATCGTGTTCGGGGAGAACGAAGGGGTGATGGAATGCATCATATTTTCCGGATACGGCGTCGATCTCGAACATCGGGCAATCGACCAACCAGGAGAATTGCATCTCGTCCTTCGGGACAAGGTCAAGATCTTCGGCGAGTTTTTTCCTGAGCGCGCCACCGCCCTCATATGTGGCTTTCCACGGGCCTGCGATCAGGAACAACAGGTCTCCCTCTTCCACTTTCATTTTCGTCTTGAGGGCATCCAATGCCTCAGGGGTGAAATATTTGGTTATATTGCTTTCGAGGATACCGTCCTTGCATCTCATCCAGGTAAGTCCTCCGAGACCTGCCTTCTTGGCATAGTTGATGTAACGGTCCACATCATTTCTTCCGATCTTCTCTCCCGCCACGTCAGCTTTGAGATTTATACCGGCAACGATGCCTCCAGCTTTCAGTATTCTTTGGAATATCTCGTAGGGGGCATCCTTGACCACATCGGTCAGGGATACGAATTCAAGATCATACCTCATGTCGGGTTTGTCCGAACCGTATTTTTCCATGGCCTTCCTGTACCCTATTCTTCGGAAAGGCGTTTTGATTTCTTTGTTATAAAGGCCCTTCCAGATGTAGGCCACAAGACCTTCGATCATATTCTGGATATCTTTCATATCAACAAATGACATCTCCATATCCAGCTGCGTGAATTCGGGCTGACGGTCCTTTCTAGAATCTTCGTCTCTGAAACATTTTGCGACCTGGTAGTAGCGGTCCATGCTTCCGACCATCAGCATTTGCTTGAACAACTGAGGGGATTGAGGAAGAGCGTAGAATGTTCCGGGGTGGACCCTGGACGGCACAAGATAATCTCTGGCGCCTTCGGGTGTTGATTTTGCCAAGATCGGGGTTTCGATCTCCAGGAACCCGATATCTTCGAGATATCTTCTGGCCAGACTTATGAATCTGCTCCTGAACTCCATCGTATGGATCATCTCGGTCCTTCTGAGGTCCAGATATCTGTATCTCATCCTGGTGTCTTCATTGGGCAGAACACCTTCTTTCTGGTCGCCGAGTTCGAACGGCGGAGCAAAGGATCTGTTAAGAAGTTCCGCTTCCGTGATGAGTACCTCGATCGTACCTGTCGGGTTTCTTGCATCATCAGTACCTTCGACCCTGGTTCTGACAATGCCTTTGATCAGAACGACGGATTCACGAGTAAATGACTTCATGACCTCTGATAAGGCATCGACATTTGCGTTATTGGGAAGGTCCACCGGGTCAAAGACAATCTGAGTTATTCCATATCTGTCCGCAAGGTCAATGAATGCTACCCCGCCATGGTCTCTGGAGAACCTTACCCAGCCTTCCAGGCAAACTGTTTTGCCTACGTCGCCGGTTCTAAGTTCTCCGCACGTGTTCGTCCTTCTCATAGCCGCACCTCAAAGGTCAACTAATCTCGGCTAAGAACAGAGCCATATAAAACTATTTGTTCATGTTTCCTCAGAGAACGAGGGAACAGTGTCTTCCACCGTCATTTCGTGAAAAGTTTGGGAATGAATTCGCTGGGATCCTTCACGACATTCATGACCACGGCCGTGTTGGTCTTGTTGACGCCTTCCAAAGAGTTGATCCTCTTCACGGTATCGGAGAAATCCTCTCTGTCGAGGCAGGAAATATGTACGATGCAGTCGGAGTCGCCCGTGACGTCATATATCGACGTTATCTGGGGAATGTCCACTAATTTTTTCTGTACCTTAACGACATCGTCGGCGTAGATATGCACGATCCCCATGTACTCATAGCCGAGGTTCATGTAGTTGATATTCGCCCGATATCCGTTGATCACGCCTTTGCCTTCGAGGGCCTTGACCCTTTGTATGAGAGTGGTCGGATGAACATTCAGCTGTTTCGCAATCTGTCGATACGAACCCTGACTTGAAGTGCAAAGGAGTTCTATTATCCTTTTGTCCAATTCATCGTAATCATCTATGTTGGCCATGTGACGTTCTTCACTGGAACATCTTATCGTATATTTATTACATAGGATTCGCATATCCCCCGCATGACGGAAGAGATCTTCAGACGGGACGGCTACGCCTTCGAATTCGAAGCTGTCGTGATTTCGGCTGAAGGAGAAGACATCGAGTTGGACATCACGGCCTTTTATCCAGGAGGCGGAGGACAGGTATGCGATACGGGAACCATAAGAGGGTTGCCTGTGACGGAAGTGTCGTACAAAGCGGACAGGATAATCCACAAGACGCCGAAAAACGATATCAAAAGAGGAGAGAGGGTCTGGTGCAGCGTAGACTGGGACAGAAGGTACGATCTCATGCAGGGGCATACCGGAGAGCATCTTCTGTTCTGTTCTCTGAGACGTCAGGTACCGGAACTGATGATATCGAAGATCTTCATTTCCCCCGAAAGCAAGTATGTGATCGTGGATCGTGACGTGAGCTGGGAAGATATCAGGGAGGCTTTGATATTCGCGAATAATGCGATAAGGGAAAATCTCCCGATAACGAAAAGTCTGATGAGCCGTGATGACCCAGATATTGAAAAGGTACGTATAAAAATGGAACGCATCGCCGAGGATGAAGAGATATCCGTTGTTGCGATAGGGGACATCGATCTGTCGGCATGCAGCGGCATCCATGTAATGGAGACCGGAGAACTGGAGATGATATTCGTCGACCGGAAAGTATCTGCTGGTAAAGACGGGGTGGCGATACATTTCAGGGTCGGCGATCAAGCCAAGGATTCCGCAATGGCATTGGCAAACACCTGTCTCAGAACGATAGAGGTCACCGGCAGTAAACCGGAAGACCTCGTCCGCACGGTATCCAATACGAAGGAGGAGCTGCAGATGATGCACGGATCGGTATCCGATCACGTGAAGAGACTGATCGATCGTTCCTCTCCGAGCGTTGTCAACGGCATTAACATACACAACGGACTGTTCCCGCAGGCGGACCGAACAATATTGACCGATGCTGCGGAGGCATTCAAGAACAAGGGGGACATATCCATATTGATATCGGTGGGCAACACGGCATCCATTATCATGTCCTCGGGAGTGGATTCAATAGATTGTTCAGAGATATTGACCAAAGTGTTGAAAAAACTCGGAGGAAGAGGCGGAGGAAAAAAGGATTTTGCTCAGGGAGGCATACCCGATCCGACCTTGGCGGAGGATGCATTGAGTATGCTCATGTACGAAGTAGTTCCTCAATTATGATTAATTAGTGAAAGGAGCATAAGGGTGACCATATGGCAGGAATGAGAGGCGTCAATCCCCGTCAAATGCAACAGGCCATGAAGAAGATGGGCATTAAGCAGACCGAGATGAACAATGTGACCGAGGTCGTGATCCGAACAACAGACAGTGAGATCGTGATCACCAACGCCGAGGTCGTATGTGTCGACATGCAGGGAAGCAGAAGCTATCAGATATCTGGTACGGAAGAGACAAGACCGCTCGGTTCACAATCATCATCGGCAGCAGCATCTTTCCCCAACGAGGATATCGAATTGGTGATGTCGCAGACCCAATGTACGAGAGAAAAGGCCATCGAGGCGCTCGATGCGGCGAACGGACAGCCTGCAGAGGCAATACTGAAGATAATGACAGAGTGATAACATGTGTTTGGCCATCCCGGGTAAGATAGTCAAGATCGAAGGGGATATCGGCGAGATAGATTTCGGCGGAGTGATCAGGAAGGCGAACATTACGATGGTCGAAGCAAAGGTCGGAGAATGGGCAGTCATACATGCGGGATTCGCCATCGAGATCATGGACGAGGAAGAGGCCAGAGAGACCATTGCGCTTTGGAATGAAGTGCTTGAAAGCGACAAAGTCGCATTCCAATGAAGATAAATTAATATACTTTGTAAGTATGGCAGGAATTGGCCTGACGGTCACAGCGGCGGGGAAACACCCGGTCCCATCTCGAACCCGGAAGTAAAGTCCGCCCGCGTATCTGTCTGTACTGTACTGCGCAAGCGTACGGGAACACCGACACGCTGTCAGCCACTTTTCCTTTTCATCTTTGTTGTGCCATTGTATTTTTTACAGGTCGTATTCGGCTGTTTCCGAGCACTGCACTCTATCCGACGGAGCTTTTCGGCATATAACTATTAAAACAACCTTGACCATCATTCTGTGATGATACTCATAAAACTGGGTGGAAGTGTGATCACTGACAAGACCCAGTATCGAACGTTTGAAAGAGAGAGGGTCGCCAGACTGTGCGATGAGATAAAACGTTCCGGAGAGGACACGATCGTCGTCCACGGTGCGGGTTCTTTCGGCCATGTTCTTGCCAAAGAGTATGAATTGGACAAAGGATTACAGGATTTCAGACAGGTTCCCGCAGTCGCGAAGGTACAATATGACGTGAGGGAATTGAATTCCATGGTCGTCAACGAGTTGCTTCTTGCGGGGATACCCGCATTCTCGGTCCCTCCCGGGTCATGTTTCGTCATGAATAAAGGGAAACTGATATTGGAGAATCGGGAAGTTTTGAAGGCAGCATCACATATCGGGATAATGCCGGTGATGTTCGGGGATGTCGTGTTCGACCGTGCCACAGGATTCGGCATCTGTTCCGGAGATCAGATAATGGAGGTTCTGTGCGAGATATACGATCCGAAAAAGATCATTTTCGTGTCAGATATCGATGGATTGTACAACAAGGATCCTAAGTATGACGAAAATGCGAAACTCATCCCATCCGTCACTCCTGAGATATTGAAGAGTGTGAGCAGCGAGGGCAAAGTGGATGACGTGACGGGCGGAGTCCGTGCGAAGATGGAGTCAATGCTCAGGATAAGCACCAGGGACCGGGAATGTGTGCTGATAAACGGGACCGTACCCGACAGATTGTATTCAACATTAAAAGGGGAGAATGTTATCTCCACCACAGCAGTAGGCGGATTGAAATGATACCTATCAAAGAAAGAAAGGCGGATCACATAAAGATCTGTTTGGACGAAAGGATAGCTCCGGGGTATTGTTACTGGGATGACATTAAATTCATTCACAATGCACTCCCCGAGGTAAACGCGGACGATATTGATACCACAACGAACATCTTCGGGAAGAAATTGGATTTCCCTCTGATGGTCACTGCGATAACCGGCGGTTTTTCCGGGGCAAAGAAGATAAATGAAAACATCGCCAAGGCATGTTCTGAATTGAATATCGGTATGGGCGTAGGCAGCGAAAGAGCAGGGGTTGCAGGAGTCGACCCCGAAAGCTATTCCGTGATCAAAGATTACGACATACCCCTCGTTGTTGGGAATATCGGAGCCCCCCAACTCGTTCTTCAGCACAGCAAGGACCGTTTTTCACCCAGCGACATCGGTAAAGCGAAAGAATTGATCGATGCGGATATTGTCGCGATACATCTGAACTTCCTTCAGGAGGTCATACAGCCTGAGGGAGACACGAACGCCAAAGGGTGCTTTGATGCGATTAGGGATCTGGCAAAGGAATACTCCCTGATCGTCAAGGAAACAGGCGCTGGCATATCAAGAGAAACAGCCGCAAAACTTAAGGGCACGGGAATACTCGGAATGGATATCGCAGGAATGGGAGGAACGAGTTTCTCCGCTGTGGAACTGTATAGGGCGACATCATCCGGAGATAATATCAGGGCAAGGATGGGAGAATCGTTCTTTGACTGGGGAATACCTGCCCCAGTTTCGTTGATGGAAGCCAAGAACGGATTGCCGATAATAGCGTCAGGAGGGATATTGGACGGTATTCACGTTGCGGCGGCTGTCGCAATGGGGGCATGCTGTGCGGGAGTCGCTCACGCAGTGCTCAGAGAGGCAACAGAATCCGCAGACGCCGTAATGAATAAACTCATACTGATAAGAGAAGAACTCAGGGCAGCGATGTTGTTGACAGGTTCTTCTGACATAAAACAACTTTCTAAGGCCAGACATGTGATACTCGGCGAAACGAGACAGTGGTTGGAGGGATAAGCGTGGACGCAAAAGAATATTTGAACAGGACCTCAAAGGAGTTGGACGGACCCATCAGAAAATACATTGAGAACGAAGAACCGGCGAATCTGATAGAGGCGGCAAGACAATATCCTTATGCCGGCGGCAAAAGAATGCGTCCCGCAATGGTCCTGGCTGCTGCAGGGGCAGTCGGAGGAGACAAAAAGAAGGCCATGCCGTTGGCTGTCGCGATAGAATATATTCACAATTTCACGCTAGTACACGATGACTTCATGGATGGGGACGAGCAGAGAAGAGGCATGACGACCATACACATCGCATACGACGTGCCCACTTCGATCCTGGCGGGAGATGCGCTTTTCGCGAAAGCATTCCAGATCATAGCGGACCTGGATGTTTCCGATGACAGGATGAGGGGCATACTCAGGTATGTTACAAAGGCCGTTTGGGATCTTGCCCGCGGGCAGGAGATGGACATCAACAATGAGGGGAACATAGTACCTGAAGAGGTGTATCTGGAGACAATAAGGCTGAAGACCAGCGTATTATTCGCGGCAGCGGCGGCCGGTGGCGCGCTTGCGGGCGGTGCGGACAAGAAAGTTGTCGACGCTTTGCACGAATACGCTATGGAACTGGGACTCGGATTCCAAATTTTCGACGATTATCTTGGCATAGCGGGGGACCCTTCCAAGACCGGTAAATCGGTCGGCAACGACATACGCAAGGGTAAATGTACCGTGATGGTGACCCACGCCATGCGCAGCATAAAAGACAAGAATGTGCTGGAAGAGTTCAAGGGCATACTCGGCAACACCAAGGCCACGGACAAAGAGATCGCTCGCGCCAAATCCATATTGGAAGAAAGCGGAAGCATTGCATACGGAAGAGCACTGGCACAAAAGAAAGTGGAAGAAGCGATATCGAAACTCACAGTACTGAAGGATAGTGAAGACAAAGAGTTCATGATCGCGCTTGCGAAATACGCCATTGACAGAGAGGTCTGAGATCAGACCTCTCCTATTCCCGTTGCGGTTATACGATAGTTGGCGGATCTTCCCTCGGGGAGACTGCGGTGTTTCATTATAACGGCAGTTCTGATGCTGTTGCCCTTCTTATCCAAACGTATTATCGTTTTCGAATTATGGTGCATCGTGTGGCCTCCGAGGAACTCTATGCCTCCGGTGGCAAGATTGGAGTAGACCTGAGACGTTATCAGTATGGGGATATCGCATTTTCGGGCAAGGTTCAAGAGTACCTCGGTCTGTCTCATGAAGTCATTTCTGACCTTTATGTCGTCGTGATTCAACCTGTAGTACATGGTCATGGAATCAATTATCACAAGACCCAGAACATCCATGGGGATCTTAGCGATCTTATCCACTCTGTCCGATTGTTCTTCGAAGCTGTGAACTTGGAAGATCAGGAGCCCTTTGGCCAGATCCCCTTCTCCGAATATCTGATCGATCCTATCGTAGGATAATCCTTCGGAATCGATGTATGCAACTTTTTTCCCCTCGGAAATGACATTGCGAGCGATCTGCAGACAAACATTCGATTTTCCCGCGCCTGCTTCGCCGTAAAGGAGCGTTACACTTCCTTTTTCAATCCCTCCGCCGAGAAGGTCGTCGAAAGACTGACAGCCTGTGGGTGCGCGTTTCACGTCGGTAAAATGGTTAAAGCGGTTATAAAGTTGTTTGACCTCATTCGTCTTTTTTCTCGGAATCGGCTTCTTTTACGGATTTTACATCATCCAGGTCGTAGGAGGCATCGGTCTGGTATCTCTCACCTTTCGCTGCGTAATATGGAACAGCCAGGATGATCATCACAAGATATACTATGGCGACGGCGGCTACGATAATCACTGCCGCTACGATGGCGATGTGCAACAGATCGTCAAGTATGTCTGGATTCAGAGCTAACCACACTATTGCGGCGACTATCACTGCAACCAACAGCAAGAGTATCAGCGCCGATCTGAGTGTGCTGTTACGTTTGACGTTTCCTGCGTATGCCATTTCGAATCCCCTTACTTGCTTGTTGGAAGGTAAGGTATCAGAGATCCGGCGAGGTCGCCCAGGGTCATGGACTGTATTATTATCTTTCCGGGGCCGGTAAGCGTTGTTACGAACAACCCCTCTCCGCCGAACAATGCTGTTTTGATGCCGCCCGCCGCAGCTATGTCATATGAGACGGTGCTCTGCCACCCAACTGCGTTTGCAGTCGAGACCTTGTATTGTTCACCGGGTTTGAGATCCACGATGTTGAAATCTCCGCATGCGGCGACGAACGCTATTCCCTTGCCGCTCAATTCTTGAAGGATAAGCCCCTCTCCGCCGAAGAATATGTTCCCGAGTTTTTTCTGGAATGCCATTTTCAACTCAACAGACATTTGAGATCCCAGATACCCCTGTTTTTGGACTATCCATTTTCCTTCGCTCAGATCCAAGTCAACTATTTTTCCTGGCACGGACCCGCCGAGTCCGACGATCCCGGTGCCGCCTTTCGATTTGAACTGAACCAGGAACATAGATGCACCGGACAACGATCTGCCTATGCCTTTCAGGAGACCGCCCTGGAGTTTTGCTTCCATGATCATATTCCCAGTCATGTATCTCATGCCTCCGGCAATGGATTGAAAATCTTCATTCTCTTCCAACTGTACGTTCACAAACTGAAGATTATCTCCTGTGATGGTGTATCTCATGTCAAATGTATGAATACCGAGACTATTTATTATTTACAGCCTAGGCGTTGTAGGCACATGGTCGTCCAAAACTCGGAGATCGCCAAGGGTGCCGAGGCAAGCGTGTTCCTTTCCGAATTCTTAGGTCGTGAATCCATCACCAAGACAAGATTCCGTAAAGAATACAGGCAAAAAGAGTTGGACGACAGGATACGTTCATCCCGTTTGAGGAACGAGGCCAAACATCTGAAAGACGCAAGAAAGGCCGGAGTGCGTACCCCTGTGATATACGACATCGATATCGAGACCTGTTCTCTCGTTATGGAAAGGGTTCGCGGCAGGATGGTGAAAGAGGTATTGGAAAACAATGAGGGCGATCCCGAGACTATATGTTCGGAGATAGGAAAGATGATAGCAACACTTCATAATTCCAAAATATGTCACGGTGATCTCACGACATCAAACATGATGCTGACCGATGACGGAATGATATGTTTGTTGGACATCTCAATGGGAAGCTCTCCCGCGGACCAGGAGGACATGGGAGTGGATATCCATCTTTTCGAAAGGGCATTCATCTCGGCGCATCCGGAACTCTCTTCAGCGTTGGAGACAGCGATGAGATCGTATGTTGAATACAAGTACGGGGGAGAAAGGATCCTTGAAAAGGTCGAAGAGATCAAGGGAAGGGGGCGGTACACTTGAAGATAAATGTTATAACTTCCAATCCGGGCAAAGTCGCGGAATATCAACGCGAATTCGATCATTTGGGGATAGAGATGGTACACCTCCGTGTGAACTACGATGAGATCCAGTCTTTCGACCTGGAAGAGGTTGTCATCAAGGGGATGGAGGAAATAAAGGGCAGAGGGATCGAGAATTTCATCATAGATGATTCGGGACTCTTCGTGGACGCGCTTGCCGGATTTCCGGGTGTATGGTCGGCATACGTTCAAAAGACCATATCCAACAAAGGAATCCTGAAACTTATGGCAGGGGAATCAAACAGAGATGCTAGATTCAAATGTTGTATCGGTTGTAATATAAACGGGAAGGATACAGTGGTCACCGGCATCTGTGAGGGCAGTATACTCTACGAGGAAAGGGGCAGCGGAGGATTCGGATTCGATCCAATATTCACGTATGACGGAAAAAGGTCCTTTGCCGAGATGCCCCTTGAGGAGAAAAACGAAGTATCTCACAGAGGCAACGCAGTGAGACTTTTGACAGAAAGATTGGAAAACAAAGTTCTTAGCAACAAATCTTAATACCAATGTTCATATCAAAGGGCAATGGGCCCGTGGGCTAGCCTGGTATACTTGTGGCTTTGGGAGCCATTGACTCCGGTTCGAATCCGGGCGGGCCCACATATATATCGGTAATAATTTTTTGCCGTTTTCAATAAAAACAGTTCGTATCATTACTTGCGATATGTATTTTTTCAGGTTCTTATCCATATTAATTCGAAATCTTTGTATAGTAGGTACGACACTCATTGGCAGTCTAAGTACGGGATGCATTTGGATTTTCACAAGGTTGTGAGTATGAATCAGACAAAAACATTTAAGGCACTCTCCGATCCGAACAGGCTTACGATAATGCAGTTGGTGTCGGAAACCGAAGTATGCGCATACGAATTACTTGAAAAATTGGACATCACACAACCTACTTTATCACACCACATGAAAGTCCTTTTTGAAGCGGGCTTGATAAGAGTTAGACACGACGGCAGATGGGCACACTACTCGATCAACTATGATGCTGTCGACGAGATTTATCAGTATTTGGGTGCGTTTAGAAAAGATAAATCTTCATTGTGATTGTGGTGTTTGTCGAATAATATCCACGCGTAGTGAATAAGGTATTATATAGACAATTATCGATACGAGATGCGGTGATACGGCAGTTGCCGTTACGTATGGAATTCGATCTCGATATGATGAGGGCCTTTGCTGGGTTCGTTATAGAAAATGATATACCCAGCGTTCCAACAATTGGAACAACTTCGATGGTTCTTCCTGATCGCAGATCCGCGCCAATCGTACAAACGGTTTTGCTGACGGCCTTAATAGTGAAAGAGTGTTCGGAGGACTTTTTCCTTTGTAGAAGCTGAAATGAACGTACATTATATCATCAAAAAATCATCTTGACAAGTATGTCTGGATGCCGAATCTGAAATTTGTTTTATTTCTATGTAGTAATATATATTATAAATGTTTCTATACTACTTTTTTTCATAAAATATAGATATGATTATATGTATGTTCGATGTTTGTCTAGCATGGACGTAAGACGTGTGCAAATCACCGGGGGTTCTTCATTCATGGTCACGCTCCCCAAAGTATGGGCGGACTCGATACAACTAAAGAAAAATGATCCCGTAAGCCTGCAGGTTCAGCCGGATGGCAGTTTGGTGTTATACCCTAAGAGCGTGGAGCCGGAACTTAATCGCGTTACAAAGGTAATTGATGTAACTAAAATAAAAGATACGAATTTCATCCATAGGCAGCTTACAGCTGCATACATTTCCGGGTGCGGTGCAATCGAGATCATATCTGAAATGCCGATTCACAGTTCGGTTCTCAATGTAATATCAACATTCACACAGACCTGTATTGGTATTGAGATCTGCGAGTCGGACGACAATCGTGTTTTGATAACCGATCTTGTTGAACATGAGGACATCAATCCCTGCAAAGTATCGGATAGGATCAAAATGCTCATAAAGAGCATGTTATCTGACGTATATGATTCGACGCAGACAGGCGACGCATCCGATATATCGATAATGAATGGCAGGGATCTCGAAGTCGATAGGACATATTGGATGATCGCCAGACTGGTGAATATATGTCTGAACGATTCGCGAATAGCAAGGAATATGGAATTGACAGCCATGGAGGTCATCAGTTGTTTGGACATCAGCAGAATGATGGAGAGAATAGGCGATCACGCAGTGGATATGGCAGCCATTCTTGTTCTGTCGATGAGCAAGAACGGCATTGACAATCTTGACAAGAATTGGAAGAAGACAGGTACGGATATCGTTAGTCTGTTCAACACGTCATACACATCCTGGGTTGGAAAAGACACGGTCGCCGCGGAGAACAATATCGTGAACGCGGAGAGTATGATACGCAAGATCGAGAGCACCGCGATCAAAGATGCCAAATCCGCTGACATCGATGTCGTGGTGAATACGGTACTCGCTTACAATTCCATCGGCATCATAAGATGTTGCAAGGAGATCTGCGAACTGGCGGTCAATGCGTCAATGAGAAATTAATCGCGACGATCATTCAAACCCTTTAAACGATCTTATCCGGTGTCGGTGCGGGTCGGTTCACTCATTTATATGACCGGTCACGGATACCGTGACGGTCTTTATCGGAATATTCTTTTTCGAAGAGGATAACGCAAGTCTTGCAATTCGATCCAAGGCGCCACAGCACGGGACCTCCATTCTGATGACGGTTATACTCTTTATGTTGTTTGACACCAGAATGTCTGTCAATTTTTCGGTATGATCGTTCTTATCCAATTTGGGACATCCTATCACGATCGATCTTTTCTCGACGACGGTCTTATGGAATTCCGGTAAAGCGAATGCAGTACAATCAGCAGCGATGAACAGATCGGACCCATCGAAAAATGGAGCCTTTGACGGAACAAGATCCATCTTTATTGGCCATTGTTTCAACGTGCCGTTTGGTATGTTCGTGTTCATCATGGGTATCGAACACGGAGACATCTGAAGAGGCGATACAAGTTCTTCCAGGAATGGTGCGGCTTCTCTGATCTCGAAGGATATTGCCTCCCTGGGACATACGGGAAGACAATTTCCAAGTCCGTCACAATGATCATCTCTGACCAATTTCGCCTTTCCTTCGATTATTGCCAAGGCGCCCTCGGAACATGCATTGACACATATGCCGCACCCATCGCATTTTTCCTCATCGATCTTAATCATTTGTCTGATCACGATAATCATCCTCCCAAATATGTAGCGAAGTATGTCAATACAAAGGCCAATAACGCAATGGAGATCCCGGTTCTTGTTTTTTTCCAGCGCCCGTTCAGAGGCTCTAACATATAACCTACGAAAAAGAGACACACGCAGGCTGTGATCGTCGCAGCAGGGAGTGCATCGTTCGGGTCCGGTATCAGAACAAGACACAATATCAACGGAATCGTGGTCAAGAGAGTGATCACGAAACACGAAGCGGCGCTGATAAACATATTCCGTCTGTCGGCTTTCATCTCCTTGGCCGTTCCGAGTCTGCCGTTGAAAAGCATTTTTGCGGCTTTCGTTTTGTCTTCTTCCGTCAGAACATCGAATATGGTGCTTCCCAGAGCGTCGTATACTTCGTCATAACGTTCCTCTTCGGTCCTCTGTTTGTCGTTTCTGAGGATCTCGGAGTATCTTTTTTGAGCCGTGGTATCCATTTTGTAGAAGATGTACATGTCAATGAATCCCCATACGAAGTTCATGCCGACGATCAGTATGATGATATCCCAAGGCGAATCGTACGATATCAGTCCGACCTGTGCCGAAGTTATGAATATCAGTGCCATGACGAAACCGTACAAGACCTCTTGGGTGGCAAGCTCGGGGCCGGTGAACCCAACGAACGCCTTGATCAATCCTTTGCGGGCAGGTTCAGCCATGGAATGTTATTTTGTTGCGGAGTAAAAAGTTTTGTCAAAATATATTGAAAATGAAACGATCAACCATCGTCCGATATGTCATTTTTTTCGATATTGGCTTTGATCTTCTCCAGTGTTTCCACCAAGGATCTGAGTTCTTTCAGGGAGATGCCCTTTACGTACTCGTCAAATGCTTTGTCTAATTTTGTTTCGATCATAGCAGTGAGTTCTACTCCTTCTTCGGTAAGCGACAGATTATACTTCTTGCTGTTTTCTTTTTCTCTGTCGTCAACCACAAGGCCTTTTGATCTCAGGTCCGTGATCGCTCGAGTGGTATTCGATTTATCAACGTTGAGGGTATCGGAGAGGGAGGTCAGCGTGGCCTCCCCCTGGCTCAATACCATGAGATACCCAAGATGTATCTTAGAGATCCCATATTCGTTCATTTCTTCGAGGCACCGGCTGTCCATATCCTTCTTTATGGTGCGCATCAGAACGGGGACGAGAGTTTTCCAGGACTCTTTGAACTCCTCGTCACTGTAACATTTCCGGCATTTCATTTGATTCCTCATTTCCTGAATCCGTTATTTCGATCTCCGCGGGAGGTTTTCCTTTCATGAATATTGCCACCCCGAACACAAGAAGGACGATTATCGCACCTATCATGAACGCAAACGTCACACTGCTGCCGTATGCATCGATGACATCGTAAGTGAATGTAGGAAATATGGGAGGTTGCATCAGGTAATCCAATATTCCTATCGTGTGAGGGACATCGTTGTATATTTCCGGAGGCAGGGCCGATGACAATTCCTGAGCGATCTTACTGTTGATGATGGTCGTGAATATGCCTACCGCAACAGTGCTCCCAATAGACCTGAACAAGTTGACGGACGAAGTGGTCATGCCCATTTCGTTCTTCTTTGCACTGTTCTGTGCGGCTATCATTACCACGGACATGACACAACCCAATCCGAGACCCGTGACGAACAGGTAGAACAGTGCCAGGGATTCGGAGCTTCCTCTCGAAAGGGTCGAAAGCAGGATCATTCCGATGGCGGCCACGATCGGCCCGGCCATCAACCAAGGGCGGTATCCCGTTCTTTTAACGGTGAAACCGCCGGTCATCGAGGTGATCATGATACCGATAACCATAGGCAGAATGATCAGACCCGAGTTGGTGGCGGATATTCCCACGACGATCTGCATGAACGAAGGCAAATAGGCCATTATGCCCATCATCCCCATTCCGAAAATGATCATGACGATGCTGCAATAGACGAACATCTTGTTCTTGAACAGAGAGGGCTTGAGAACAGGGTCCTTAGCTTTGAACTCGTTCCAGATGAAAAGAGCCAACAACGCGAGGGACACAGCCACCATTACGAAGGATTCCGTACTGATCCAGGCGAAATCCACGCCGGCCCATGTAAAGAACAGCAGGAACACGAGAAGGAATCCCGAGAGCAGTGCTATTCCGGAGTAGTCCACATGGATGTTCTCGACCGGCAGCTGTTTCGGGAATTTTTTCATGGTGAAGATGATCGCGATTATACCGAGAGGGACATTGATGAAGAATATCCAGTGCCAGCTTATGTTATCTGTTATATATCCTCCGAGGAACGGACCCAGACACATCGCGACCGCGAAAAGCGATCCGAGCATACCCTGCATCTTACCTCTCTCCGCAGGGGAGTATAGGTCGGCCACCGCTGCGGTGGCCACGGGGATCAACATACCGCCACCGATACCTTGGATCGCACGGAATATGATCAACTGCATCATGGAATCGCAAAGTCCCGAAAGTATGGACCCGGCGAGGAATATTATTATACCCAGCAGGAAAAGAGGCTTCCTTCCGTAAAGGTCTGAAAGTTTTCCCGCAATGGGGATCATGACGGTCTCACACAACATGAAACCGGTGAACACCCAACTGTAAAGTTCATTTCCCCCGAGGTCGCTGACTATCGAGGGGAGACTTGTTGAAACTATGGTCCCGTCCAAGGTTGCAAGCAACATACCGAGGGCGAGTCCAATCATTATGGAGCCCCTGGTCTTCTTGTTGATATTGGACCAACTGATACTCTCTGTACTACCCATTAAATCATCCCTTGTCTTCTGACAGGTGAATTCCCTCGATATGATATTCCTATATAAACATGTTGATTAGTCAACAAAA
>JGI994J12354_10002011_pt1 | contig 20300 bp, 19 predicted proteins | sample IntmicLarv3ML3BL_FD_12354 | JGI IMG/M metagenome (IMG submission 12354)
TACACATTCAACGGCTGGTTTGACAATTCCGGCTTCACCGGAACTGCTGTGACCACGTTTGGTCCCGGCGCAATGGGCGTTAAGACCTTCTATGCAAGCTGGGGTGCTGACCCGACCAACCCGACTCCTGACCGTTACGCAATCAATTACGTTGACCCTGTCAGCGGTTCTGTTGTCGGCGGCGGCACAAACCCCACGTCTTACACAGTTGATTCTACCGTAACTCTTCTTGATTTGGAGAAAGCAGGCTACACATTCAACGGCTGGTTTGACAATTCCGGTTTCACCGGAACTGCCGTGACCACATTTGGTCCCGGCGCAATGGGAGTTAAGACCTTCTACGCAAGCTGGACTTCTACAGGCGGTAACAACAACGGCGGTGGCGGTAACGGCACAGGCGGAGCGACCATTGTAAATCCCGAAGACTCTTCCAGAGAGCTTCCGTCCGAAACAGATGATGGTTCCGGTGACGATGGTTCCGGCGACGATGGTGCTGGTGGCGATGACGGTAAAAAAGAAGAATTGCCGCCGGTAGTTCAGAAGGTTGGCTGGTTCTGGATGTTCCTGATATACATCCTCGCATTACTCTGCGGATGTGCCAGAATTTGGATAAACAGAAAATCAGATGAGTGAAAACATTCGTTTTCATTCATTTCTCTTTTTTTTATTTATTTTTTAAATTTCAGTTCTTGTTTCTCAAATACCAATAATCTATTAGCGGAGAATATCCCAATATTTAAAAACTATAATTCCCATTACTACAATTTCCTGCCGTCTAAAACGAATTGGTGTTTTTTGTCGGTCTCACCTTTCTGTTGTTTTTAAATTAAAATGAATTAAATTAAAAATCCGAGCGAGCGGAATATGAAACTCAGAAAATTGGAAATGGCGCTTGAAAAAATTGAAGGATTTGAAACGCCGAATATTCATTATGAGCAATACAAAACGCCTGCCGTTGTCGCCGCACCTTTTCTGCACATGGCTTTCATGAACGGTGAAATAGAAGGAAAAACAGTTTACGATTTGGGATGCGGAACCGGAATGCTTTCCATTGGTGCCGTCTTGCTCGGCGCAAAAGAAGTCATCGGATTTGATGCGGATCAAAACGCAATCGCCGATGCCGAAAAAAATGCGCGGCGAATGGCGGAAAAAATTGAAGAAAAAGAGATAAACGAATCTGTCCGCTTTATTTTATCAGATGTGGCTGACATCTCAAAAATGATTGAATCGGGAACGCTCAAACGTGCCGACACGGTGATTATGAATCCTCCATTCGGGGCTCAGGAAAAAGGGAATGACCGGCCGTTTTTAGACGCAGCGATTGCCGCGGGAAATATCGTTTATTCCATTCATAATAAAGGAAGCCGCGCGTTTATAGAAAAATATATAAAACCCGCTGTTATTACAGATTGTTTTATAACAGACTTTCCGATTCGAAAAACATATGATTTTCACAAGAAGGAAATTCAATCAATTGATGTTGAAATTTACAGAATTGATCCGTGCCGGAAAAAATGATAAACGGATCGAATTTTCCAAGACCATTCAATATATTTTTATCAATGTTTAACATTCATGAAGTGATATAGAATATCTAAATAATCTAAAGCCTGAAAACAAGATCTGTGCAACAAGGCGTATTTTTAAAATTTACAAAATCACGATTATCAATAATGAAGGTTCATTTATGAGCAGAGTTCAAAAAAAACCTATTCGAAGAAAATTAAAGGATCCGGCTGTCAAAACAGAAGAGCCGAAAGATATGCCGGAGACGGCAAAATTTAATGATGCGCCGGCAGAAGCCGAAACCGTCCCTTCCGATAAACCGAGACGCGCTTCCATTCCACGCAAGCCTAAGCCCGAAGTCGCTCCAAAAGCGGAAGAAGAAAAGACGGTGCCTGTTAAAAGAGTGCGCCGCATCAATTCCGAAGAGGCAGAAAGCGCCGAAAAGGAAAGAGTTCCAAGAAGCAGCCGTCCCGTTGCCGCTGTCAGAGATGAAGCGGTCAGCGAAAGAGAAGACCGCGGCAGAAGACCCGAACGCAGCGGCGAAAGACCTGAACGCAGCAGTGAAAGACCTGAACGCAGCGGCGAAAGACCTGAACGCAGCGGTGAAAGACCTGAACGCAGCGGTGAAAGACCTGAACGCAGCGGCAGAAATGATCGAGGCGGCAGCAGAGACGAACGCGGCAGCGGTCGAGGCGACCGAAACGGCGGACGGGGCGAACGCGGCGGCAGCCGAGGCGACCGAAACGGCGGAAGAGGCGGACGCGATGGGAAAAGAGGCGGCGAGAAGAAGAAACGCCCCGAAAAAATCGTGTACGAAAAGACAACACAGTTCGTTTTTCCGGGAGAAGCTGTCGGAACCATTGAAGAATACAAACCCGGATTTGGAACCGTTAACGATGACGGAACAATCCGCTCCACAGTGATGGGTGTTATCGGAATCAATAAGGAACACCGCATGATTACAATTATTCCGAAAACAAAGACATTAAACACAATCACGGAAGGCGACATCGTCATTGTTTCCGTGACAGATGTCCGCGAATCCAATGCTCGCGTCGATTTGGTGGCGGCAGAAAAGAGTTTGGATGAAGAAATCGTCAACAAAGGCAATGCCGAAATTTATGTTTCCAACATCAAAGACGGATTTGCCAAATCCGTTGCCGACGAATTCAGCATTAACGATATCGTCCGCGCCAAAGTCATTGACAGCGCAAAAATCGGTTTATCCACGGTTGACAGTGATTTGGGCGTTTTGAAAGCCTATTGTTCTAAATGCAAAACATCGTTAACCAGAAGCGGCGACATTTTAGTCTGCGGCAACTGCGGCAATCAGGAACGAAGAAAACTGGCGGCCGGGTACGGAAAAGGCATCTCTCCGATGCCTTAATCATGTATCGAAAATTATTTGATTCAGAACGGAAAAATTACGGATTTAAAACGACACAGTGAGACAAAATTATGGAAATTACAATTCTTTCGCAAGCAAAAGACGAGATTGAAGTGCTCGTCAAAGGGGAAACCCACACTTTAATGAATATTATTAAATCGACTCTTTTAGATGACAGCCGCGTTGAAACGGCTTTCTATGACGTTAAAAGATTATCCAACTCCGTTGAAAGAGAGCCGGTGCTTTATATCAAAACCATGCCCGGTGAAAAGCCGATTGAGATTTTAAAAGATGTCGCTGTGATTGTTTTTCGACGGCATTTTCAAAAGCGATTCAGCAAAAATAAACGGCTGAATTTATTTTGGAACATTTTTTTTAATTTTTTAAGACGGATGTGTTTTTCCCGCCTTCAAAACAGGAAGTGTCTGCCGACACTCAGTTGGGCAACGGATGTCGATATATGTTTTGGTAACCGATATCGATATTTGTTTCGGCAACCGATAGTCTTTAAAATTTTAAATGAGGCGACATTATGTTAGATAATAATTCACTGAAAATGTTTCAATATATAAAACGCGATTCTCGCGGTTACATTAATATCGACCCGCTTCAAACGGGCGGTATATTAACGGAGGCTGCAAAGGAAACCCTTATAGAATGGGGAGATGGGTACTCTGTTTGTGATTACTGCGGCGGTGTTCTGGACCAGATTAAAAAACCGCCGATTCACGATTTTGTTCATAAATCGCTTCCGGAGTTTTTGGGAGTCGATGAAGCGCGCGTTATGAACGGTGCCCGCGAATCAAAGTTTGCAGTCATGCATTCGTTAGCGGCAGCATCCGATGAAAAGGATAATTATATGGTCATGGACGCTTGGGCGCATTACTCCAGCAAAGTGGCTGCCGAAAGCGCAGGATTAGACATCGTATTTACTAAAAAACCGGAAACGGAAATTTTGCCCGAAGACTTCGCAGAAGCAATCGAAGCCGGCATAAAAGAGCGCGGTAAAAAGCCGCTGTTAACGCAAATCACATATCCGGACGGCAACTATGGAAATTTGGCCGATGTCAAAAAGATTGCTCAGATTTCTCATGAATATGAGGTTCCGGTTTTGGTCAACGGTGCTTACTCCGTCGGCCGAATGCCGATTAACACAAAAGAGATCGGCGCCGATTATATTGTCGGCAGCGGTCACAAATCCATGTCGGCTTGCGGGCCTGTCGGTGTATTGGGCGTAAACGGAGAAGAAGCCGCCGCTCAATTATTCAGAAAATCAAAATATGCTAAAGTAAAGGAAGTTGCGCTTCTCGGCTGTACGTCCCGCGGTGCTCCGATTATGACACTGATGGCGTCTTTCCCGGAAGTTGTCCGCCGAACACAGCCCGACGTATGGGAAAAAGAAGTAACGGCCGCGCAGAAATTCATTAAACGTTTGGAAGATACCGGAAAATTCAAACTTTACGGTCAGAATCCGCACAAACACGATTTAATGTTTTTCGAAGCTCCCGGTTTTTTCAATATTTCCGAAAAAACAAAAAGAGGACGCTATTTCCTTTATGATGAAATGAAGGAAAAACAGATTCACGGCATTAAGCCGGGACTGACAAAAAATTTCAAAATCAGTACACTCGGACTCGGACAAGAAAAATTAAATTATGTCGCCGAATCATTTGAAGAGATTTTGAAAAAATACGATGAGATTTAAAGTTTCGATTTGATCGGAAAAATTGTTTAAAAAAAGGTGAAAAATGTCAAGCAGCATCATGTGGTTTTCCATTGCATTAATGGTTGCCTGTTTATTAATCCGCAAAGAAAATAAAATCGCTGAAATCGTTTGCGGCGCTGCTTGGCTTCTTTTTGGTATTTATTGGGTTACGCTCATCCCGTTTTATATCGAAAAACCGGATTATACCAATGTTGCTTTAATTGTCGCATTGTTTTTATTCTGTCTTCTGATGGCATTTTTTGCGGCCCGCACTTTCAAAAATCCGGTCCGCAAAGAAAATTCCAGACATCCGGAAGCATTGGCATCGGATAAGAAAATGGATACATTCTTTAATATGACGAAACTTGTCGCCATTATTTGTATCATTTATATGCCGTTTAAACTGATTGCGCCGCTGAATCAAATGATGATCGGAAGCGTTGCAGCGCAGACGGTTTATATATTAAACGTACTTGGCTACGATGCCGTTCATCTTGCTTATGATCAAATCACTTACAACGGCATATTCGTCGTTGTTATTTTGGCATGCACCGCCATTGAAAGCATTGCTTTCTTTACAGGGCTTTTGCTGACCGCACAAGAAAGCAGCCCGAAGCGGAAAATGACTGTTTTTTTAATAACGGTCCCCGCCATTTATATTTTAAATCTTCTCCGCAACATCTTCATTGTCGCTTCTTACGGCGATATGTGGTTCGGCCCGAACAGCTTTGAAATCGGTCATCATTACATCGCAAAAGCGGGTTCCGGCCTCGTCTTAATTGTTTTGGCCTATATCACTTTAAAATTGCTGCCGGAATTAATGGACATGATTTTAGATGCCTATGACCTCGCATCAGACGAAATAAAACAAATCTTGAGAATCGGGAAGAAGGAGAAGAATTGAGTGATTTTCGGTCATTTTTTTCTTTAATTTTTCTTTTTTTTCTTTTAATTTTTCTTTTTTTTCAATTTCGGTTTGAAATCAAAAGCTTTTTAGCCTTCCTTCTCTTTTTTTTCCCATGGACTCTTTTAAGCAAAACGCTGTTGTTTTTGATTGTGCCGGTACATTGGTTGAAATGTATCGGGTGACTAAGAATCTCGAAACCGGTCAGATTATTTTAGATGCCGATAATTTAAAACTTGTCACGGAATCGCCTGGCAGCGGGCTGATTGTGATGGACGCTCCGTTGGATCTGGTACAAAATCAGCCGCCTGAGCGCTTACTGTCGGAATTCATGCGGACGGAAAAAATCCCGTTCGGGGTTGCTTTTGCATCCGGCGGCTTTGAGGCGAGCGANATTTCCCGAATTCTTCTGACAGACCAAACGCAAATGAAAAGTTTTTTAGAAACGAATGAGGAATCCGTTTCCTATTTTGACGACATTATTTATGAAGTATTCGGATTTGTTTTGTCCTCCTCCGAAAACAAAATAACGCACGTGATGAGTACGGGCGGCAAACTGTTTGAGAATGCGAAAGGTGTCGTTGCGGCCGCCTTTGAAAATTGTGATNTTTTTGTCGCNTCGGGAGACGATTACGGTAATCTGAATCGGGTGGCTGAAAAACTCGAAATTCCTAAAGACAATATCATCGGGTTATGCGATGATGTCAAAAAAGAAAACATTATTTTGGAACTTCAAAATCACTACTCGAAAGTTATCATGATTGGGGACGGCATCAACGATTTATTGGCGTTGAATGCGGCGGACTTCGGCATTTTAATCAGCCGAAGCAATTATCACACGCCGGACATATTGATGGAAGCCGCCGATGAAATTGTGGATGATTTGGGCGAATGTACGGAAATATTAAATTCATATATCTTGGAATAATTATACAAGTGTTTGAAAAGTCCTGCTTATCGGAACACTTTTAAACGTTAAAATGAAATGCATTGGAAGCAATAAACATAGAAATATCGAAATCTGCCATGGTCTTATTATGAGATCAGACAATAGGTTTGTTTTTCGAAAAATCTGTGTGCATATGTGTTTATGTTTATTTAAATCAAATTTGAATTTAAATAAATTTATTCAGTTTTTTAATTCAAATTAAGCGAAATTGTTTATTTAAATTCAAAAAACCTGTATCTTAAGGTCCTTTCATATTGCAACTGTAGGGAAAATGAAGTATTTGCAAGATCAGGGAATGGAAGACCACTGAAAAAATCTGAGATAAATATTGCAAATAAATGAAATCATTGAAAGGATAGAATGAATATGTCTGCTTTTATAGAAATTAAAGACCTATCTGTCGATTTTGACGGAAAATATGTTCTTAAAAACGTGAACTTAAGTGTAAAAGAAGGGGAAGTCATCGGAATTCTCGGAAAAAGCGGTTCCGGGAAGACGATTTTAATGCATATTCTCCGCGGAACGGAGCATATCGGAAACGCAGTCGGCGAAGTTATTTACCATGTCGCTCGCTGTCCGTCCTGCCATGCGGTTGATTTTCCGAGCAAAGCCGGAAAAAAATGCGAATGCGGCGAAAAATTTGATGCTTATACGATTGATTTCCTCTCAACGGGATTGTATGATGAAAACCGAAAAGATGTCACGAAGCGCATTTCGATTATGATTCAAAGAACGTTTGCGCTTTACGGCGACGACAGTGTTTTAACCAACATTCTCAATGCTTTAAATGAAGTCGGCTACAAAGGAAGTGACACGATTAAAAAATCGGCCGACCTTTTGGAAGAAGTCAACGTCTCTCACCGCATGATGCACATTGCGCGCGAATTGTCCGGCGGCGAAAAACAGCGTGTCGTTTTAGCCCGGCAGCTTGTTAAAGAGCCGCTTCTTTTGCTGGCGGACGAGCCGACCGGAACACTGGACCCGATGAATGCGGATATGGTTCACAAAATTCTCATGAAATCCGTCAAAACGCGCGGTATGACGATGGTGATTACATCTCACTGGCCGGAAGTCATTTTAGAATTGGCTGACAGAGCCGTGCTGCTGGATGCGGGCGAAGTGGTTGAAATCGGCAAGCCTAAAGAAATTGTTGACAGATTTATGGACGGATATACGGAAGTCCGCAATGAAAAACCGAAAGAATTCGGTGAACCGATCATTAAAGTTGAAAATTTAACAAAAAAATTCGTTTCCGTTGACCGCGGCGTGGTTCGCGCCATTGACGGCATTTCGTTTGAAATAAAAGAGCGGGAAATTTTCGGATTAATCGGTCCGAGCGGTGCCGGAAAAACCACCACGTCTAAAATACTGATGGGTGTTGTTCCGCCGACAAGCGGCAGCGTTACTGTCCGCGTCGGTGATGATTGGGTGGATATGGCCGTTCCCGGCTTTAATAACAAAGGCCGCGCAACGAAATACATGGGCATTCTGTATCAGGAATATTGCCTTTATCCGCACAGTACCGTTATTGAAAATTTAACGGAATCCATCAGTTTGGACCTCCCGTTTGAACTCGGCATCCGAAAAGCGATTCAAACACTGAAAGTAGCCGGTTTTTCAGAAGAAGGCGCCAAAGGGATTTTGAATAAACAAAATTCGGAACTCAGTGAAGGCGAAAGACACCGCGTCGCTATGGCGCAAGTGCTGATGAAAGAGCCCAACATCGTCATTATGGACGAGCCGACAGGGACAATGGACCCGCTGACGCGCGCATCCGTTACAAATTCAATTTTAAATGCCCGCGAAAAACTCGGTGAAACCTTCGTCATCGTTTCTCACGATATGGATTTCGTTCATGAAATCTGTGATCGGGTGGCTTACATTAACTATGGAAAAATCGAAGCAATCGGAGACCCGAAAGAAATCGTGCCTCGTTTGCTGAAGAAAGAAAATGCAAGCGAAACCGAAAAACAGGTTAAACCCAAAACAAAGAGCGCAGCCGCATCAGGTTCAAAAACCGCCGAAAAGAAAAATTCAAAAACAAAATCGGAAACCAAAGATTCGGCAAAATCTTCTCCCAAATCATCCGCTAAAAAAGTGAATTTAGACACCGTCAAAGAAAAATCCGCGGGAAAGGAAAATATCGAAATCAATACTGATGGCGGATGCGTCTGATAACAGACGGCCGCTTCGGGGATAAAAAAATGGTCTCAAAAATCAATGTCGAAGTAAACGGAACTGTTTATTCTTTTGATAAAAACATAACACCGGCAAAAGCAATAGAGATAACAAACGCTCCGTATGTAAGCGGCTCTTGTGTCTGTATTGTTAAAAAACAGAAAAAGGAACAATCGACATCGATTAAAGAATACGCCATTCAGACGACGAAAGGTCTTCTTGTGATTGAATTGACGGATCCGTCCTCCGTTTCATCAAAAATTTGGATACAGTCTTTTGAGTCTCTTTCTTCCTGTCCGGTTTTGTTTGAAAGCTCCGATGCGCTTTCTTTCGGTCCGTTTGAAACAAATTACGCCATTCAAAAAGGCAGCAAGCGCTATCATAAATATGATGTGGTTTTGAGTGCCGGCGGATTTGATACATCCAAAACAACTCTGATTTTTTCTAAAAGAGAGCATTATGCCGATTACGGGACGCCCGACGATGGTGCATTTGCCGTATTGGTTGCGGGAAGAACAAATCTTGAAAAAATAGATAAAGGCGACATAATTGAATCTGTCCGCCCGCATGCTGAAGACTTTGAAGCGATGGGGGAAGGCTTTTGCACCTCTGATCTTTCTATTCTCTTAGAGGACGGCGACCGGCTGATTACGTTTGCCGAAATCGAAATGTCGCCGCATTCTCCGCAGGGTGCCGAAACATTTTATGCGCTGACGAAGGACGGTACATTTACGGCTCATTCTTCCGCTTTTTCTTTTCGGTCAGACGATACGCTAAAAGGAGAGCCGTGCGAATATGAAAATTTTGAACCGCGTAAAATCGGCGCTATTTCGCTCAGAACGGCAGGCACCGGCCGCGGACGTGTTTACATTTCAACGGCAAACCGTGCGTCAAGTCTTCTCCATTCTGTGATCGGACAAATTGTTTCCGGAACGGAGCTGCCGCATTTTTCAAAAGACGGGGACAAATTTACAATTGAAACGTTGCCGCCGCATCTTCTTCTTCTCGGAAGGTCTATCGAAGAATCGGACGCCGTTTTAAAAACCATCGGCATTCAAATGGAAATCAACGGATACGATGGGAAAGATAATGTGATTGTCGCGCAAAAACCAGCGACGACGCTTGAAATTTTGAGAGAGGCGAAGGTGACGGTGACAACTGTTCCGAAATCCAAGCTGGTGGAAGTTGAATTCTATTATGATGAAGCCCCGAAAAGCGTTGAATTTTTCAGGCATTCCATTGATTTAAAAACGCAGCCTGTCGGCTCGCTTCCGGTGTCTATGATTTATGACGAAACATATATTTTTAAAGCCGAAAAGCAGGCGGAAAAATATAAAGAAATCATGCCGGAAAACACACCGAAAACAACGGTGAAAGCCTTTGATATCGGCATTACGAATCAGTCGGCAAAGCGCGTCGGCTATATCGGGGTCAGGCTGTCGGATGAATCTATGTTCGGTCCGACCGGTGAAAAATTCGAAGCGACCAATATCATCGGACGCGTTTTAAATCCCGAAAATTTAAAAAATATTTCGGAAGGCGATTATATTTACATAAAGGAAATCGGCGCCCGACAGGCAGCGGCTCCGGAAAAAGACGAGTCGGCCGATGAAATTTCGGAGGAGGAATCCTCATGAATTACTCTTCCGTTCCCGCTCTTTCCGGAAAGAAAGAAATTACAAAAATCGTTGCCGTCAGCTCCGACAAAATTCTGCCGGCCGATGCGGCGCAGGCGGTTTATTCATCCGGCTATTTTGTCACATTGAAGGAAACCTGCTACGGACTCGTTTTGACGGGAACGCCGGAAAATGTGAATGCCGTTATTGATATTGTCCGCAATTTAGATAAAAATCACATTTTTGTCAAGGACCGCGGTTTTCCGACAGGAGATCCGCGCCGCTGCCGTGCGACAAGAAACGGCGGGCAGCGTCCCGGATTCTATACGCTTCACGAAGAAATTTCAAAAATGGGAATCATCGGGGAAGCACTGGATAACTATGATGCCAAAGTCAAGAAAACGGATGCGGAATGGGTGAATCGTCCGTCCTCTTTTGTGTTGGAAGATTATATCAATCGGGAATTTGGAAAAAGCGAATTAAAAACCGCTCCGGTCAAGAAGACGGCACAGGTGAAAAAGGCGAGTGCATCGGAAAAAGCGGTACCCGTAAAAAAAGAGGCAGCACCGAAAAAGACGGCAGCACCTGCAAAAAAAGCAGCGACGAAAAAGACAGCAGCATCTGCAAAAAAAGCAGCGACGAAAAAGACAGCAGTACCTGCAAAAAAAGCAGCGGCGAAAAAGACAGCAGCACCTGCAAAAAAAGAGGCAACGCCGAAAAAGATGGCAGCGCCGAAAAAATGATACCGGCACCGGTCAATCAGCCGGAAAGAAATCTTATTCAATTCATAAAATAATCAATTCAATAAAAATCGAAAACAACAAAGGAAATTAAAAAACAATGAGGTGGATGTTTTGGTGAAGGTTTTTATTTATCCCACAAACAGTTTTATTTTGGCTGATTTGGTGACGCGGTCAGGGCATGAACCGCTTGTCGTTATGAATCAGGTGCGTGAAAAAGTGACGGCGTTGAGTGTGGACTCCCCGCCGTTGAATATTACGCCGGAAGACCCGAATATCGGTTTGAAATATGCGGCGATTGAAGTTCCTGCGGGGGTCCGCGGCCGAATGTCTTTGATCGGACCGTTGGCGGAAGAGGCGGAAGCCGGAATTATTATTGAAGACACGCCGGCAGATTTCGGATGTTCCGGCTGCAACCGCGCCAACGAGTTAGTGAAATATCTGGTTCGAACAAAAGTGGACAGAAGCAGAATTCTTGAAATCCGCTATCCGTCCAATGAAGAACAAATGCATGACTTTGTTTACACGGTTATGGATTTCTTAAAAACGCTGCCGACAGGTGGTAAACAATCCGAAAACAAGAAAAAAGGCGGTTCGAAAAATGAGTAATGCAAAACCTTTGAAAGTCGTTAATGCGGAAGGAAAAGAACAGCGAACGGCTGCAAAACCGCCGGGAGCACCTGCCGTCTCTGATAAAGCATTGCCAAAAAGTGCAAAGCCGGCGTCAAAAGTTAAAATCGCGTTGGTTTCCTGCGGAACCGAATACGGCGGCGTTCAGCCGGCTTTTGAAGCGGCGGCGGCAAAAGTCAACGCCGAATTCCTGTATCCCGAAATCGAAATCAGTGCCTTGGATACGATTGGAAAAGATTTCGGAATTGATGCGGCCAGCGGGGATTTGAGACTTATGATGGCACGCGCTCAAGCGGTCGTCCGCGGCGAAACAATTGCAGACGGCGTTTTTGTAACGACCTGTTTCCGCTGTGCGGAAGCGGCGATTGTTCGAAATGAGGTGCGTCGGTACATTCACAAATATTCGGATATTCCGGTTATCAGTTACTCTTTTACGGAACAAACGGATGCGGTGACGTTATACACGCGGTTTGAAGCTTTGACGACCATTGCCAAACGCCGCCATCTGCTGGCCCGCGAAGTGCAGCACGGCATTACGGCCGGCATTGATTCCGGATCCACGACCACCAAAGCGGTGGTTATGAAGGATAACAAAATCATTGGCTCCGGATGGGTTCCGACAAATGAAGTTTTGGACAGTGCCGAACGTGCGTATGCGCAGGCACTTGAAATGGCCGGCATTGACAGAAAAGATGTGCAGGCGCTCGGGACAACCGGCTACGGCCGCTATCTGGTCGGCGAAGGATTTAATGCGGATTTGATTCAAGAAGAAATCACGGTCAATTCCAAAGGCGCCGTTTATTTGGCCGGCGTTCAAAGAGGTCCTGCAACTGTTATTGATATCGGCGGCATGGACAACAAAGCGATTTCCGTTGAAGACGGAATTCCGGGCATGTTTACGATGGGCGGCATTTGTGCGGGCGCTTCGGGGCGTTTCTTTGAAACGGTTGCCAAAAGGCTGAATGTCGATATCACTGAACTCGGCGATTTGGCGATTCAGGGTATGCAGGAAAATGTGTCGATGAACAGTTATTGTATCGTTTTCGGGACGCAGTCGCTGGTTAATTCGCTGGCGAAAGGCGCGCTGCCCAAAGATGTTGCAGCCGCCGCCTGCCGAAGCGTTGTCGAGCAGATTTATCAGCAGCAGCTTCAGGAAGTTGATGTGAAGGAGCCTGTCATTTTAGTCGGCGGCTCGTCGCTGATTAAAGGCGTTCCGAGAGAGCTGAGCAATCTGCTGAACGTGAAAGTCATCGTTCCCGAAAATTCCCATTTAATCGGTGCCGTGGGCGCCGCACTGTTGGCTTCAGGATTTGCGGAGGATTAAAGGATGGAGCCGCTTGAGGTTTTTGAAGTCATTTCTCCGGTGCCGGCAGAAGCTGCCGTTTACCGCGACATCACCGCCGATGTTATGTCTGACCTCAGATTAGCCTCCGCCATCGGAAGAATACACGTTGCCGTTTATCCCGTCAAAGCTTTGTACATTATGGCCGCGATTCTGCGCGATGTGGAAATGCCGGTTAAAATTTCGGACATGGCTGTCACGGATACGTTTTTTGATAACGGAGAAAATTATGTCCGCATTACGATTGAGCGGGAAAAATATATGCCGGAGCTGACCCGATATTTGTGGGACCGATATACGCCGGCAAATGTTGTTCAGGCGGACAGATGGACAATTTTAATCCGTACGGAAGCGGCGGCAGAAGCAGCGGCGGAAGCGGCAGTGCTTCCCGACAAAATGATCGCCAACCCTGCGCTGAATCTGCATGCGAATATGGTGGAGTTTTCGGTCCGCGCTGTTCCGGAGGGCTTTCGTGTCCGGTATCACACTTTTGAAAATAATGAATTTTTGTTTGTCGCTTCCGAAGATGTTTTGGAGCCGCGGTGGCTGGAACTCGGGAAAAAAATAATGGCGGATTTAAAGGCATCTAAGGCGTCTGTCACTGAAGCGGACGGCGGCGAAAAGAAAGGTCCGATCGAAGCCGGCGGCGGGAAAAAGGAAAAGCTGACCGGTAAAGCCGTTTTGAAAAAGGAATCAAAAGAAACGTGGGAGGATTTGTAATGGGAACCGTTTTTGAACCTTATGTTTATTCCGGCGGTGTTTACAAGCACGGGCTGATTATTGAGCTTTTGGAAGATGTCGGCGGGTATTTGGTCAACAAAATCGTGACGATTACAGAAGTGACGATGGACATGATGATTCCGCGCGAAGATGTGTCGCTGATTGATGAGTTGGCAAAAAAACTTCTCGGCTCTTTGACAAAATCACCGCTGACCGGGGTTGAAGTCGCCGTCGTGTCGCCGACACTTGCGTCTCATCATTTGCCGCATTCCGCCTGTGATATTGCGGAGTATCTCCGCCATCCCGGTGCGAAAACGACGATGATCGGCTTGGCAAGAGGTATGGGCCGCCGTGTTTCGCTGAATGATGATTTTGAGCGCCGTCTGATCAACGAGCATGATCTCGCTCTCTACTGTTTGGGTTCTTTTAAGGATTGCATTGTGAATAAGAAGCCGCGTCTTTTTGAAGGCGTTGAGGTCCCGATTGTCGCGACAGGCGGACCGGCCGACATTCCGGTTGAAGAAATTGACGGCGCCGATGCTTATGTCGGAAATCTGGGACGCCGCTCTCACCGCATGCGCAGCACGGATGAGACAGACGCTTTAGATGTCATGAATGACGCTGTCGGCGAACTTGTCGGAACGCTTCGCGAAAAACTGGCAAAAGACCCGCCTTCCGTTCTGCCGGCCCGCGCCATGAAAGAAATCGAGAATCAGGTGCCTGAAGTCATGGCGTCTTTGGCGCCGTCTCCGCTCGTGCTGAAATTGTCGGGCGTCCGCGTCAAGCTGCCGTATGATTTATTCCATGAGAAAGTGCGGAACGTTGAATTCGATGAAGGTCCGAAACTGTCCGACCTCGCCGATATCACAAAATCGAAAATGAACGACTATATTTTGGTTCAAATTAAACCGAAATCTGAGGTCGGATTTGAAATTTAATCTGTGAAATATGCTTAAAAACGGATGTCAGCAATATTTTTTTGCCTGTGAGAATAACGGTTATATATCCCCTCTTCCGTTTTAGCATATTCAATTTCTAAATATATTATGTCTTATCAAATGTCATTATACGGTTTTAGAAATCATTTCGCCGACTGCGGCGGATTTTATAATCATCACATCTTTTTCAGTTTTACACAAATCTGATTATTGGAGGATTCAAAAATGAAAGAACAAGTTGAAATGAAGGAATTAAAAGAAGGCAGATTCGTTATTATTGATGATGAAGCTTGTATCATCAAAAGTATTGCCAAATCCAAACCCGGAAAACACGGCGCTGCAAAAGCAAGAGTCGATGCAATCGGTGTTTTTGACAACCAGAAACGCTCCATCGTCGGATCCGTCGGCACAAAAATCTATGTCCCGATCGTGGAAAGAAAAGCCGCTCAAGTTTTAACCATCTCCGGCGACGTCATTCAGTTGATGGACATGGCCGAGTTCAACACCTTTGAAATCCCGCTTCCCGAGGAATACAAAGACAAAGTCAAAGAAGGCGAAGAAGTTCAATACCTCACCGCACTCGGAAAAATTAAACTCGACATCAGAATGTAATTTTTTTTACATTCTTTTTTTACTTTATTGGTTCAATTCTCTTTTTCTCATCACTGATTTTTTATGTTATATGCATTTGAACTTTCGGGCGAACATCCTTTCATTCCGGCCGCCGAAGTTTTGAGCGCCTTAGCCTCCCGAAATCTGAACTGCGCCGTTTTTGATACATATCTCGGCTGCCTCATTGCCGATATTTCTTCATCAACCGTTTCCGACGATGACATTTTTCAAATGATGCGTACGGAAATGCCGGACGTTTTAGCGATGACGCATGCGATTTCTAAAGTGATTGAAATCACAGGCGTTTCGGAAGAACAGATTCTGGCAGCCGCCGAACGCTTTTGCGCCGCTGATTATTTGAAGGAAAATGAAACTTTTGTCGTTCGCGCGAAAAGGCTCGGCGACAATTCCGTTTTAAAATCTGTGGATTTAGAAGGCAAAATCGGCGGACGCATTTACCGACAGGGATTTCGCGCCTCGCTGAAAAATGCGGATGTTACATTCCGGCTGACGCTGACGGATAAAGCTGTTTTCGGCATTTTGGCTTGCGCAGTTGACCGCGGCGCTTATGAATTCCGCTCTCCGCAAAAAAAACCGTTTTTTTATCCGGGTGTTTTAATGCCGCGTGCCGCTCGCGCTTTTTGTAACATTGCCGGCGTTAAGCCGGATGTTGTTGCCGTTGATCCGTTTTGCGGAACAGCTGGCATATTGTTGGAAGCAGGTCTTCTCGGCGCTAAAACAATCGGGGTTGACGCGCAGGAAAAAATTATCATCGGCGCCGATTCCAATATGGGCGGCTACTCCAAAACAACCGGGAAATTGCTGTCAAAAGAAGAACGCATCAGCGGTTTAGATTTGCCTGATTATGATTTATTTGTCGGCGACGCCTGCGGTCTTCCGATTGCCGATGAGTCGGCCGATGCGGTCATTACGGACCCGCCTTACGGCAGATCGGCGGCGATCAAAGCGGATTCGCTGGAATATTTGTATGCCGAATCTTTTAAAGAAATGTACCGAATTTTGAAATTCGGGAAAAAAGCCGTCATCGTTTCCGAAATCGAAGTTATTTCTTTTGCAAAAAACGCAGGGTTTGACGTCGAAACTATTTTTAAGCAGCGTGTGCATCGAAGCTTGACACGGACAATAACGGTCTGCATTAAAAAATGAAAATAGAAAGCAAAAAAAGAAAATAAAAACCAACAAAAAATGAAATACAAAAAATGGTTTTAATTGGTTTTTTAATCTAACTTCTCTTCTTCTTCGGGATGCATAATGAATTGTTCCAATGTGGTTGAAATCACACGGAAACGGTTTGCTTCTCTTGAAAAATAGTCATTTGTGCGTTTGACGGAATAACTGTCAATCATCCATTCCGGCTCGGGGTCGTATTGAACTTCTAAAAATACAAGGCCGTATGCCGGCGCCGGTTCAATCCCTTCTTCGTAATTTTCGGGGTCAAGCATTAAACTGATCCATTCAATCGGGCGGCTGTTGCGGCCGATAAATGTGAGTGCGGATACAATTTTCCGAATCATATTCCACAGGTAAGCATTGGCGACGATGTCTATTTTTATGACCGGACCCGTGCTTCTGATGTCCAATTTCTCAATTCTGCGAACGGTTGATCGCGGGTTATTTTTGTCTTTTTTTGCAAAATTCGCAAAATTATGTTCACCGATCATGAGTTTTGCAGCATCTCTCATTTTTGAAATGTCGTAATCTTCGGCGTTTAAAACATATCTGTATTTTCGACGGACGGCGTGCCGTCTCGGATCAAAATCATCGGGAACTTCGGCATAAGCCCAAGCCCAAACATCGCGCGGCAGCTTTGAGTTTAAAACGCGCGGAACTGCCATGCGCGGATTCGTTGCATGAAATGTGACAACCTGACCGATCGAATGGACGCCCGCATCCGTTCTTCCGGAAGAAGAAAGGTTTGCCGTTTCAATATTTTCAATTGCGTCAACATCTTTTAAGGCTTTAAGTAATTCTCCCTCGATGGTTCTTTGTTCCGGTTGAATTTGAGAACCTGCGAATTGGGTTCCTTCATATCCGATTTTTAAAGCAACTTTCATGAAATGCACATCTTTTTTTATTACATCTATTCCATTGATTTATTTATTCATTCCGATTCAATTTTTTAAATCTTGAGAACGGGTCACGATAAAACTTATTTTTCGGTCATCAAGCGTTTCCGCTCATGACTCTGAAAATAAAAAAAAGGAAAAAAGCAGCTGAAAATAAGCATGAAAATAAAAAAAGAAATAATCAATTGCTTTTTTCTTTTTTGACGGAAGCAAATTCAATTACCCAAATGACAGCGCAGACAAATAACGCGCCGGCAATGAACCAGAAGGAATGATACGTTAAAAGGCCAAAGAACCAATCATTAATTGAAATGATAATGTCGTGGAAAAATGAAGTCCCTGCACCGGTATCCATAACCTCTTCAATAGCAGTTGTTGTATTTACAGGCAACGCCGGCAGCAGCTCCCCCGTTTCGTCTCCTGCGGTGAATACCGCCGGCTCTATAGCAGATCTTCCCTCGTACGAATTGTTTAGATATTGCTGGTAGATGTAGTTTAAGCCAAAACCGGCAAATGCTGCCGCCATAAATGCGAAGGCATATTTTTGAAGCATTTTTGCTAAAGAAATGCGGCTGACTTTTTCGGGCGCGAAAATAATGACTTTTTCCTGCGCTTCATAAATTTTGACCTGCCGTCCCTTCTCACTGTATTTTATCCGCTGGATATAAACCAATTCATATTCAACCATTTGATCGATATTGTATTTTACAGTGGTCAGCGGCAAATTCAATTTATCGGCAACTTCGCTGGCCGACAAACTTTCCGCTCTCAAAAGGTCTAATATTTTCATAGACGTCTCATTGGACAGAATTTGGCGAAGCTTTTTTGACTCGTCATTAACGGGAACAATGACAATTGAATTCTCATCAAATTTGTCGAGTACTTCGTTTTTTGTCTTCTCTTCGAGGGTGCTGCCCGTTTCCGGATTAAGTTTTCCTTTTGCAGCAGTTGTTTCGACAGGTGTCATAATTATCTCCTGATCCCTTTTTGTTTTTTTGGTTTTATTATTTAAGGATCAATCATTCTCATTTTTTATTTTATTAATTTTGAAATATTGTCTAAATATTTTATCTATTTTTAAGTTTATGAATAGTCTGTCTTTCAAATCATTTTAATATTTGGATAACTTCAATTCAGTTTATATTTATCCTTTCTTGATGTTTTTATTTTTTGCTGAAAAATTTAACGGCATCGGACTAATGTTCTTTTCATTTTCCTTTTTTTCACTCATTTTATTAAAATGAAATTAAAAAATGATAAAAAACTGTTCTTTTTTTTAAAAATTGATGTTTTTCTAAAAAAGCCGATAAATAATGCAAAAATTAAAAAATAAAAACAGATTCGGGCATTTATTTCAATGCCCTTATGTATCGACCGACATCAAATGTCCATTCATCTGATTGGTCGGTGTTCTTTTTTGTTTTGTATTGAAGCTCTTCAGCTTCAAAAAAGTCTTCTTCAAACATTTTTATCACCTTTTTTCGTTTTAGAGTGAATTCATTTTTTCGTTATTTTTCGAAAAATCTTTCTGATTCTTTTTCTCAGACAATGATTTTTACGAAATCTTCTAATATATTTCTTTTCGACATAATCTATATAGTTTCTCCGTTTTTATGGATAACTCAATGATATAAATTATGCTGTTAAATCTAACATAATATTCGTTCTATTTATAGTTTCTCTTTTTGAATTTATTTAAATTGAGATTCGGGGTCGATTGAAAACTTAAAAATAAATGCAAGGCCCATGTTTAACAGAAAAAACAGAAAAGAAACAAAAGGAAACGGAAAAAAATAAAAAATAAACCGAAAAAAAAGTAAGCCGCTGGGGGGACTTGAACCCCCGGCCTGCTGATTACGAATCAGCCGCTATACCGCTAAGCCACAACGGCGCTTTTATGAATTACTTTTGTAAAAGAGAATTCCTAAGTGTTCTTTAAAATATTTAAATGATTCTTTTGCAAATTTGATTTAATCGATTTTTATGTTTTTTAACTCTTGAAATTCGGGAATCAAACATTAATTTAATAAGCTGAATTGTAATAATGCTAAATCATTCATAATATGTCGAAAAATTTTATATGTTATTTCAAATTCAGGAGACTTCTTTAATGGTTTTTAAATCTCTCGGTCCGGGAACAATGGCTTTTCCGACACCTGCATGGGTAATTGCAACATACGATAAAAATGATCGTGCAAATGTGATGACAGCCGCATGGGGAGGCATTGCCAACTCTAATCCGCCATCCGTTTTTGTAGCCGTTCAGCCGGTGCGCTACACTTATGAAAACGTTTTGGCAAAAAGAGAATTTACAATCTGCATTCCGTCCGAAGAATTTGCCAAAGAAACAGACTATTTCGGCATGGAAAGCGGCCGCGAAACAGACAAAATTGAGGCGGCCGGATTGACGGCGGCTCGGGCGGAAAAAGTCAATGCGCCTTACATTAAGGAATTCCCGATGTATTTGGAATGCAAATTAACGGACAGAATGAACCTCGGCTCCCATTTTGTTCTTATCGGTCAGATTATCGATGTAAAAGCCAAAGAAGACATTTTGGACCACAAGGAAAGTATTGAAATTCAAAAGCTTAAGCCGATTCTCTATTCCCCGACCGACAGAAGTTATTACGGCGTTGGCGAAGAACTCGGAAACGCTTTCTCAATCGGTAAAGAACTCAAGAAAAAAGAATAATTAAAATCAAAAAAACATTAAAATTAAAAAAACATTAAAATTATCTAAATTATTTACATTTCCTCAGGAAGGAAAAATTATGGATCCCGATTCTATTTACAAATCCGTTGTCGAAAAAGACAACAAATATGTTATGCCGACATACGGCCGAAAACCGCTTCTGTTTACGGGCGGAAAAGGCTCTACACTCATCGATGTTTACGGAAAGGAATATATTGACTGTGTTGCCGGAATTGCCGTCAACGCAACAGGCTATTCTAATCAAAAACTGATTCAGACGATTCAGGAGCAGGC
>JGI994J12354_10002012_pt1 | contig 20293 bp, 19 predicted proteins | sample IntmicLarv3ML3BL_FD_12354 | JGI IMG/M metagenome (IMG submission 12354)
AAAGCATACCAAAACAAAATACCGCCCCTTTTGTCCTCTTGGGCGGTACTTTGGTGTAGGTTAGCTCCCTATTTTCGGTTTTATTCTATGTTGTACATTGTCAAGGTATCTAACAAGCATAATAAATAGAATGCTGTATTTTTTGATATACGCATATGCTCACTTTTGAGGCTATCAAGAAAAAGTGAATGGTTTTTCGAAATAGTGATAGCCTATTCCACCTTTTCATTGACAAAAGGCCTTGCAGAGTGTTAGAATCATTACATTCTATCTACAATGTTACATTTTGTCGTGCAAAGCAAGGGGAGAAGCCTTCCCCCAAATTAGGCAAGCGATAGCCAAGGCTCAGTGCAACTGGCTAGACCACCGGTGATGCGTTAGCATGTTCGCCATGCCGATTGATTACCAGGAAGCAGCGAATGTATCACGAAGTAACTGGCTAGACCACTTGCCAAGCCCAAATGCACAGCCCCCGTTTTCTGTGACCAATTTTGGCGCAAGCCATGATTATATAGCCACACGATTTAATGGGATGAAAGGATGGAACACCAATGAGAAGATTCTTCGCATTAGCACTGGCATGTTTGATGGTTATTGCCTTTGCAGCAGGCTGCCAGAAAAAAGAGGAGGCCAACACCAAGCCTCTGGTTTATGGCATGAGTGGTGACATCAACAGCGCCGACCCCAACTTCCGCACATTGACCGCCGAGCATCAGCTCTACCGCCAGATTTACGAGCCCCTCTATTTCTTCAACCACAACGATGGCTCAAACGCGCCGAGAATGGCCGAGAGCTACAGCATTTCGGACGATGGCCTCACCTACAGCTTTACGCTGAAAAAGGGCATTAAGTTCCACAACGGTGTCGAGGTCAAGGCCGAGGATGTCGTCTTCACCATCGAGCAGGCCTCTAAGTCCGACTACATCGGCACCACCGTCTCCAACTTTGAGAGCGCGAAGGCCACCGGCGACTATACCCTGGAAGTCAAGCTGACCGCGCCCTACGCCTCCTTCTTTGAAAATGTGACCCAGCTCTACATCCTGCCCAAGGCCTATTATGAGGAGGTCGGGCCCGAGGGCTTCGCCGAGAAGCCCATCGGCTGCGGCGCCTACAAGATGACGGCCCGCGAGGTCGGTGCCTCCATCACCCTGGAAGCCTTTGCCGATTTCTATCGCGGCGAAGCGCCCATCAAAACCGTTACCTTCCTGATTACCTCCGACACCACCGCGGCGGCCGTCGGCCTTGAGACCGGCGAAATCAATGTCCTTGATGTCAATTCGGCCTCCTATGCCAAGTTCGATGCCATGCCAAGCGTCAACGTGTCGAAAATCGGCTCGCCCCACATCACCTGCGTGCATGTCAACTCGGAGGCTTATCCCTTCGATAGTCTGCTTGTGCGTCAGGCCATCAACTATGCCGTCAACCGCGACTTTATGCTCACCGCCGCCAACGAGGGTCTGGGTACCGTCTCCTCCAACATCGTCAGCCCCATGATGTTCGGCTACAGCGAGAATGCCCAGACCTACGAGTACAACCCCGAGAAGGCCAAGCAGCTTCTGGCCGAGGCCGGCGTGCAGACACCCCTCAACATCGGCAAAATCGGAACCACCTCCTTCGGCGAGAAAATTGCTCCCATCCTTCAGGAAAACCTGGCTGATATCGGCCTCATCGCCGACATCGAGGTCACCGACACCTCTTTTATCTATGAGGCCAACAAGGGCAACTACACCATCGGCATCATGGGCCTGGTCGTGTACAACGGCGTTGCCTGGGATATGGACGCCTACAACATTCTGTTCGACAGCTCGGCCATCGATGCCTTCAACCTGCCCAGAATCAACAACCCCCGCATCGACGAGCTCTTCAAGCTCGGCCGTTCGGAGACCGATGAGGCCAAGCGCCTTGCTTATTATCAGGAGCTCAACGAGCTGGTGCAGGAAGATGCCGGCTGGTGCATGATCTACTCCCGATTCACCACCATCGGCGTGGATGCCAACCTGGAAGCAACCATCTATGCTCCCAATGTCATCTACTTCAACGAGTGTAAGTGGAAGTAATTCGTTCCGCAAAGCCGTTTTTGCGCAAGTTTCCTTGCGCAAAAACGGCACTTCTTTAACGGTGAGATGAAATTTTGCATATCTCTTGGAAGACAAGGAGAGACAAGTATGTTCAGAGAATACGAAAGTTATATACTCGGTCAGCTTGAAAAGCTGATAGCAATACCAAGTCCCTCGGGCTTTTTTGCACAGGTGCAGGATTATTTGTTGAAAGAGATTGAGAGTCTGGGCTTCAAGCCCTCAGTCAGTGTCAAGGGCGGCTTTAGCTTTTGCATCGGCGGAGAGGGTGAGCCGGTGGTCTTGATGGCCCACGCCGATACTCTGGGCGCGCAGGTCAAGTATATCAAGCCCACTGGCCGGCTCATGGTCTCACGGGTGGGCGGCCTCAACCCCCACAACACCGAAACCGAAAATGTCACGGTGCATACCCGCGAACACGGCACGGTCAAGGGCACCCTGCAGCTTGTGGACGCCTCGACCCATGTCAACAAGAACTACGATGTGCTGCGCAGTTTCGAGAGCAACATCGAGGTGGTTCTGGATAAAAATGTCACCTGCGCCCAGGATACCCGCGAGCTTGGCATCATGAATGGCGACTTTATCTCTCTGGAGCCGCGCTTTAACCTCGCCACAGACGGCTATCTGAAATCTCGGTTTCTCGATGACAAAATCGGCGTTGCCATTCTGCTGGGCTTTGCTAAATATGTCAGCGAAAAAAAGCTCAAGCTGAACCGCAAGGTCTATATCGGTATCACTGTGTATGAGGAAGTGCTTCACGCCGGCGGCGGGTTTGTGCCGGCTGATGCCGTCGAGCTGCTCGGCATCGACATGGGCTGCGTCGGCGAACTTTTAGATGGCTCCGAGCACAAGGTGTCCATCGTCGCGCGGGATAATTACGGGCCTTACAACTACGAGGTCATCTCCAAGCTGGTCAAGCTGTGCCAGGAAAAGGGCATCGACTTTGCCGTCGATTGCTATCAGGGCTATGTCTCGGATGTCACCGTGGCCCTGCTGGCCGGGCACGATGTCAAGCACGGGCTCATCGGCCCCGGCGTGTACGCCTCCCACAGCTACGAGCGCACCAATATCGTCGCGGTCAAAGGCTCTTTCAATCTGCTGGCGGCCTATTTAGTGCAGCAATAGGGGGATAGTATGTACAGATATTTTCTCAAGAGAATGCTTCTCATTATCCCAACCATGATTGGCGTCATCATCCTGGTCTTCAGCCTCATGTCGATTACGCCGGGAAACCCCGGGCGCCAGCTTCTCGGCTCCAGCGCCCCGCAGTCGGCCGTCGATGCCCTCAACGAGGAATTCGGCGTTAACCGCCCGTTCTTCGAGCGGCTGGGTACGTATCTTTTGAACATTTTCACAAAGTTTGATTTCGGTGAATCATGGCGCACACGCTCCTCTGTGTTTAAAGAGATTGGCGTCCGCTTCCCCATCACCCTGCGGCTCTCGCTCTTTGCCATTGTGGGAGAAATGCTCATCGGAATTCCCCTGGGCATTTTGGCGGCCGTCAAACAGTATTCCCCCATCGACTTTGTGTCCACCGTCATCGCCATGGCCCTGGGCGCAGTTCCTGGATTTTGGCTGGGGCTCATGCTGATGTTACTGTTTGGCATTACGCTGGGTGTTTTGCCTACGGCGGGGCTCACCACGCCGGCCCACTACATTCTGCCGCTGCTCACCCTCATTTTGCCCGGTGCCAGCGGTCTGCTGAAAATCACCCGTTCCACCATGCTCGAGTGCATCCGGCAGGATTATGTGAGAACAGCCCGCGCCAAGGGCGCCAAGGAGAAAAGCGTCATCGTCAACCACGCCCTGCGCAACGCTATGCTGCCCATCATCACGGTGTGCGGCCTCAACTTTGCGGCTATGCTGGGCGGCTCGGTGGTCATCGAAAATGTCTTTTCCATCCCCGGAATCGGCGCGATTCTCATTTCCAGCATCAACATCAAGGATGTCCCCCAGGTGATGTCCATCGTCATCGTCTTTGCGTTCACCTACTGTCTCATCATGGTGCTTATTGATATCTCCTACTCGCTTTTCGACCCACGCGTCAAGGCCCAATACAGCGCAGCGGGCAAGAAAAAGGCCAAGCTACAGGCGGTGAAATCATCATGAGTCAGGCAGCCATCGACAAGAAGATGAAAAAACGCAAGAAGAGCCAGCTGGTCTTTGTGTGGAAGCAGTACAAAAAGAGCAAGACCGCCATGTTCGGCCTCGTCCTGCTAATCATCTTTGCCCTGTTTGCCATCGGTGCGGATATCATCGAGAATTATCCCTCCCGCGTCGAGCGCACCAACGAGGCCGACCGTTTCGCCATGCCGTCCTTCTCCAACGGCCATGTATTCGGTGCCGATGAGTACGGGCGCGACATTTTTGCCCGCATCATCCACGGCTCGCGGGTTTCGCTCTCCATCGGCATCATTTCAACCTCATTTGCCGCTGTGGTCGGCGGATTGCTGGGCGCTATCGCGGCCTTTTACGGCAAAACGGCCGATTTTATCATCATGCGGTTTATGGATATCATCTCCAGCATTCCGTCCACGCTGCTTGCCATGGCCGTTGTCGCGGCCCTGGGCGCAAACCTGGTGAACCTGCTCATCGCCCTCACCTTCAGCTCAATCGCCATGTATGCACGTCTTGTGCGCTCGTCTGTCATCACCCTAGTGGGGCAGGAGTTCATCGAGGCCGCGCGGGCCTGTGGCTCCAACGATTTGCGGATTATCGTCAAGCACATTATCCCCAACTCGCTCAGCCCCATTATCTGCCAGATGGCGTTTTCCAGCTCACGCATGATTTTGACTGCCGCCTCCATGAGCTATCTGGGCCTGGGCATACAGCCGCCCGCGCCCGAGTGGGGCGCCATGCTGGCAAGCGCGAAGCAGTATATGTGGACATATCCGCACCTGACCATGATTCCGGGTGTTTGCATCGTGCTCGCAGCGCTTTCCATCACACTAATCGGCGATGGGTTGCGAGACGCGCTGGATCCCAAGCTGAAGGATTGAGGTGAAGGTTATGAGCGATTTATTAAGAATAGAAAACTTAAGTGTTATCTATAAGACAGATGAGGAGACAGTTTATGCTGTCAACGGAATCGATTTAATCATTGGCCGCAAGGAAACCTTGGGGCTGGTTGGAGAAACTGGTGCCGGAAAAACCTCGACAGCGCTTTCGATTTTGCGGCTGTTGCCTGACCGTACAGCACAAATAACCTCAGGGGCCATTCATTTTGAGGATGAGTGTATTTTCGATATGAATGCCGATAGCCTTCGCAGCCTTCGCGGCGGGAAAATCGCCATGATATTTCAAGACCCTATGACCAGCCTGAACCCTGTTATCTCAATCGGCAGGCAGATTGGCGAAGCATTGGCGTTGCACAACGAGGAGGGCCGCAATCAGGAGCAGATTGAACAGCGGGTTGATGAGATTTTAGAGCTTGTCGGCATACCCGCCAACCGAAAGGTCGAGTTTCCCCACCAGTTTTCAGGAGGGATGAAGCAACGCGTTGTCATCGCCATTGCGCTATCGTGCAACCCTCAGCTGCTGATTGCCGACGAGCCTACGACAGCCCTTGACGTCACCATTCAGGCACAGGTAATCGCTATGATGAACGAGCTGAAGGCAAAGTTTGAATCGTCGTTGCTCATGATTACCCACGATTTGGGCATCATCGCCCAAACCTGTGATAATGTCGCCGTCATGTACGCGGGCGAGATTATTGAATACGGCTCGGTTGAGGATATCTTTGAAGGCGAGAACCATCATCCCTACACCAAGGGGCTTTTTGGAAGCATCCCCAAAATAGACGAAAAGACCGAGCGCCTAGAGCAGATCGACGGCTTGATGCCCGACCCAACTGATTTGCCTTCCGGCTGCAAGTTCCACCCCAGATGTAAGTATGTCATGCCCATTTGCAAGGAAGATGGGCCGGCTCAATATACTGATGGAACCCACAAGATTCGGTGCCATCTTTTTGCAAAGGAGAGGGGGTGCCTCAGCCAATGAGCGAGCTAATTAAAACCGTAGGGCTGAAAAAGTATTTCGAAACTCCGTCGGGATGGCTTCATGCTGTCGACGACATCAACATGGTCATCGAAAAGGGCAGAACTCTTGGCGTGGTCGGCGAATCGGGCTGCGGGAAATCGACCCTTGGCCGGGTGCTGCTACATCTGCTTACCGCCTCCGATGGTGAAATTTATTTCGAGGGCAAGGACATCCTTAAATACAACAAGCATCAGATTAAAGCGCTTAAAAAAGAGATGCAAATCATTTTTCAAGACCCCTATTCCAGCCTGAACCCGCGCATGAGTGTCAGCGAGATCATTGCCGAGCCCCTGAAGGTTACCGGGGCGGTGCGGGGCAAAGAGAATATTGCGAAGCGCGTCAGCGAGTTGATGGAAACCGTCGGCCTGGCTGAAAGGCTTGCCACCGCCTACCCCCACGAGCTCGACGGTGGGCGGCGGCAGAGAATCGGTGTCGCGCGGGCACTGGCAGTCAACCCCAAGTTCATCGTGTGCGACGAGCCCGTTTCAGCGCTGGATGTCTCGATTCAGGCGCAAATTTTGAACCTTCTCATGAACCTGCAACGGGATTTTGGCCTGACATATATGTTCATTACCCACGATCTTTCGGTGGTCAAGCATATTTCCCACGACATCGCGGTGATGTATCTGGGGCAGAATGTCGAGAAGTGCGACTCCGAAACCATGTTCAAGAATCCACTGCACCCATACACCAAGGCGTTGCTAGCATCCATTCCGTTGCCGCGACTCAACCGCTCGGTCGTGCAGCAGGAGGTCATCCGAGGCGAGCTAACTAGCCCCATCAACCCTAAACCGGGATGCAGATTTGCCGCCAGATGCCCCATCGCCGAGGAGCGCTGTACCAAGGACAATGTGCCCCTGGTAGAATACGAGCCCGGCCACTTTGTCGCCTGCGTGAAGTATTAATACTTGCGTACGGTGTATAGGGTGGATAATAATGATGTTTTAGTATACCACCATTACTGCCTAACAGACAGGAGGCGATGCCCATGCAGGTGCTGGTCTGCATCAAGCAGGTGCCCGATACCACACGGGTGGAAATTGACGAAAAAACCGGCTCGCTCATGCGGGGCGGTGTTGATAGCAAAATCAACCTCTACGACCTTCATGCTCTGGAGGCCGCACTTACCCTCAAGGAGAGGCATCAGGCCGATATCACCGTACTCACCATGGGCCCGCCCCAGGCCGAGACCGCCATCCGCGAGGCCCTGGCCCTGGGGGCCGACGCCGGGTGCCTTCTGTCTGACAGGGCATTCGCCGGGGCCGATGTGCTGGCCACATCCTACGCCCTCTCTCAGGCCGTGCAGGCACTGGGCGACTTCGACTTAATCCTGTGCGGCAAGCAGACCTCCGATGGCGACACCGCACAGGTTGGTCCCGCCCTGGCCGAGCATCTGAATATCCCCCATGCGGCGTGGGTCACCGAAATATCAAGTCTCGATGGCGCGGCTATCACTGCCGTACAGGATATGGGCGACAGCCTTCAGCAGGTGCGTCTGCCGCTCCCCTGCTTGCTCACACTGGAAAAGGGTACCGCTACCCTGCGGCTGCCATCCTTCCGCCGAAAAAGACAGATGGAGGCCGTCAGCATCACGCATCTCATTTTGGACGATTTGCCCGACCAAGACCCAATGCACTATGGTGCTGATGGTTCACCCACTAGAGTCGAACGCATCTTCCCGCCTCCCGCCCTGGTTGACAATGAACGCCTGGAAGGCAATCCCGATATTCTTGTAGATGCGCTGTTGGATGCACTGGTTGCACGCAAGATTATTTAGGAGACACAAGCATGGCAAAACTCATCATCCACCACGAACGTTGCACCGGCTGCGGTGTATGCGCTACGGCCTGCCCCTTCGGAACCATGGAGATTGTGGGCGGTTCGGCCTCCATCACAGCAGGTTGCCGCATGTGCTCAGTCTGCCTGAAGCAGTGCCCGGAGGGCGCGATTTCCTTGGAGGAATCCACGGTGCAGATGACTGACCGAACCGACTGGAACGGCATCATGGTCTTTGGAGAATGCACTGCTGCGGGCATCCATCCAGTCACATTCGAGCTCATCGGCAAGGCCCAGGAGTTGGCAGAGGCCGTGCCGCAGCCGTTGTTTTGCGTACTCATCGGCCCTGATGCTGTGCAGCATGCTGAATCTCTGCGCGGCTATGGTTTGCGAGAGGTCTATGGATTCGGCGAGGCCCGCTTCGCTGGTTTTTTGGCGCACGAGTGCGCCGATGCGCTGTCTGAGGCCATTGAAGCCCTGCAGCCCGGCATCGTTCTAGTGGGGGCCACTGCTATTGGACGGTCTCTGGCTCCGCGGGTGGCAACCCGCTTCCAAACCGGCCTGACAGCGGACTGTACGGCCCTGGAAATCCGCCCCAATGGCGACCTTGTACAAATCCGCCCGGCTTTTGGCGGAGATATTATGGCCCAGATTCTCACTCCCAACACGCGGCCACAGATGGCCACGGTGCGCCACAAGGTGATGAGCCCGGCAGTGTCGGTGACGAGCGTCGATACCGTCATACACCCTGCAACCGTACACGCCAGCCCTCTTGGGGGCCAGGTGTTGGCGCGTGCCCCCAAACCCGATGTCCACAGCATCACCGACGCCGAGATGTTGGTGGTGGCTGGGCGTGGCATTAAGAACAAGGGTGATCTGTTTCTGCTCCAAGAGTTGGCTGACGCCCTGGGTGGGAAGCTTGCCGCTACGCGGCCCATTATCGAGGCCGGATGGTTGCCCTATACCCACCAAATCGGTCTGTCAGGCCGCACAGTGCGGCCTCGGTTAATAATTGCCTGCGGGGTCTCGGGAGCGGTGCAATTCACCGCCTGTATGCGGGATTCGGGATATATTGTCGCCATCAACACAGATTCTACTGCCCCCATCTTCAACGTGGCCCATCTCGGGCTGACAGGCGATCTCTACCAAATCATCCCCCGGTTAATGCAAAGGCTTATGGCTCGAAAGGCAGGTGACATCCATGGCCTTTAATCGTCTCACAAGCGCCGACCTCGCAGCTCTTGAGGACATCTGTCCCGGGGGTGTGCTGGTGGGCGATTCTGTCTCGGAGGACTATCAGCACGACGAAATGCCAATTTATGGTAGCTTCGCCCCTGAGGCCATGGTGCTGCCCGCCTCCACACAGGCGGTTTCTGCTGTGCTGGCCTATTGCCACAGCCGCAGTCTGCCGGTGACGCCCCGCGGCTCGGGCACAGGGCTGTGCGGCGGTGCCGTGCCCATACATGGCGGCGTTCTACTCTCCACCGAGCGTATGAACCACATCCTCGAACTGGACGCCGACAATCTATGCGTCACAGTCGAGGCGGGGGTGCTACTCATGGAGTTGGCTGACTACGCACTGGAGCGCGGCCTGCTCTATCCCCCTGAGCCGGGAGAAAAGAGCGCTACCCTAGGCGGCAATGTCATGACCAATGCCGGTGGTATGAAGGCCGTCAAATACGGCGTCACCCGTGACTATGTGTTGGGGATGGAGGTCGTTCTGGCCGATGGGCGCATCCTCAATTTGGGCGGCAAGCTGAGCAAAAATAGCTCAGGCTATAGTCTGCTGCACCTGATGATTGGCTCTGAGGGCACGCTGGGCATTGTCACAAAGCTGATTTTGCGTCTCGTCCCAAAGCCCCAAAAGACAGTCAGCCTTCTTGTGCCCTTCGATTCCCTTGAGCAGTGCATCGAGACAGTGCCCAGACTTCTCGCGGCGAATCTTGGCCCCACTGCGGTCGAGTTCATGCAGCGGGAGGTCATCTTGGAGTCGGAAAAATATCTAGGGGTCAGCTTTCCCGACAAGAGCTCGAACGCTTATCTGTTACTCTCCTTCGACGGCGACAGCCGTCAGGGCGTTGATGCTGTGTGTGAGCGCGCCGCCGAAATCTGTATCGAGTCCGGGGCCAGAGACGCCCTCTATGCCGACACCTCTGAGCGTCTGAGCGGGTTGTGGGGCGCGCGCGGTGCCTTTCTGGAAGCAATCAAGAGCTCAACCCGCGACATGGATGAGTGCGATGTCGTCGTACCGCGCACCGCCATTGCAGAGTTTGTTACCTTCACCCACCAGCTCGAGAGTGAGGCGGGTGTTCGCATCCGCAGCTTCGGCCATGCGGGGGATGGGAACATCCACATCTACCTCTGCCGGGATGACCTCTCAGAATCCGCATGGCAGCCAAAACTGGAGGCCGCCATGAGGCGGCTCTATCAGAAGGCCGAGGCATTGGGCGGCAAGGTCTCGGGTGAGCATGGCATCGGCCACGCCAAGATTGAATACCTCCGCCAGTCGGAGGGCGAGTTGTCCATGGCCCTCATGGTCGGCATCAAACAGACTTTTGATCCCAAAGGCATCCTCAATCCGGGGAAGGTGACGGATGTTCATCGGAAATTCGCAGATTTCGATGAAGAGGTTCACAGAGACTAACACCCCCGTTGGATTACGATACAGTAGCCTACAAATTGCTGGGCTCATGCGTTCGATCTGTTCAACAGCCACAACAACCGTAAACTGGCCACGCGGGCCGAGGTTGCGGCCATGCTCCATCNCTTCGTAGAGATGTTGAAGGAAAAGTAAATATAACCCTTCGCCTGTATGTGCTGATAATCAGCCATGCAACTAGCCATTTCAAAGCCCGGCAGAAGCTCCTCCTGCCGGGCTTTTTTTGCTCAAACAGCCTTTACATAATTAGGAACGCCCATGCTCGACACCGAAAATGCCCAAGATATCGCCGCGCAATTCAACCAGCTCATGCGGAGCACTACAGCCATGTCCTCAGATATGTGCGCCTACGCCTCAAGGACAGCAATCTCGTCGAGGATGTTGTTCAGGAGACCTTCTTACGCGCGTGGGTGGATTTCAACAAGCTCAGGAACCATCCCAACCCGCGAGGCTGGCTTTTTGTAACGGCCCGAAACCTCGTGACTGACAACTACAGGGCCCAGGATCATCAAGGTAAGTTAACTGAAATGCTCGCTCAAGAGAGCGAGAGCCAACAGAATCACTCATTTATGGTAACTTGTTGTTCGTGAATACACCTATCAAGGAGAACCATAAATAATTTTCAAATCAAGCGTGCAGTTTAACATTTTTCAAACAATCTTCTGATATGATACGCGTGAATGCAATTTTGGAGGTTTTGTTATGATACATATTTTGGTGGTGGAGGACGACCCAAAGCTCAACCGCATCGTCTGTGACTATCTCTCAAGCAACAGCTACAGCGCCAAGGGCTGCCTCAATCCTGGAGAGGCCTATGACGCTATGTACGGCACGCTCTACGACCTCATTGTCTCCGACATTATGATGCCCGGCATTGATGGCTTTGAGTTCGCCGAGACGGTGCGTGGCCTCAATAAGACCATCCCCATTCTGTTCATGACGGCTCGGGATGACATCGCCTCCAAGCAAAAGGGCTTTCGGGCGGGCATTGATGACTACATGGTCAAGCCGGTGGATTTGGACGAGCTGGTGCTGCGCGTCGGGGCGCTCCTTCGTCGGGCAAACATCTTGGATGCAAAAAAAATGATGGTCGGCAATCTCACCCTGGATGCCGATGCGCTGTCGGCCTCGGTGAACGGGGCCGAGGTGCCCATCACGGTGCGGGAGTTCAACATCCTGTTCAAGCTGCTCTCCTACCCCAAAAAGACCTTTTCTCGCCCGCAGCTCATGGATGAGTTTTGGGGCATGGACAGCGAAACCAGCCTGCGGGCCGTGGATGTCTACATCAACAAGCTGCGGGACAAGTTCTCAAGCTGTGACGGCTTCCAAATCGTCACCATCCATGGGCTCGGCTACAAGGCGGTGCTCACTAATGAATAGCCGGTATTCGGAGGGTGACCGCCGGGTGCAGCGCAGGGTAGTGGGTATGCGGGATTTCGCCGTCACCTACGGCGTCATGCTGCTGCTGGTCGGCCTGCAAATGGGCATTGTGGTGGCACCTATCTTTGGGCGGTATCCGCCCATTATCCATATCATGGCCGTCATGCTCTATTGGGTGCTGGTGGCGCTCTCTTTCGTGTACGTCACCAACCGGCAGATTAAAAGCCGCTACGATATCCCCATGCGCCGCCTGAGCGATGCCGCAAAAAAGGTGGCCGAGGGGGATTTTTCGGTGTATGTGCAGCCCCTGCACACGCCCGAGCGATACGACTATATTGATGTCATGTTCACCGATTTTAACACCATGGTGCAGGAGCTGGGCAGCATCGAAACCCTAAAAAACGATTTTGTCGCCAATGTCTCCCACGAAATCAAAACCCCGCTGGCCGTCATCCGGAATTATACCGCGGCACTCAAGGATGATACGCTGCCCCAGGCAATCCGAGAGGAGTACATGGATTCCATCATTAAGGCCACCGACAACCTCTCAGCGCTGGTCACCAATATCCTGCGGCTGAGTAAACTGGAGAATCAGGAAATTGAAGCGCCCTTAGAACCCTACGACCTGTGCCGCCAGCTGAGCGACTGCGTCCTCGGCTTTGAGAGCATTCTGGATGAAAAGGGCATCGACCTCGCTGTGGACATTGAGGATCGGGCCATGCTGAATATGAATGAAAATCTGCTGGAAATCGTCTGGAATAACCTGCTGCAAAATGCCCTCAAGTTCACCCCGCCGGAGGGTAGAGTTTCGCTGACCCAGACCTCGGGTGCCTGCAGTGTCACCGTCTCGGTGTCGGACACCGGCTGTGGCATGGATGGTGAGACCATGCGGCGTGTTTTCGACAAGTTCTATCAGGGCGATACCTCCCACTCGGGGGAGGGCAATGGCCTCGGCTTGGCCCTGGCCAGCCGGATTGTCGAGCGGTTGGGTGGCAGCCTGACGGTCAAGAGCCAGCTTGGGCAGGGCAGCACCTTCACAGTATGGCTGCCGGTGGCACTGTGATGGGCGGCTGGTTTTCCCTGACCTGCGCCGGATGCGCCGCCCTTTTCTTGCTGGCTCAGTGCTGGCTGGCCGCGTCATTCAAGGCAACCGAGGCTGAACAGCAGCGGCGGTGTAGGCCGGTGGGGGTTATACTTCTCATCCCAGCCTTGGGGCTGATGGCGGGCGGTGTGTTGCTGCTTGACAGGCCGGTGCAGGCCGCAGGTGTTCAGGCTGCCATTGGCGTTCTTCTATCTACTCTGCTGATTGTATGGCAGATGCTTAGGTTGCGGGCCCGCTGGGGTAACCAAACCCCAGCGGGACGCTTCACGCGGCAAACCCTGATGGCCGCCCAAGCGGCCCCTTTAAGCCTGATAGTGGTGCTGGCCTTGAGCCTCACCGGGGCCGATGGGGACGGGGCCTTGAGCTGTATGTCGGTGGAGCTCTTTGGTGTGGCCGCCCTCTGCGTGGCGGCCAACATGATTCTGGTGTCGGGTTGTGGCTACTGCAGCACAGCGGACAGCCTTCGCAGGGTGCGTGAGCTCTACACGCGGCACCGGCTGCTGTTCACCAGGGCGTCCATCCTCAAGGATGCCCTTCTGGTGGCCGGGAAGGCCATCATTAGCCTAGTGTCGGTGTCTTTTTTTATGTTCGTCAATGCTCTCTACAGCGCCGGGATGGGCGTGGCCCGGTTCGTGGCCCTGAGTATGCACAGCCAAGACCGCAAAACGCAAATCAGAAGCTATCGACTGGTAGGCATCATCATCACCCTGGCCAGCGCCTGCTATGTGCTCTACTCGGTGCGCCTCTTCTTCGGCGGAAAAACCGGGGGTTACAGCATGAATGCGGCGCTGGTCATCGCCCTCTACACCTTTGTCGAGTTCGGCATCAACATTCGGGATGCCCTCCGCCTGCGCAAAAGCCGGGCGTTGGAGGCCAAGGCCCTCAAGGCCATCAGCTTTTCGGCCACCCTGCTCTGCTTTGTGCTGACCCAAACGGCCATCATGTCCTTCGCCGCCGAGGGGGATAACAGCACGGCCAACGCCCTTTCGGGGGTGGTGTTTGGCGGCCTAGCCGCCTTGAGAGGCGTTTTTGTCATGGCCGATAGTGCGCGGCAAGGACACGCCGAAGCGGAATAATGGATAAACCCTAAAAAAGCAGTCGAAAGACTGCTTTTTTATATTTCTTAAACATTTCTCAGACATTTCGCAAACAAGGGGGCGTTAAAGTAGAGACATCAAAAACAAACGAAAGAGGTTATCAAGCATGAAAAAAAGCAGCTTTGTCGCCATGATTCTCGGCACTATCGGCGGGGTGTTCGCCGCCCTAGGGATGTGTATGTGCCTGCTGCCCCAGTGGAACGCCTTTAGGCCCGGCGTTATCGTCGGATGCATCGGTGCGGTTGTCCTGCTCATCACGCTGGCTGTGTGGCGCAAAATGGAAAACAAGGCCCCCATCCGCATGACGGGCAAGACCTTCCTCACCATTTTGCTGGGTGTCTTCGGAGCCCTTATCCTTGGCGTGGGCATGTGCCTGGTGATGGTATGGGGCCACCTCATCCCCGGCGTCGCCGTCGGCCTGGTGGGCATCATCATGCTGCTGGCCCTCATCCCGCTCATTAAGGGGATTCACTAGGGAATGGAAAATCGGATGGAAACACGCGAAATCCCCGGCAAAAACGCCATATTTATCGGCTACGAGTACCGGGATATCACCATCGACCGGGACATGGAATCCATGTATGTGGACGGCTATCAAAACTTCGGCTGGGCGCTGGAAAAAGCCACAGCTCCGCAGCTTGGGCTCACCATGGTTACTCTCAAGTTCAAGCGCGACCGCAAAATCCGCAACAAGATGGAGCTGACCCGCCTCCAGCGGCAGTTCGATGCCTGTATGGCCGAGGTGGTGGCCATGGAGGGCTCCAGGGCAACAAGCGCCTCGATTCTCGCCTTTACGGTGGGGCTTGTGGGCACCGCCTTCATGGCCGGGTCGGTCTTTGCAGTGGTGGCCGAGCCGCCCAAGGTTGCCCTGTGTGTTATTCTGGCCATCCCGGCTCTGGTGGGATGGGTGCTGCCCTGGTTCCTCTACAAGGCACGTTATGCCAAAAGGGCCGCCCAGCTGGCCCCGCTCATCGATGGGAAATATGACGAAATTTACGAAGTGTGCCAGCGGGCCAGTGACCTGCTGGGTCATTGAAGGGAGGAATAACCATGAAAATCATCGTGCTGGTTGGGGCGCTCGTCGCCGTCATCGCGACGGCTGTGACCTTGATTATCAAGAAGCGACAGGGCTAAAGCTCGAATATTATTTTAAATATGGAGGATTATCATGGCAGAATACAAGTTGAAGACCGGCAAGGTCGGCGAGAAGGCAGTCCAGACTTATAGGGCCATTGAGGATGGCGTGGTGAGCGGCTACAAGAAAATCGAGAACGCCTTTGTGGATGCCTTTCTGGAAAAAGTGCCGGAGGGAGAGGCTGCGCCTGTCGGCTCAGGAGTTGGGCAGCAGGCGACCAAAGGCCCTCTTGATTTGAACCGAAAGATTACCGAGAGGCACATACCCAAGGAATCGCAGGAATAAAGTGTAAGCCTGATGATGATTAAAGATTTGTATATCAATAAGCTGCACGGCAACAGCTTTGCTGAGCTATTGCTGGATGAGATGCGCGGGTGGGATGTGGACTATAATAGCAGCCATCCGGATGAGGACTGAGGAACGTGAAAAGAGGAGAGACGCAACTGAACTGGCCCCAAAAAGTTAGACAAGAATTGAATTAAGCGACGAGAAGGGCTCGTTGTCTGTGAATAGCAGTCGGCAAGCCCTTCAGTTTAGCCTTGCTGCGGCGATTGTTGTAATAGTCAAGATAGTCAATGAGCTCCGCCTTAAACTGCTCCATAGACTCAAAATTCTGCAGGTAGAGCAGCTCGGTCTTGAGCAAGCCAAAGAAGTTCTCGATAACCGCATTGTCCAAACAGTTTCCCTTACGGCTCATACTCTGCCGAACACCTTTACTTTGTAGCATCCTCTGGTACTGTTTGTGCTGATATTGCCATCCTTGGTCTGAATGTAGGATGAGGGTGGTAGAGTCAGGTATTTGAGCAAATGCTTTGTCCAGCATTTCCGTAACCATCGACAACACAGGCCTGGCCGAGATGGAGTAGCTTACGATGTCACGGCTGCACAGGTCAAGGATAGGAGACAGATAGAGCTTCTGCCCAAACAGATGGAACTCTGTCACATCGGTCACCCATTTCTGGTTTGGCATTTTGGCTTCAAAATTGCGCTCCATTAGGTTCGGTGCGACAGTTCCGACCTCACCCTTGTAGGATGTGTATCTTATCATGCGCACACAACAAATGAGCCCGAGCTCTCTCATCAGCCGTTGCACGGTCTTGTGGTTGATAGCATAACCACGATTGTGTAGTTCGACGGTTATCCTGCGGTAGCCATATCGACCTCGATGCTCATGGAAAATGGTCGTAATCTCTTCCTTTGCAGCGGTGTATTTGTCCGGCTGTTTCATACGCTTTGCATGATAGTAGTATGTTGCTCGTGGAACTTGAGCGATTTCCAGAAGTAATTCTAACTTGAATGTTTACCTTAGTTTCGCTATCACCTGTGTTTTTTGTGCTGGTGTCGCTCGTCTTCCAAAACCAAGGCTTGCAAGTTTTTTAAGTATGCATTTTCAGCCCGTAACCGCTGAACCTCACCAATTAAATCCTCTTCAACCTGCTTTTCCAGCTTTACTGGCCGCCCTTTCTGTGTACCACTGGCGGCGCTGGCTCTGCCACGACGCTCTACATACAGTCCTTCTGGCCCTTCTTCAAGGTAGATTCGTTCCCATTTCTTTATGCGCGCTGCTCCGCCTATTTCAAACCGCCGCATTGCTTCTCGGTAACTAAGCCCTTCAGCTCGAACTTCCTCTACCACCATCTGTTTGAATCCCCCTGTGTATTCCTTTACTGGTATCCCTTTTGGCATGAAAACACCCCCAAAGCTAGTTTCAGTATATCATACTGTCTAACTTTAGGGGGCCAGTTCATCTTGGGCACCGCTCTCTTTTTTGCGTGCTATTGTAGGCTGTGACTCCCCATTGATGTCAGTAGCAGACTATTTTTCTCTCATGGGTTGTGATATACTTTTGTATAGGCAACAGGTATATGCCACACTAGCATGTTAGGGAGGGAAAGAAATGCAAAAATCAACACTGCAACGGCTTCATGATGGCGAACTAGAACCTGTTGAGGAAATCAACCCACAAATGCCAGAGTACCTAGCCCTTCAACGTAGCATTACCAGAAGATTGTTTCTGATCCCCAGCTTGAGCAAGTGGTTCTGTTTACCGGCGACGCACACTTTTCATCAGTGGCGTCATACCTGCATCTGAACTGCAATAAGGTGGTCGGGCTCTATAGGATAACCGGCACGGTGAGCCGGCAACTTACCGGCATTGCAAACTGGTTTGTTGAGTATCCGTTCCCAGACGACTATCTGGAAAAGTACATTTACCTTGTCATCGACAACTTTCAAAAGACGGCCAGTGATCCGAAGTTCTACCCCAGCTTCAAGGGCACCGCTTCGCATATCTCGGTGTCGCAGAGGGTTGATTACGAAATGGTTGTTGAAGCGCTGTCCTTTATGTTGGCGAAGGGGTATTTATACCGTGACGATGTTTTGGATGAGGCCAGCGGGGAAATCAGGTTTAAGTTTCTTCGGGCGAATTGGAACCTTCTGAAAGCAGCGGGGCTTATCGAATGAGAGAGGGGCGAAGGGGTTCGTTTTGGGGGGGAGGTGCATTGATGACCAGCGTACCTCATGGCCACCGCCGCCCTTTGGGGCGGCTTTTTTTGTTTTGCACGAACTTGCCGCAGAGCTCGGCACCTAGCGAATAGGCAAGAAAGGAGAGGCCTTCGCCGCTGCCTTCGACTTCGCCGCTACCTTCTTCTTCTCCGCCTCTTTCATGGTCATGCCAACTAGCTCTTTCAAAAGCGCCGCCCTGTTCGGAAATTTTATTGCAAAGGCGTCGCCATGCTCATAGCCTATCGTATATTCCGAGACAGACTCCGCGAAATCCTCTGACAGATTAGTTTCGCCATAGCTCGTGGGTGACAGCTTGCCGCATACCTTATTGTCTGCCTTTACGGCATCAATCCACTTCGATTGCCCAGAATAGTTCTGGGGTTCGCCACTGTCGAGAAAATCAGGAGGCTGGACACTAGCGGGTGGATTGGGCTCTGGAGAACGCCCATCACCCTCGTAGCCTGGAAAGACGGGCTCCGCTTTGGCTATATCAATCTTGTGCCCCATTTCGTGGCAGTAGGCAGCCAAGACAAAGTCGTCATCGTGCTGTGGGTTGTTGTCATTTTTTTCGCGTATACGCTTGGCTTCCTCACTTTGCGGGGGTAACCTGTCTTTTTTTCCGTTAAATCTAATGGCATCCCACATGTGATTGGCATAGGCAACATCGTGTTGGGGGGAGTCAGCTCTCATGCGTTGATCTCCGGGGTTAGCGTAATCTACAAATTGAATTACTTTTTGTCCCTGTTCGCGCAGCTGCGGTGGGAGCCTTCTGTATAGCATTATGGCCCGCTCCGGCGTCATTTCCTGATTCTTCGAATCATATTCAGCTGGAAAAACAAAATCTACTCCCGTCAGGGGGTCGGTGTATATATTTGCGGGCATAATATACTTGGGGTCGTTGGGATCCTCCCCGGACTTAAAGTTGTATGCGGGATCATATTTTGGGGTTATCTTGGGTATGTCTGCCGCGTCATTCTTATCCGATGCACCTGCGGGGTTCTCAGGTGAGCGGTGGATGATTTGTTGCGAGGAAGCAGAGCTTTCCATCTGTTGAAGCATGGCAATCATACCTTGGTTTCCAAGGCCATTCTGAAGATCAGAAAGTTCATACGCACCAAACTCGAAAGGAAAAGGCTGTTTTATTCGCCCTTTTGGTTCTCGTTGAATCTTTTTTGCCCTATGTATATGGTCTCTGCTTGGAGGCATATCATCAGCTCCTTTTGGCGTTGAAACACTCTATCGAACGCTTATAGCTTAGTAACTCGCCCAGCTCATTTTTTGACTGCCTCCGAAGGTTGCTATAGATGGCACTATGCTCTCGAAGGTGGTATGATCCGGCCAAGGCTGAGTCTACTTTTGCGCGGTGTTGGCTCGATGATTCACTTGATGTGATCTCCCTGCTTGATTAGATTCTGTCCTAAGTTGGCTGGTGGGCGTTTGTGTGGTTTGAATGTGTTTTCCTCCGGTCCCTCTGTCCAACCAATGTGCCTCTTATCAAGTACAGCATCGATGATAGCACATCTGTGTGGGAAATTCTTTTGAAGGTTCTCGTGATTGGTAGCGTGCTCCGCAACTGTTTCTGCAAAATCTTCGACTGGTGCGACTTTTCCATATTCTGTGACTGACATTTCCTTACTATGCTCCATGTCCTTGTCCATAGCTTTTTGCCATTCCTCCTTCTTACTGAGTCGACCTACATCTCTGTCAATGTTATGCCCAATTTCGTGGCACATAGAATGAAGGACTTTTTCCTCACTGTGGGGGGAATCATGCCGATAGAAGGTTATCACATCCCCGGAAGTGGCAAATACGCGACTGGTTTTTGCCACTTCGGCATACTCAGGCTTCTGTGCCAGTGCCTCTTCACTGGGGCTATAATAGTCAACAAATTCAAAAGTGTCTGGACCAAGCTCACGTAGTTGCTGAGGGATTTTACTGTATATGCTTAATGCCCATTGTGGTGTCATAGACTGATAATCTTTGTTCACATCAGCAGGGAACACGAATTTCACTCCGCTGATGGTTTCGGTATATGTTAATGCAGGCCGAACCAATGTCTTCCCTAAGCTCTGTACCTCTTCCAGTATCTTATAGTCTTCTGGGGTAAAACTCTGTTTTTCTTCATCTGTGAGACTTATTTCGTAAGATAGAGGGTGGTTATCATTTTGGTAGTAAAAGCGTTTCATACAAAACGCCTTCAGTGCATCGCTTGCCCCTTTTTCTTTGAGAATGGCCTGTATGGCAATATCATCCACTGATTTACTCCCACGACCATCGCCAAACATCCATTGATCCACTTCCTCTTGCTTCAGTATTACTCCAGGCGAGGAGGCCTTAGTCGGAAGAGTTTCTGGTGGGTCGCCAGTTTCTCTCTGTATGGCTTCTGTTTTACCACTAGGGGATAATTCCTTTCGTTGAATCGAGCCGCCCTGCTGAACAGTATGTGTCAACTCATGGGCAATCGTCCTCTGCCCATCAGCAGTTTCCGGATGGTATTGCCCCTCTCCGAAATAGATATCATTGCCA
>JGI994J12354_10002013_pt1 | contig 20280 bp, 17 predicted proteins | sample IntmicLarv3ML3BL_FD_12354 | JGI IMG/M metagenome (IMG submission 12354)
TTCAACATCGGCTTTGCTCATAATCCCGCCCGTCGGATTATTCGGATACGGCAGGATGAGCGCCTTGGTCTTGGGCGTTATCGCCGCCTTTAGCGCTTCCGGCGTAAGCCTAAAGTTGTCACATTCCTTTGTCTCAATCGGCACGGCAACGCCGCCCGCAAGCACCGCGTCGGGTTTGTAGCACACAAAGCTCGGCTCCGGCACAAGCACCTCGTCGCCCGGCGATATCAGCGCGCGAAGTGCAAGGTCTATCGCCTCGCTGCCGCCAACGGTAACAAGCACCTCGTCCTTCGGGTCATACTCCAGCGACTGCTTGCGTTTTAGGTAGTTTACAATCTCCTGCCGAAGCTCCACCAAACCGGAGTTCGATGTATAATATGTCTGCCCCTGCTCAAGCGACGCGATACCCGCCTCGCGTATATGCAGCGGCGTAACAAAATCGGGCTCGCCCACACCAAGCGATATCACGTCTTTCATCTCCGCCGCAACATCGAAAAACTTGCGTATGCCCGACGGCGGGATAGACGTTACGACAGGCGAGAGCAGCTTTTTAATATCAAAATGACTCATAGGGTTATCATCCTTCTCTTATCCTCGTGATTCGGCGCAAAAACAACCCCGCCGTCCTTATATTTGCGGAGCACAAAATGTGTGGCTGTGCTGATAACCGAATCCATAGGCGCAAGCTTTTCCGCAACGAAAAGCGACACCTCTTTGAGCGTATGCCCTTCTATAAACACAGAGAGGTCGAACCCGCCGCTCATCAAGTACACGCTCGTTACCATATCGTATTTATATATCTTTTCGGCAATCTTGTCAAACCCCTGCCCAATCTGCGGCGTAACCTTCAGCTCTATAAACGCCGTTACCGATTCTTTCATGGTCCGCTCCCAGTTTATAACTGTTTTGCAGCCAAGTATCGTGCCGTCCTTTTCGTATTTCGCAATCTCCTCCGCCACAGCCTGCGGGTTTGAATCGATCATAACCGCAATCTGCTCCGGGGTGATGCGACCGTCTTTTTCTAATATCTCCAGTATCTGATACATAGTCCGACCATCCTTCCCTAATTGTATAACATTCATTATATGATAACTCGCACCCTAAAATCAAGTATTTCCGAAATATCCGCGTAATTTTGTTTGTAACCACTTCCGCCGCAGATTCATATGATGTATTACAAAACAAAAAAGGAGGCAAGATGTATGTCATTTTTCGGTAATAACGATAACAATTGCTGTATTTGGATAATCCTCATCATCGTTGTAATGTGCTGCTGCTGTAACGACTAAAACGCTCGTTATGGTGAACATACACAGCCGTATGACCCATGGAACATAGCGGCGAAGGTGTTCATTTTAGCAGAAACATTGAATGGAGTCTTTACTTAACCTGTTGCAATCATATGCTTTTGTCTGCACACAGGTGAGAAAAAACGAAGGGAGGCTTCTTTTATGGGCTTTTTCGGTAATGGTTGTGAGAATGGCTGCAGCATTATATGGCTGGTAATCATCATACTTGTAATCGCTTGTTGCTGCGATTAGTTTTGGAATCGGCAAGAGCAGTGCCCTTGCCCTACAAAATTGCATGCATTAACATAAGATAATTTCGCCAAACAGGCGCAAAGCCGCAATAGACAGAGCGCAAGCTCCGTCTATTGCGGTTTACTTTTTCTCTTCCTCGCCTGCAAAATCCCGCCGACCCTGCCAGACTCCTTCGCTGTGAGCGACGACCATCCGCCCTCTATCACCTTTTCTATAAGCCCCAGCTCCTCCGCTATCTCCAGCTTCATATAATCGTCTGTTTGGTATATCCTCGATTTTTCGCCCATTTTGTATGTCCTTCCTTTCATAATAGAAAACTCGCGGGCGGTTGCTAACCTCCCCTGCAAAATCCTATACTATTATTTGCAAAGGGGGTGGGTCTTATACTATTCTTTCTTAAAAACAGCAGGGGGTTTGCGCTTTATACAACAAAAAACTGTCCGAAAAGGTAGACTTTTTCGGACAGTTTTGACATTAAATATTTTATAACACTACAATTAGAAAGTCAAGCATTTTGCCGAAAAATGTGTTTTTTTTTAGAAAATCACGTTTTATTTGTATTGAAATGGCGCAATTTCGGCGTGTCCGAAAAAGTCTACTTTTTAGGACAATGCACAAATATGAAAAGGGGAATGAAATTATGTTTTGTACCACTTGCGGAAACCAACTCGAAGACCAAGCGATGTTTTGCACCAAATGCGGCACGCGCGCATCCAATTCAGCACAGCCTGTAGCAGTCGTTGCACCACAGCAAATGGCAGTCGCACCACAACCCGTAGCCGTCGCGCCGCAGCCTGTTGTTCAACAGCCGATGGCATATGCCCCGGCGGCAGCTCCGGTAACAATCGCAATGTGCGACCCTGCGTCGCTTGTGCGCGTATTAACCTACGCATACAACAGATTTTGTGCGCTGGAAGACTTGATGGATATACACGAAGTAGCCACAGGTATTGTCGAATACGCCGCTGCGAAAAACAGCTTCAGCATTATTTCAAAAGGACCCGAACAATTTGGCATTACCTCCGACGACGTTATCAAGTTCAGCACTCGGCATGGCTTGAGCAATGCTCAGCGCAGTTTTCAGAAGGGTTGGAAAGCTTTTGGCGATATTATCGGAGCCAAAACATCGAACCTTTCAATAAGCATAACCAAAGAAGAGCAGAAGCTCGCAGAACAGGATTTGGCGGCTTTCGATGCTGAGCTAAACAGCCTGATGGACGAATGCGAAAACCATCCAGATATGAAGCTTATCCCGTCGAACTATCGCTATCCGTTTGCGCTAAAGCAGATGAGCGGATATGTGTCTGACATGCGTGCGGATTCTTGGAAGGAATGTGTTAACCTTTTCGAAGAACAGATGCACCGTTGGACATTGGAAGAAAACTCCGAAGAAGCATTGGAATTAGCTTCCCAAACAAACGCTATGCTGAAAACCATTGAGAAAAACACACGAGCTGCCGCAGTATTTTCGGGTATCTCTGCATTCCGCAGATACAGGTAACACTTACAAAAAAAGTGTGAGCGACACCGTCGCCCACACTTTTTCTATATTTCCAACGCTTCTACTTCTCCAAAACTTCCAAAATCTCGCCGATATACAAATAGTGATAATCCCCATTCGGATACCACTGTTCATCCACACCATCCACCGTAAAGCACTCGGGCATCATCTCCTGCATATACATCTTTTTGCAGATAAGCGCAAGCTCCGATTCGGCAAAATACGGTGTGTCGCCGCTGTTTTCCAGCGTCAAGCCCGACTTCACAATCTTGTCTTCGTCCCTGCCCGAAACCTTGCCCAAGTAGCCCAGTTTATCTTTGTATTCGCCGCCCAAAAACGACAGCGAGAATGTGTCCGCGTTGTCCACCATCTCCTTGGTATACCTCTGCGGGCGGATCACGATATACGCGACACGTTTGCCCCATATCTCGCCCCAGCCGCCCCACGACGCGGTCATAGTGTTGACTTTGCCTTCGCCATCCTGCGCTGTGATAAGCATCCAGCCTTCGCCGATGGCTTTGAATACGTTTTGTGTGATTTCGTTTGGTTGGATTTTTTTGAATGCTGACATTGTTATGCCCTCCTTGTATTATGCATTAATTTACCACAGATAACGGACGACCGCATGCTCGCCCCTACGCAATCGCCACCTCTAACGCTAAATAAAACAATTTTTCACGCGCGGTTGTGTTGTTTGCCCAATCTCTATCGTCGTAATTCGACAAATCAAAAAGGATATCGCCGCTATACAGCAGCTGACCAAACTCCACCCCTCGAAACCTTGCAACAGCCGCCAAAGTCGCGCATTCCATCTCAACCACTTGGCAGCCTTCCTCTTTGCGGTATGTAATCATATCCGGCGTTTCACGTAAGAGCGCATCTGTCGTCCATGTCTTGCACTCTATAAACGGAACCTCATGTTTCGCCAATGTGTTTTTGATAAGGGATATCATGCTCGAATCCAGTGCAATCTCTCGAGCCGGCGGTAAATAATGATACGAAGCCCCTTCGTCCCGCAATGCCGAAACAGGCACAATCACATCACCCGCAGGGATGTCCGCCAAAACGCCGCAGCCTCCGCACGCGATTATCCGCTTAACGCCATGACCTATCACATAATCCATCATCATTGCGATTGACGCTGAACCAACCGCCGCCTGAACCACGCATATGTCAATCCCTTTATATTGCAGCTTATATATCGGAAAACTGCGCATCTCGGAAACATACTCGTTTATTATTTCGGCGTTATGCTTAGCAACAAACGCCTGCAAAACCTCGCCGAAAAACGTCATGACGCAAATTTCGGGCAAGGCGTTGCGACCATGCCTATTTGGCATAATAACGCCGTCTTTTTCTGTGTCGTATTCAAGTATTGGCATTTCATTTTTTATTACAGGCATGTGAAATCCTCCATGTTCTACTACCCCAGCAGCTCCCGACCCTCAGCAATCGCCTTTTTCACCGTATCGCTCGCCGGTCCGCCGATGATGCTCCTGCCCTCCACGCATGTCGTCATACTGATTGCGTCGTAGATATCCTGCTCGAATATCGCCGAACACTGCTTAAATTCGTCCATCGTAAACTCGTCGAGCGCCTTGCCGTTACCGAGCGCCATCGCAACCATCTTGCCAACAACCTCATGCGCCTCGCGGAACGGCATACCCTTTTTAACGAGATAGTCCGCAACATCCGTCGCATTGGTGAATCCGCCTTTCGCACCCTTCAGCATAGCGTCCTTCTTCACCTTCATAGTCGCAATCATCGCGGTGAACACGGGCACGCACAGCTTGACGGTGTCAATCGCGTCAAACGCGGGCTCTTTGTCCTCCTGCATATCCTTGTTGTACGCAAGCGGAATGCCCTTCATCGTCGTGAGCAGTCCCATCAAGCTTCCGTATACCCTGCCGGTCTTGCCGCGAATCAGCTCCGCAACGTCCGGATTCTTCTTCTGCGGCATGATCGACGAACCGGTCGAATACGCGTCGTCCATCTCAATAAATGAGAACTCGTGGCTGTTCCACAGGATCAATTCTTCGCAAAAACGGCTCAAATGCATCATCAGCATCGACAGAGCGGACATCAGCTCAATCACAAAATCGCGATCACTCACAGCGTCGAGCGAGTTCTGCGTCACAGCCGCGAACCCCAACTGCGCCGCCACAAAATCGCGGTCGAGCGGGTATGTTGTCGCCGCCAATGCACCGGAACCAAGCGGCATTACGTCGGTGCGTTTGAAGGTGTCCGAAAGTCTGCCCATATCGCGGGTGAACATCTCAAAATACGCCATCATATGGTGCGCAAGCGTTACAGGCTGTGCCTTCTGCATATGTGTATATCCGGGCATGATGGTGTCGGTATTCTCTGCCGCGATATCAAGGATAGCAGACATCATCGTCTTTACCATATCCGTAATCGCCGCGATCTCGTCCTTTACGTACATACGCATATCCAGCGCGACTTGGTCGTTGCGGCTTCTGCCTGTATGCAAGCGTTTGCCCGCCTCTCCTATACGCTCTGTGAGTATCTTCTCTATATTCATATGTATATCTTCCGCGTCGATTAAAAATTCCACTTTTCCGCATTCGATATCCGCAAGTATCTCGCCGAGCGTCTTCACAATCAGCTTCGCGTCGGCGATATCTATAATACCCTGCCTGCCGAGCATCTCCGCATGAGCCATACTGCCTGTGATATCCTGCCGATACATCCGCGCGTCAAAACGGATCGACGAGTTGAAGTCGTCCACCTGCTTGTCTGTAGATTTAGAGAAACGTCCGCCCCATAGTTTCATATTGTTGTCCACCCTTTCAAACCTAATAAATCCATCTGTACTTTTCAACCGCATTGCTCATGGCGATAACGTTCTCCGCCTTGCAATAATCCGGAACGCTGTTTGAATCGGAGATGATATACCCGCCGCCTTTGCCGAACTGCGCGATTCTACGCTTAACCTCCGCGTCCACCGTCTCGGGCGTGCCGTTTTGCAAGAATGCGTCTATGTCGATATTTCCGATAAGGCATAGCTTGCCGCCATATGTCTGTTTCAGCCAATCGCTGTCCATCGACCCCGGTTCTATCGGATGCAGTCCGCTCGCTCCGATGTCGATTATATCGTCCAGCACATCCGAGAGATCACCGTCGCTGTGGAATATAAACGGTCTTGATATCCCCGACGCCGCATGCTTAAGCGCGTCCTTAAAATATTCCCTAAACGTGCTTGGCGATATCAGCATACTTGTGCTGAACGCGATATCGTCAAAGCACCAAAAGAAGTCAAAATCCAGCTCGCACAGGTTCTTCGATACGCGCCTGCTCCAGTCCGTATACATCGCTATAATCTCCGCAACGGTCTCCTCTTCGTCGGCAAGACAGTATGCGAGGTTGTCGATACCCATACTTTGGATAACCGATGCCGCGCCCAGCCGTATCCTCGCGTACATCGCGAAATCCTGCTTATACTGTGCAATCATCCGCTCAATCTCGCGGTACAGCATCGTGTCGTCGGGGTCGGGCATTTGAATTTTGCGAAATGCGTCGCCGTCGATTAGCTGACCGCCATGTATATGCCTGCCGTTTTCATTATTTATCGCGTTTGCGAATAGTGGCGGAAGCACCTGTATGCCGATTGCGTCTAAGTTCAGTTTTTGTGCCGCGTCGGGCAGGATTGTAAGCGATGGGGTTACGGTCGGAGTCTCGGATATGTCGCCTATCCAGCCGGTTATGTTAAATCCGTCCACAACAGGCTCGCGGGCAACGTCAATCTCCCGTTCGAGAATATTCTCCTGCACGGCGCTCATTACGGTATTGTACATATACGGCACGCAATCCGGTGTACCGCCTGCAAGTGCGCATAATACGCGTTCTTTTTTCGTCATCATGCTCCGGTCCCTCCTTTCGGAATAATAATCGGTCCCTCGGGTATCACATTAATAACAGGTACATGCCCCACCATCTCCGCCGCCATATCAACCGCTTCTGCGATATTTTCGGCGTATATCATACCCATACACTCGATGATATCCCGCTCTATATCCGTAACTACGATTACCTTATACTTAACGACTACATTCAATATAACCTGCGCGCCCCATTGGTCGTATATCTTTATCTCGCCGGAATGCATCTTCTCAAGTACCTCAGCGGGCAGCATTTTCATATTCATAACCTCGCCAAAGCCGCCGTGACCGACACCTTCCGCACACTCTGTACACAGGATAATCACGCCGCCTTCTTTTGTCGCAAACGAAGCTGTGTTTAGCCCCTTGCACGACTGATACAGATTGAGGTCTAAAGGATAGCCGCTGTTTGTCACAATCGTGACATCAGCAAGTTTGCACGGAGCAGACATCAGCCGATTCACAAACCGACAGCCTTCCTCATGCGCCGAAAACGGATGCCCCGCGAACGCCTTGATAATCTTCTTATCCTTGTCAAGCACGACATTGAGTATAAAAGCCAACTTCGCCTTGGTTGCGGCTTCCGTAAACTCGCGATGCGCAAGATTGTCCTGCAAATTGCCCGGGCGCGTCGCTTTGTCGTCTACATGCTTTGGGCAGTGGTTGCGCATCACCGTATCCGCTCCTGCGATACCGGGCAGTATGCTCTTTCTGCCGCCGCTGTATCCCGCAAGCCAATGCGCCTCGATAAATCCCTCCGACACCACCAAATCGGCATTAAGAAGTTCAGCATTCAACCACAGCGGATTGCCTGTGGAAAGCTCGCCGAAATACGCCAAGCTGTCGTTATCGTAAGCATCATGCACGATAACACGGTTGTCTGCAACAACGTCTGCGCCCATCTTGTCGACAAGCTCCTGCTGCGTCATAGCGCGGTGCAAGCCCGACGCAATCAGTATCGTTATCTCCGCATCGGGGTTGCCGCTGTGGATTTCTGCTATAATTGCAGGAATCGTAATCTTGCTCGGCATAGGTCGCGTCATGTCGTTTGTGATAAGCAGTATCCTATTTTTGCCGCGTGCGAGTTCGGACAGCGATGCTTCGCCTATTGGATTTTGAAGCGCGTTTCTGACTTCGTCCGATTCGGCAAATTCGGGAGAATATTTCGCCTGTTCAAGCACGTTGACATGCTCAAACGCGCTTAGGTCGGCGTTTATATGTGTTCTTCCGTATGGCAGTTTAATATTCATAATTATACCCCTAACACATTCTCCGTGATACGCTTCAAATTCGCGTTTTTCACCCTCAGCGGAACCGCGCATTCGGGCGAAATCAGCTTTATCCCATGTGACAATATATTGCGCACCTGATTATCCACATCCTGCTCCGTACCGTTCAGCAGTACGTCGGGATTGTTCACGCACCCGCTCAGAAGCATATCGCCCGCCTCTGCGATGGCGTTGTCGATATCGTTCTTTGAATCGAAGTGGAATATCTTAAAGCCCGCCTGCGAGAAATGCTTTATCCTGTCAACCGTATTGCCGCAACAGTGCAGGATAAAATCGTTATCCGGGAACGCGCCTGTTATCTCCTTATGCACAGGCAACAGCAGGTCGCGGTATGTGTCCGGGCTTACAAGGTCGCCTGTCGCATGGTCTGCGAGTGTGATGATATCCGCGCCCGCTTCGAACTGCGCCGCCGCGAATGCCATTGTAATCTGTTTGAAATTATTCAAAAACTCCGCCGCCGTCGACGGCTCGGTTATCGCTTCAACGAGAAAATCCTCAACGCCGCGAAGGTGATATGACAGCGTCCACGGTCCCATAACCTTGCCGATTACGATTACGCTGTCGCCATACCTCTGTTTCAGCATACGTATCGCGTCGATAACCGTTTTCATCGGTGTCCTATCAAGCAAGTCGGCGGGCATCTTAAACTCCGACGGGTCTTCGTATATGCCCTTTCGATGTGTAGGCATTTCATCGTCCGCGCCCCAATTTATCGTTGCGCCAAACGCCGCCGCTTCCTGTATCACGCTGAAATACGGCATTACGCTTTGGAATCCGAGCGTATCATGCCCGACAGCCGCCAATGCCGCCATCTTGTCGGCGTTTGTATGTACGTCTCGGAAGTTTACGCCTATGCTCCTGCACGACTCTGCCGTTGCGACGGAAGTCGGGTTTATCGCCATTGGGATATCGCACGCTTTATTTATATGTGCGTTTAGAAGTTCTATTGGGTTTTGCATAATGTCCTCCATTATCCCTTATTCTTCTGTTCCATCATCGCGCGAACCTTCAGCGGCAAGCCGAACAGGTTGATAAATCCTTCGCTGTCCTTATGGTCGTAGAGTTCTTTGCTGTCGCCGAAGCTTGCGATATCTTCATTATATAAGGAATACTTGCTCTTTGCGCCCGCAGGATACATATTCCCCTTGTACAGCATCAGCTTAACCTCGCCTGTAACCGTCTCCTGTGTGCTGTCCACAAACGCCGAAAGTGCCTCGCGGAGCGGCGTAAACCAGTTGCCGTCGTATACCAATTCCGCGAACTTTATGCCCACATGACGTTTAAATGCCTGTGTCTGACGGTCGAGCGTGAGGTATTCCAGCTCCTCATGCGCCGCATACAGTATGCTTCCGCCCGGCGTCTCATACACACCGCGGGACTTCATGCCGACAAGTCTGTCCTCCACAATGTCCACAAGCCCGATGCCGTATTCGCCGCCGATTTGGTTTAGCTTCTCCAGCAGTGCAACAGGCGCAAGCTTCTCGCCGTCAACCGCTGTCGGTACGCCTTTTTCGAATGTCAAGCTGATATATTTCGGATCGTCCGGCGTTTTCAGCGGGCTGACCGTAAGCTTGAGCAGTTCGTCGTACTTCGGCATGTTTTCCGGGTTTTCCAAATCCATACCCTCATGGCTGATATGCCAGATATTGCGGTCGCGCGAGTAGTTGTCGCTCTTTGTAACAGGCACTTCGATGCCGCGCGCTTCCGCGTATTCAATCGCGTCTTCGCGTGATTTGATATCCCATATCCTCCAAGGTGCGATAACTTTCAAGTGCGGAGCGAGTGCCTTAATCGTCAGCTCAAAGCGCACCTGGTCGTTGCCCTTGCCTGTGCAGCCGTGGCATATCGCCGTCGCGCCTTCCGCAAGCGCGATTTCAACCAAGCGCTTTGCTATAACAGGACGCGCATGGCTTGTACCGAGCATATACTTGCCTTCGTATACAGCGCCCGCCTTTAGGGTTGGGAATATAAAATCGCGCACATATTCATCGCGCAAATCTTCGATATACAGCTTCACAGCACCGCTCTTCTTCGCGCGTTCGTCCAGCCCGTCTGTCTCCTTGCCTTGCCCAACATCGCCGCATACAGCGATAACGTCGTAGTCGTAGTTTTCCATAAGCCACGGAATGATGATTGATGTGTCGAGTCCTCCCGAATATGCCAATACAACTTTTTCTTTTGCCATTATTGTTTTTCCTCCTTATAAATGCTATAATTATGTTTATCTAAGCAATTATATCATTAAATAAGAAGATATTCAATATCTATTCGAGGAGAAATTTATGATAATTTTAGGTATAGACCCGGGTATCGCCATCGTCGGATTCGGCGTTTTAGAATACAACGGCAACAAATTCCGCGTTATCGACTACGACGCTATCACTACGCCCGCAGGTATGCCGCTGAATCTGCGGCTTAAATCCATCTACGAACAGCTATGCGTCGTGCTGGACAAATACAAGCCCGACGCCGTTGCTGTGGAGGAGCTGTTTTTCAACACGAACGTAAAAACCGCGATGTCTGTGTCGCACGGCAGGGGCGTTATCGTGTTGGCGGCGACTCTCAAGGGCATTCCAACGTTTGAATACACGCCGCTCCAAGTGAAACAGGCGATTACGGGCTACGGCCGTGCGGATAAGAACCAAGTGCAGCAGATGGTAAAGATTATGCTGAATCTAAACGCTGTGCCAAAGCCAGACGACGTTGCCGACGCGCTGGCAATTGCGATATGCCACGCGCATTCTTCGAATTTCAATAAATTGAGGCAATAACCTTTCTGTTAACTTCAATTTTCCCTTATCTTTTGCCTAAATCCGAGTTTTTGTTAGCAAAATGTTTCAATTCCATTACATTTTTTAAAGATTGTTATATTCTTATCGAAAAAAGTTGACAGATTGTGTCGAATGCGCTATACTGTAGCTGTATATTCAGAATTTTGCGTTAAAAGGACTGATTATTGACATGTTTTACTACATATCAGGCGAACTCGCTTATAAAGGCGAGAATTTCGTCGTTGTCGATGTGGGCGGCGTTGGGTATAAGATATACACCTCGCTGTCTACCCTCGAAAAATCGGACAGCGTCGGAAGCAATGTTAAACTATACACCCACCTGCATGTGCGGGAGGATATTTTCGACATATACGGATTTTTGACAAACGAAGAACTGCATATGTTTAACATGCTCTTGTCTGTGTCCGGTGTTGGCACAAAGGCGGCGCTTTCGCTGCTTTCAACCATGCCGCCGTCGCAGCTGGCGCTCTCTATCGTAACAGAAGACACAAAATCCTTCACGCGTGCGCCCGGTATAGGTCCGAAAGTGGCGCAGAGGATCGTGCTGGAGCTTAAAGATAAGGTGAAAAACGACCAGCTCACAGCCCTGCCTGCGGATTCCGCCCCGGCTTCCTACAGCGGCGGCTCTATGGGCGAGGCGCTGGAGGCGCTTGTTGTGCTTGGGTATTCTGCAAACGAAGCGCGCGGCGCTCTTGCCGGGATGGATATGAGCATGGATTTGGAATTGATTATTAAACAGGCGCTGGTGCGATTGATGAAATAATAGGTAATATAATATTGGGTTGTAGAGGTTGCATATTATGCAACCCCTACAGAAATAACAAAAAAAACACAAATTAACAATGAACGATTCCCTACAATAAGAAAGAACGGTTACCAATAATGAATTTTGACGATAGCTTAAACGAACGTTTTGTTACAACCGAATTTTCATTGCCGGACGAGGATATCGAAACAGGTCTTCGCCCGCGAAGCCTTGCCGAATATGTGGGACAGGAGAAGGCGAAGGAGAACCTGGAGATATTTATCTCCGCCGCACGTTCGCGCCGCGAAGCGCTCGACCACGTATTGCTCTATGGTCCGCCCGGGCTTGGCAAAACCACCCTTGCGGCGATTATCGCAAACGAGATGGGCGTGAATATCCGCATAACGAGCGGCCCCGCTATAGAAAAGGCGGGCGACCTCGCCGCGATACTAACAAACCTTTCGGAACACGACGTTTTGTTTATAGACGAAATACACCGCCTGAGCCGCAGTGTGGAAGAGGTGCTGTACCCCGCTATGGAGGACTACGCGCTGGATATTATCATCGGCAAAGGTCCGTCGGCGCGGTCGCTGCGCATAGACCTGCCAAAGTTTACGCTTATCGGCGCGACAACAAGGGCAGGGCTTCTGACAGCTCCGCTTCGAGACCGCTTCGGCATGATAAACCGACTGGAGATGTATACGCCGCAGGAGCTGGTGCGCATTATCACCCGCTCGGCAGGTATATTGGGTATTGAAGCAACGCCCGAAGGTGCGGCGGAGATTGCATCGCGCTCAAGAGGTACGCCACGTATCGCCAACCGCTTCCTGAAGCGTGTGCGCGACTATGCGCAGGTCAAGGCCGCGGGTATTATCACAAAAGAGATTGCCGACGCCGCGCTGTCTATGATGGATGTGGACAAGCTGGGGCTGGACACGATAGACAGGCGTATGCTGATGGCTATCATCCGCAACTTCGGCGGCGGACCTGTCGGGCTGGATACGCTTGCCGCCTCTATTGGCGAAGACCCAAACACAATAGAGGATGTATATGAGCCATATCTGCTGCAGCTCGGATTTTTAAACCGTACGCCGCGCGGACGTGTGCTCACACCTCCCGCCTACGAACACTGCGGGGTGGCGTATGTGCAAAACACAACAGACACACCGCAGGACGCAAACACAGCAGCGCAAATATCGATGGACGACACAATAAACTCATAGGAAAGGAATATACCCCGCTTATACTAACCTCCGATTAAAAGCAATCGCTCCGTTTCAGCGGCTTTTAAACGAAGGTTAGTATCAACGCATGGTTATAACTATATTATTATGAAGAAATTCGCTTCTGTTTTACTAATACTCTGCCTAATGCTCGCTTGTTTGCCGAGTTTTTCCTCTATACCCGTTTATGCGCAATCATTTTCGGCAAAAATCTCCTACGACGCGGCGGACCACGAATACGAAGGAACGCTGTTTAACGTATCGGTAGACGGCAAGCTCATTGTTTCGCCCATCCCGCCTTTGGCATGGAGCGAAGGACGCTCTATCGTTACAGTCCGCGAAATATTCGAAGCAATCGACGCTGAGGTTTCGTGGGTTCCCGGCTCGCCCGAACGCGTAATGATAAAATACGGCGAAAACTCTGTTTCGCTTGCGATCAACGACAATGTCGCAATCGTAAACGGCGTTAAAAGGACGATGGAGGTGCCGGCAAAGCTTATCACGATGAACGGCGTGACCAAAACGATGGTTCCCGTGCGTTTTGTTGCCGAGACTCTGAATATGGAAGTCGGCTTCGACGAAGCGACCGGCATGATATCTATATCTGCGCCGAAACAAACGCCGTCTTCAACACCTAACTCGCCTGTTGTTAGCGCTGCGCCAACAGCAACGCCAACGCAAACACCGAGCAGTTCGCCCGCCCAATCAACAACTCCGGGCAAAGTTGTAGGTATACGCTACGAGCAAACCGGCGACACGCTTACAGCGGTTGTAAAACTGTCTTCCCCATACACCGGCTACTCTCCGTTTGTGCTAGACTCTCCAACCCGTCTGGTTGTAGATATCGCAGATTTCAGCATAGCGAATTTTGAAGACACCTATCCAATCGCAAACAGCAATACATACTGCATACGCCTGAGCGATTTCAGGGGCGATGCGCGCGTTGTTTTTGATGTGCATAACGAACCCGAATATATGATTATTCCTTCCGACGACAGAATGTCTCTTACCGTAGTGCTAACCGCCGCATATACAAAAAAAGCACCGATTGTAGTGATCGACGCGGGGCACGGCGGCGAGGAAAGCGGTGCTGTTGGCTATAACGACGACGGAAGTATAGACCTTATCGAAAAAACCGTCAATCTGCCCGTTGCGCTCAGAGTTATTGAAATACTCAAAGCCAACGGTGTAGACGTACGCTCCACACGCACAACAGACACCTTTGTATCGCTTAAAGACAGAACCGATTTCGCCAATTCTATAGACGCGTCGCTGTTTGTAAGCATACATTCAAACGCGTATGCAGACAAAAGCATCAACGGCTCTTTGGTTATGCATCACACCACAAAAGACACCTCTGCCTACGGTGTGTCCGGCGCGAAATTGGCGCAAAACATACTAAACCATATGGATTCGCTCGACACCAAAAACAACGGACGTATAAACGGCAGCACAATGTGGGTAATACGCAATGCGAATATGCCGTCGGTAATCGTAGAGCTGGCATTTATCACCAACAAGAGCGACCGCGAGTTGCTGAAGTCTGCGGATTTTCGCGAACAAGCTGCCCAAGCGATAGCTGCGGGCATTATGGATACATTACCCGGTTTAACAAGATAACACATGCGTCGCGCCGCAATCCGGCAAAGCGCAGCAGGACTCCACAAACGGAGCAGAAAGGCAAAAGCTATGAAGAACTACCACACACCAGCTGTTAATACATCAAACCAAAACACCAATACGAATACAGGCGGTAATTATACCGCAAGAAAACGACTGTGGCGCTCTTTTTGCGCTTTCACCCTCCTCTTTTCGCTGTTCCTGCCATTTGTGTTTCACACCACCGCGCTTGCCGACTACACTGTTCCAAGCCATATAAAGGTAGGACTTTCGTTTGGCAGCTCCGCTGTTTCCAAATTCAGCGGCTCTGTTTCTGGCAGCCTTATAATCGGCAGGGAATCGAACTATGAATTCGCGCCCGATATGCTCCTGGGCGTATCGGCTGTAAATGTTAAAAAGGGCGGCGGCGCGTATCTCCGTTCTGCGCAAGCGTTCGGCGATATGCCCTCTGCGGCGGCAAAATCTTTGGAGATTCAGAAATCAGGGCTTACTTCGTTTGCCGCATACTGCGACGGAGGCTATTATGTGGCGATTGGCATATTCGACAACATACAAGCCGCGGAAGCGGCGGCAGGCGTATACTGTGGGCTTGAGTTTATACCATACACCGCGTCGCTGAAAGCGCTTTGTATATCCGCAGGAACATACAACTTTCTGTATCACAGCGAATCGGAATCCTTTGCGTTTACTTCCGACACAGAAGACGGCTATGTGCAGATAGGAAGCCGAAAATATCGGGGGCATATTGTTGCAACACGCCTATACAGCAGTAATATCGCCGTAATCAACTTGGTATCTATGACAGACTATATCGCTTCGGTTATCGGCGGTGAAATCTTCCCGTCGTGGCCTATTGAAACCCTCAAAGCGCAAGCCATTGTCGCGCGTACCTATATGTGTACGACCTCGCTCTATAAAGAGTATGGGATAGACGCTACAAACGACGCCCGCACCCAGATATACAGCGGACTGCAAACTGAATTTCCCGCAACGCTCATCGCCGCGCAGGAAACAGACGGCATCGTTGTGCTATACAATGGTCTTCCCGCGCGCACATTTTTCGGAACAAGCAACGGCGGCGTTTCAGCGGATTTATACTCCGCATGGGGCAGTACAGCGGATATGGGCTATCTAACGCGTGTTGAAGACCCATACGAGGATACCGAAAATATACCCGGCGGTGTGTGGAGCGCTTCTTTTACCGCCGAAGAGCTTCAGACACGCTTGCAAAACGCAGGGGTGGATATCGGCGATGTGATTAATATGTCTGTAACCGTTAGAGGTACCGACCTTAGGGTGCGCAAGCTTACATTCTACGGCACAAAGCGGGATTATAGTGTCACCTTCGAACGTTGCAGAACGATACTCGGCTTGCCAAGCCAGTATTTCTATATACAGGGCGACAAAGAAGTAGAACTCTCGCCGGCGCCCGCTGTGTCGACGCCTGCTCCGGCGGTATCGGCAACGCCGACTCCGGTTCCAACGCCCGACCCTGTCGAAGAAACGCCTATACCCGAGATAACACCTACACCAACAAACCCGCCAACAGATAACGAGCAACCGGCAAATCCTGTTACACTATGGGGTACATACAGGGTAGATGTTACGCCAAACAGCGATTTGCCGAAAGTAACAACTGTTTCGTTTAATCGGATTTCGTATATGCTTTCATTGGCAAACGGACAGCTGTATTCCGGCAATGTTGCAGGCAACGGTATAAAGCTATCCGCGGAGTTTTCCGCAGATAACTCCGCTCCGCCAACTGTATTTGTTATAAACGGACGCGGTTCCGGTCACGGTCTCGGCATGAGCCAATACGGCGCAAAGGTTATGGCAGAGCGAGGACTTACCTTCGACCAGATTATTTCGTTTTATTACCCGGGAACTGAATTGTCGAGATAGAAAGGTTTGCAGGGGGCAGCATATTATACCTTATAAACCATGCCTGTGTCACACAGAAAGGGTTGCATGATATGCAACCCCTACAATATTGTATACCACACTGAAAAAACAGGCATTCGAGCAACGACTGCCTGTTCGTCTATATCATCCATCCCCACACGAAAAGCGAGGTTTTCCATTTGAAACGCACCGAATTCTACTATGAACTGCCGCCGGAGCTGATCGCGCAAACACCGCTTGCAGACCGCAGTTCATCGCGCCTGATGCGGCTAAACCGCGCAACCGGCGAAATTTCGCACGATATATTTCGCAATATAACCGAATATCTTAACCCCGGCGACTGCTTGGTGCTAAACGATACCAGGGTTATACCGGCAAGGCTGTATGGTACGCGCACAGATGTTGTGGGCGGAAATATCACCGGGGGTGGTATTGAATTTTTGCTGCTCCATAAGCATTCCCTGAATGTGTGGGAAGTGATTTTAAAGCCGGGTCGGCGCGCTAAAATCGGCAGTGAGTTCGAGTTTGGCGGAGGTCCTTCCGCGAAGGCTTTGCTTCGTGCAAAGGTTCTCGATATTGTAAACGACGGCAATCGGATTGTCGAGTTCAGCTATGACAGCGATACTTTTGAGCAGGTCTTAGACGAGCTTGGCGAGATGCCCTTGCCTCATTATATAACAGAAAAATTGCAGGATAAGGAACGGTACCAGACAGTGTATTCCAAACACGAAGGTTCCGCCGCTGCTCCGACAGCGGGTCTGCACTTCACGCCCGAGCTGCTCGGCGCAATACAGGCGAAGGGTGTTGATATCGCGTATGTCACCCTGCATGTGGGGCTTGGCACCTTCCGTCCTGTTAAGGCGGACGATATCGCCGACCATAAGATGCACAGCGAATTTTACACCTTGCCCCAAGATGCGGCAGACAGTATAAATGCCGCAAAACGCCGCGGCGCAAGGGTTATAGCAGTTGGTACCACCGCAAACCGTGTGCTTGAAACTGTGGCAGACGAGCGCGGAATTGTGCATGAAACAAGCGGTTGGACAGATATCTTTATCTATCCCGGCTACAAATTCAAATGCGCCGACGCGCTGATTACCAACTTCCATCTCCCTGAATCGACCCTGATTATGCTGATCAGCGCGTTTTCGAGCAGAGAGTACGTGATGAACGCATACGCCGAAGCCGTGCGAGAGAAGTATCGGTTTTTCAGCTTTGGCGACAGTATGTTGATTGAATGATTCTGTGGGGACGACCCTTGCGGTTGTCCGCGAACGAAAGCACTCACCTAAATAATTACACAAAAGAGGACACTATGTTTAAACTTCTAAAAACCGAAAGCAACGCGCGCCGCGGCGAATTCGCAACGGTACACGGTACCATACAAACGCCGGTGTTTATGAATGTAGGCACAAGCGCGGCGATAAAAGGCGGCATTTCCACGCTGGATTTGGCAGATGTAGATTGCCAGGTTCAGCTTTCCAATACCTACCACCTGCATGTGCGTCCGGGCGACGATGTGATATACAAAATGGGCGGACTGCACAAATTTATGAATTGGCAAAAGCCCATACTCACAGACAGCGGCGGATTCCAGGTATTTTCGCTCGCCAAACTGCGTACCATCACCGAAGAGGGCGTGCATTTTTCGTCGCATGTGGACGGCAAAAAGATATTTATGGGTCCTGAAGAAAGTATGCGCATACAGTCTAACCTTGCATCTACCATCGCCATGGCGTTCGACGAATGTGTGGAAAATCCGTCGCCATACGACTATACGCGAAACTCTATTGACCGCACAACACGCTGGCTTGTGCGCTGTAAGGCGGAGATGGATCGGCTGAACGCGCTCGATACGACGATTAACAAGCATCAGATGCTGTTTGGTATCAACCAAGGCGGCACATACGAGGATTTGCGGATAGAGCATATGCAGCAGATTGCCGAGATGGGCTTGCCCGGCTACGCGATCGGCGGGCTTGCCGTTGGCGAGGCTATCGAAGATATGTATCGCATTTTAGACGCGGTATTGCCGTATGCGCCGCCCGATAAACCACGATATCTGATGGGTGTTGGCACGCCTGCAAATATAATCGAGGCTGTGGACCGCGGCGTAGACTTTTTCGACTGCGTAATGCCCAGCCGCAACGCGCGACATGGGCATCTGTTTACAAACGCGGGCATTATTAATCTGATAAACAACAAATACGAAACTGACGACCGCCCAATAGACGAAACCTGCACCTGCCCTGCGTGTATGCATTATTCGCGCGGCTACATACGGCATTTGTTTAAGGCGAAGGAGATGCTCGGTATGCGGCTGGCGGTGCTTCACAATCTGCATTTTTACAACAAACTTATGCAGGATATACGCGATGCACTAGACGAAGGTCGGTTCGCCGCGTTTAAGGCGGCAAATGTGGTGCGGTATGCAACACGGATATAGGAGTAATTCGATACTATGCATAACAACAATTACGACATTATAATAATCGGCGGCGGTCACGCGGGATGCGAGGCTGCTTTTGCGTGTGCGCGTTTGGGCTGCAATACGCTGATGCTGTCGACCAACCTCGACGCGATCGCCAACCTGCCGTGCAACCCAAATATCGGCGGTACGGCGAAGGGGCATCTTGTGCGCGAGCTGGACGCACTCGGCGGTGAGATGGGCAAGGTTGCCGACGCTACGTTTATACAATCGCGTATGCTCAACCGCGGCAAGGGTCCCGCTGTGCATTCGCTTCGCGCGCAGATCGACCGCCGTGCGTATCAGACAGAGATGAAGCGGCGGCTGGAGCTTCAGCCGAACCTCGACGTTAAGCAGGGCGAAGCGGTAGATATATTGGTCGAAGGCGGCGCGGTATCTGGCATCGTCACCGCCACAGGCGCGAAATATACGGCGAAGGCTGTTGTTATCGCCACGGGCACATTCCTTGGCGGGCGCATTATCATAGGCGAATATTCGCGGCAGTCCGGCCCCGACGGTATGTTTGCGGCGACCGAACTTAGCGATAACTTGAAAAAGCTCGGCATAGATATCCGGCGATTCAAAACAGGCACTCCTGCGCGTATCCATCGCGACAGCGTGGATTATTCGAAGATGAGCGAGCAAGCCGGCGACGAGCCTGTTACGCCGTTTTCGTTTGAGACAACCAAAGAACTGCAAAACAAGGTGATTTGCCACCTGACATATACCAACCAAACCACACACGAGATTATCCGCAAAAACCTGCACCGCGCGCCTATGTATTCCGGCATGATCGACGGTGTTGGCGCGCGATACTGCCCGTCTATCGAAGACAAGGTGGTGCGCTTCGCCGACAAGGACAGGCATCAGGTGTTTATCGAGCCGATGGGGCTAAACACCTGCGAGATGTATGTGCAGGGCATATCCACCAGCCTGCCCGAAGACGTTCAGCTCGAGATGCTCCAAAGTATCGACGGGCTGGAAAACGTAAAAATCATGCGCAGTGCGTATGCGATAGAGTACGACTGTGTCGACACCACCCAGCTTATGCCGTCGCTGGAGTTTAAGGCGATATCCGGCTTATTCGGCGCGGGGCAGTTTAACGGCACCAGCGGCTACGAAGAGGCAGCGGCGCAGGGGCTTGTCGCAGGTATCAACGCAGCGCGCAAGCTTCAAGGCAATCCCGTGCTTGTGCTGAAACGCTCCGACGCGTATATCGGCACACTGATCGACGACCTTGTTACCAAAGGTACGAACGAGCCGTACCGCATGATGACCTCGCGGTCGGAGTATCGGCTGCT
>JGI994J12354_10002014_pt1 | contig 20271 bp, 18 predicted proteins | sample IntmicLarv3ML3BL_FD_12354 | JGI IMG/M metagenome (IMG submission 12354)
CTTTCTTTTTGAAAAAATGGAACCCCGCCTGCCTATTGGGCCTGCTGTGCGTTGGGTTTCCCAATTTCAGCTACACCTACACCCTGATTTTTATGTTTGTTCCGCTTATCTTCTTTTTGCAGGAGCGCGCGCGCACGCCAATCGACTGGGCTTACCTTCCCCTGTTCCTTGGCATGATGATGCCACTGGCAATTGGCAGTCCTGATATGCTGAAAATGCTTCCCGGCGAGATGCGGGTTTCCATCTCCGCCCTGACCCAAAGTTTCAGCGTACTCATGATGACCATACTGCTGATTGGCGAGGGGATTAAGGGTGCCGCCGCGTGGGCGCGGGAGAAGGTTGAGCAAAGGAAGGGTGCCCTTGCCACGGCGAGTGCCTCTTCGGGACACTGAACGCTGCATAATGAGCAATGAAACACCCCGAAAAGCTGCGATTTTGCCGCTTCGGGGTGTTTTTTATTTCGTGCTGATGTGCGCTAATTCCTCGCCAAATTGCTAAAACGGGTCAGCTCGGGCTGCCAGTGCATAAAGACCGTGCCGATGGGGCCGTTGCGCTGTTTGGCGATGATCAGCTCGGCCACGTTGATGGGGGCTTCTTTATTGTACAGACTGTCGCGGTAGAGGAACATCACAACGTCCGCATCCTGCTCGATGGAGCCGGATTCGCGCAGGTCAGACAGCATGGGGCGGTGGCCCTCCTTGCGCTGGTCCGGCGCGCGGGATAGCTGACTTGCGGCCAAAACCGGCACGTTCAATTCGCGCGCCAGCTGTTTGAGGCAGCGCGAAATTTCCGAAACCTCGGCCACTCGATTATCCGTGCGGGTGTTACCCGACATCAGCTGCAAATAATCGATCATCACCAACCCCAAGCCATGCTGCATCTTGAGCCGGCGGCATTTAGAGAGCATCTCGGCCGGGGTAATGGCGGGGGTATCATCGATGTAAATGGGCGCGGGCGCCAGCTGCTGCATGGCCGCATTAATGCGCTCAAAATCCTCGTCGCGCAAATCACCCCGGCGCAGTGCCGACTGCGAAACCGTGCTTTGCATGGAAAGCATGCGCATGACCAGCTGCTCGCGGGACATTTCCAAGCTAAAAAACGCCACCGGCAGGTTGTCCTTGATGGCCACCGAAGTGACAAAATTCAGCAACAGACTGGTTTTTCCTACCGAAGGCCGCGCGCCAATGAGCAGCAGCTCCGAAGGCTGGAAGCCGTTTAAGGCGTGGTTGAGGTCGATGAACCCCGTATCGATGCCCTGCAACGCGCCCTTGTTTTCGTACGCTGCGGATATTTGATCAAACACCAAAAACACGCTAGGCTGAATCTGCATCAGTGGGTTGGTCTGGCGGCCCGTGGCGATATCAAACAAGGATTTTTCGGCTGTTTCCAGCACCTCATGGGCGCTTTTTTGAGCCGTAACCGCCTCCTGTTGCAGGGTGCTGCCCGTTTGGGCCAGCCGCCGCAGCAAGGCACGGTCGCGCACAATGCCCACGTAGCTGTCCATATTGGCCGTGGTGGGCACCTGCTGGGACAGGTTGGTCACATACCCCACGCCGCCCACGCCCTCCATGGTGCCCTCGCGATAGAGCATATCGCAGAGCGTCACCAAATCAATGGGCTGGTTCAAGGCCTGAAGCTTGCGCATGGCCGCAAAAATTAACCGATGGGCGGGGACGTAAAAATCCTCATCCGTCAGACCACTTTCAGACATCGCCACGCCAACGGCCTGCTGCGAAAGCAGCATACCGCCCAAAACCGACTGTTCGGCTTCGATATTATGGGGAGGAACCAAACCGCCGGCCATTTTTGCTCCTTTGTGGGTGGGTGAATTTGGGGATACAGGTGAAAAATATTACGCGGCAGGCAGCCCATGAGAGGGCGTCTGTCCGTCTGAATTTTTCGGTTTTTCGGGAACGAGCTTCCCTTGTGATTGCTTGGCCCGCAGGTATTGCTGCGTGTGCGCTTAGCCCACGGGAATCGCCTTTTGCATGCTTAACCCGCCGGAATTGCCGTGCCAAAGACCTCTTCGGTCTCGTACACAAAACCGTAGGCGTCTTGGTACCGGAAGGTGGCGCTGGCGCGGCCGATTTCCTCTTGGGTGTAGGTCAGTTCCATCATGTGATCGAAAGCATCTTTTATGGTCTGGTATCGGCCATCATCATGGATGTGCGGCATGATATCGATCACCTTGTCGGCTTGGCCCTCCACGCGCAGGGTGATGTCCGCCTCGGTCAGCTTGAGCCCGGCGTGGGCTTGGTAATCGTTCTGAAAGCCGACGACAAGGTTGACCCGCCATCGGTCATTTTCCGTGGAGAGGTACACCGAATGGGAATCAAAGCGCCGGCGCAGCTCCTCCCAAGGTTCGACGAGGCCCAGCGACTCGCCTGTCACAGTTTCGCCTTCAATTTCATAGGAAATCGCAAAGCTGCCCTTGATGTTAACGGCAAAATTAACCGCAAACCGCCCGTCCGCATACGCCGCCTTGTACCGCACGGCAGGCTCGCCGTCCGGTGAAACCGTCACCCACACGAGGGCGTCCGCCGGGCGTTCTTTGAGGCAAAAGGTCAGGGCCATCTGCGCTTGATCGGTGGCCTTGTCGTAGCTTTCAATCCAATGATTCACCTGAAAAGCATTGGTATTTTGCACCAACGCCGCCTCGCGCAGGGTATCCTCCAGCATGCTAACCTGGCTGGCGAGGTCGGCGGACGCGGCCTGTCGGTTTTCGTCCAACTGCGTCTGCAAATTTTGCAGCTTACCGTCAAGACTGATGTTTTGACCGATGACGACGCACAGCAGCACCGCCAGCGCCGCAAAAAAGGCTAGGCTCTTCTTGTTCATACTTGTATTTCCCTATTGGACGGTTGGTTTTTGTTCAACCGGTGCTTTCTGATTTGCCGCTGGCTTTCGATCTGTCCGCGCTTTGCTTTCTTGCGGTTTTCTATTTAGCCGCGAGCACCCGAATTTTCACCTCGGCATGCACGCCGGTAAACAGTACGACATCCACGCCATACTCACCGGCTTGGCGGATGTGATCGGGCATGGTGATTTTCTTTTTATCCACGGGATATCCGGCAGCGGCCAGGCCATCGGCGACCTCCTGCGAGGTAACTGAGCCGAACAACCGTCCGTTTTCCCCCGCGCGAACATGCACATCCACCACGACGGTTTTCAGCTTTTCGGCCTGTTCGCGGGCTTGCTCGAGCGCCACCTGGCGGTTGTGATCGGCGGTTGCGTTTTGGCTTTCAATTTTCGCCAAAATTTTGGGCGTGGCCTCCACCCCCAGCTTTTTGGGTAGCAGAAAGTTGCGGGCATAACCGTCCGAAGCCGTGATGATTTGATTCTTTTTGCCGGAACCGGGGACATCTTGTAACAGAAAAACTTTCATGTCGTTTCATCCTTTTTCGGGCTGTCAGTCGTGGGGCGTTTGCGGGGCGGGCCGCGGGACGTTGCGATGGGACAGTTGCGGGCGAACGATGTTCGCCCCTGCAATGTATTGCGGGTTATGCGTGCGTCGCGGCGGGGTGCGCAATTTGCCCCTGCCGCATCACAGCCGAATATTCGCGGCCATGGCTTTGATGTTGCCCGCGGCGATTTTGGCTTTGTCTTCATCCGAAATCGAGGCGTACATCACGCGGCCCATAAAAGTGCCCGGCTCCAAATAGGGCATGCGCGAGCCGTATAAAATCTTTTCGGCACCGAAGTATTTTACCACGTCTTCAATCTCGTGGTTGGCGATGAACAGCGAGGTATCCACATGGAAATTGTCACATTGTTCCCAAATGCTGTACTGCATACGAGTGGATCGGTACCCCGGATTGACCAAAATGACCGGCACATCCGGGAAGGTATGGCAGAGGTCGAAGAGCTGATTATAGCCGTTGGGGCCCATATCCAGGCCGTCGATGGTGCAGGGGAAACGCAGTTCGCTGAGCACTTCAAACAGTTTTTTCATGTTCCATGCCGCCAGCGAATGCACCATGGTTCCGGCTGCCAAACGCACCGCGCCGATGCGGTTTTCTTTGAGGTAGTTGATCAACCCCTGGCGTCCACCATGCTCTTGGTCAATCAGCGGGCTGGCCACCATGACGGGCACAAGCTGGTCGTAGCCCTTGGTTTGTTCCAGCAAAAAGGTGTTGCCCTGCGCCAGATCTGACCACTGCGCCACAGAATGAAACACATACGCTTTGGCCATGCCAAGCCGCTTCATTTCAGCGCAAAGGCCAGGGGCGTCATCGAAAAACGTGTTGACCTTTAAGGATTTTCCGATAAAACTATTGACATCAATGAATTCCATGGCACTCATCCTTTCACCGGCACTTTGGCCAACAGGGCGTTGATATTGTCACGCATGATGGCTGTTTTTTCCTGATCCGTCAGGTCGGCGGTCAGCACATGCGAGGTGGCGTAGCGGATATCGTGGAAGGGAATGTCCGAACCGTACAGAATCTTGCCGATGTCCTCCACTTGATCCACGATTTGGGGAAGTGAATGCTCGTGGTGATCGAACCCGCAGGTGTCCATGTAGATGTGCGGGTAGCGATTGACCAGATCAATGGATTTTTTAACGCCTGTGGGAATGCCGCCCGCGTGGGCCAGCATAAAGGTGACGTCCGGGAACTTTTTCATGATGGATTCGTTCATATCAATGCTGCCGTTGGGGCAGTCGTCCCACGTGTGAACCAGCATGATACCGCCCCGCCCGGAGAGGTAGCGGAACAGCTCGTCATACGCCGGGCCATTGACCGGATACCCTTGGAAGGACGGGTGAATTTTGGTGCCGACAAACCCGGGTGTGTTGTAGTATTTGTCGATCTGCGCCTTGGATTCTTCTACCTTGTGCGGGTTTAAGCAAACAAACCCCATCACACGGTCGGGATGCGCGGCAACGGCCTCGGCCGTCACGGCGTTGCCCCACTCAAAATCCACGCCCATGGAGGCGTGCGACACCACCATCAGCTTTTCCACGCCGACCAAATCCGCGTCTGCCAACATGGTGTCGATCCAACCGCCGGTGTAAAAATATCCATTGTGCCAACGCAAATGGCAGTGCATATCCACCGCCTTGAGTTCGGCAAAACGATCACCGGCCAATGCGCGCTGCGTAAAGGTGTAATCACCCTGCTTCATGCGAGCCATATCCAAACCCCCTTGTTTTGATGGTGACATGATGCCACAAGCGGCGCCGCGCCATTTGGCACGGTGCTTATGACAAAATTCGCTGGCATCATTATACGATAACGGGGCGGGGTTTGCAATGGTTTCTAATTGTGTTTAGTATGATACGCGCTTATTTCTTTTCCCACGCGCCATCGGCAAACTGGTAGAAAACCTTACCAACGTCGCCGGAATTGACCACAACATCCAGCGCGTCCCATGCAATCGATTTTAAAAACCTCCTCGGCAGCCGTGTGTCACACAAAACATCCGGCAAAAAAGCCAACCCCAGCGTGTGAAACCACACCACCGCAGATTGGCTTTTATCAACAACGCCTTGCTCCCCTAATTCATCTTCCCTACTTCGCGCGGGCCAGCATGCGTTTGAGGTGTTGGGTCAACTCCTTGAAGGCGCTTCGGGGGTCAATTTCATCCAAGGTTTCCAGCAATGCGTCGGTTTGGGCATCGCTGAGGTTATCCTTGGTGCCCGCAATGAAGCCCGCCCGGTTTTTCAGAACATACCGCAGCAGTTCCTCGGCATTCGCTTTGTTTTGCGCCAGATCAATGACACCTTTGCTCTTGTTGGCGAACTGGATAAAATCCTTGTTCATCAAAGCATAATTCAGCTTGCCTCTTTCATCTGAATACCGTTCGATGATGGCGGCATATTCCACGCTGCCCACCATGTCGATCTTCTCGGCTTCGGTTTCATCGACATCCTCGTCCTCTTTGACTTCAGTTTGCACTGTCACCTTGATCTTGCCGCGCGCCGAATACGCCATGCCGCCCGTGAGGGAAATAGCCTCAGCAATGGCCTCTTCGGGAAACAACCCGGCATCAAGCTTGCCGCGCGCCACGCCTTCGCCGGTTCTGCGATCAATGCTAACCACCGCAGACGCATCCGTATCCAGTCGGAAAATCTTGACACCAGCACCGCCAGAGGACAGCTTTTGCTTGTAGGCAATGGCCGGGATGCTTAGAAGCTCTACCGCAGGGGTTCGAATGATGTTTACCATACAATTCACCTTACCTTTCTAACCCGGTAAGTATATAACAAAAATACATTTTTGGCAACTTTTTGCGTCTTGGTTCGGTTCAGTCCGTAGGCGTATTCCGGTATAAAGCCATACATCTTAACCCCTTTTCCCGACTATTTCATGCCGCAATCTGCCCTTCCCGGGCAACCGTCGCAGCCTGCGCATTTGCCTTTCTTCTTGTCGCGACCTAGCCTGACTACGATTGCCGCCGCGATGCCTGCAAGGACCAGTCCAATGGCGATTGTACCAAGATTTTTTACAATAAACGAAATCATGCTTTGGGCCTCCTCTTTGTTTTTGAGTGTGTCAACCACCGATAAAAAGCCTTGCCTCTGACTGGCCCTTTCCTCGTCCTACACCGCTTGCGCAAGGCTTTCTCTCCGTGGTTGGCATCACGCCAGCTTGTTTTTCTTGGCCGGGCGCAGCAGCCGAAATAGGAATCCGCCCAAAAGCAGCAGGGCCACGGCTGTCCACACGCCAAAGTGGCCTTGGAAAAGCATGCCCAGCTGGTAGGTGCAAAGCGCGGTGATGTACGCAAAGGCGCATTGATAGCCGATTGCCGCCCAGAACCAGCGTGCGTTGTTCATTTCGCGTTTGATGGCACCCATTGCGGCAAAGCAGGGTGCGCACAGCAGATTGAAAATTAGGAAGGAATACGCGGAAAGCGCGGTGTAATGCGTCGCCAGATTGCGCCAAATTTCCTGACCGTTTTCGGCTACCTCGCTAAAATTAAACAGGATGCCAAACGTGCCGACAACATTTTCTTTGGCGATTAACCCGGTAATTGCCGCTACTGCGGATTTCCAATCACCCCAGCCTAGCGGGCTAAACAGGGGGGCAATCAGCGAGCCGATTTTGGCCAGAATGCTGTCCCCCATCTCCACCATGCCAAATCCGCTTTCACCCCAGCCAAAGCTGGCGGCAAACCAGATGAAAATCGTCGCCAAAAGGATGATGGTTCCGGCTTTTTTGATGAACGACCACCCGCGCTCCCACATGCTTCGCAGAATATTCGGTACCGTGGGCCAATGGTAGGCGGGAAGTTCCATCACAAATGGAGCGGCCTCCCCGGCAAACAGCTTGGTTTTTTTCAGGATGATACCCGAGCAAAGGATAGCGGCAATGCCCACAAAATAGGCGCTGGGCGCTACCCACCACGCGCCGCCAAACAGGGCGCCCGCAATGAGCGCGATAATCGGAATTTTGGCCGCGCATGGAATAAAGGTGGTGGTCATGATGGTCATTTTTCGGTCGCGGTCGTTTTCAATCGTGCGCGAGGCCATAATGCCCGGAACACCACAACCCGTGCCGATTAGAATCGGGATAAAGGATTTACCCGAAAGGCCAAACCGCCGAAAGATGCGATCCATCATAAAGGCAATGCGCGCCATATACCCGCAAGCCTCCAAAAACGCGAGAAAGATAAAGAGAATCAAAATTTGCGGCACAAACCCAAGCACCGCGCCAACCCCACCGATAATGCCATCCAAGATTAAGCCTTGCAGCCACTCGGCACAATTGATGGCCTCCAACCCTTGGCCAATGAGCACTGGAATTCCCGGCACCCACACGCCGTGCCCAGCGGGGTCCGGCTCCTGCGCGTCAAGCGCCTTTTCAAAATCGGAAAGGGTGACCGTGATGGACTCGCCCTCCTCCGGCATTACCTGGGCTGTTAGATTTTGGGCGTTTGCGGCTTGGATAAACGCCGCAATTGCTTCTGAAGAATTTTCCGTTGCTTCCGGGGATTCCGTAGTTACTTCCGCGGATTCATCCATCGTTTCCGGGTCAAGCTCATCGGATTCCGGGTCGAGCCCTTCTGCTTCCTGATCGGTTTCTTCAGATTCCAGCGCTTCTTCAATCGCCTCCGTATCAATCCCCGACTCGATGGCCGCCTCCAAATACGCCTGAATTTTCAGCTGTTCAAGCTCAAACTCCCCGGTGGCCTCCTCATACGCGGCCGAACCGATACCCAACAGATGCCATCCATCACCAAATAGGCCGTCGTTGGTCCAGTCGGTCACGATTGTGCCAACCGTGGTGACCGAAATAAAATACACAAGAAACATCACGGCCGCAAAGATCGGCAGGGCCAGCCAGCGGTTGGTGACCACCTTGTCGATTTTGTCCGACGTCGACAACCGCCCTTTGTTTTTGATTTTGACGCAATCCCTGATGATGGAATCAATATAGGTGTAGCGTTCCGCCGTGATGATGCTTTCGCTGTCATCCTCCAGCGCCTCTTCCTGCCGTCGAATGTCCTCTTCAATGTGGGCCAGCTTCTCGGGCGGAAGCTCCAGTTTTTCCATGATCTTCTTGTCACGCTCGAACAGCTTGATGGCAAAAAAGCGTTGTTGTTCTTGCGGTAGATGATGCAAAATGGCTTCCTCGATGTGAGCCAGCGTATGCTCCACGCCGCCCGAAAAGCTGTGTTGCGGCTCGAGCTTTTCGCCGCCGGCCGCCGCCACCGCCGCGTTTGCCGCTTCAAAAACGCCCTGCCCTTTGAGCGCCGAGATTTCCACCACCCGGCACCCCAGCTCGCGGGCCAGCCGCACGGTGTCGATTTTATCCCCGCTTCTGGCCACCACATCCATCATGTTGACGGCCACCACCACCGGGATGCCCATCTCAATCAGCTGGGTGGTTAAAAACAGGTTGCGCTCCAGATTGGTTCCATCCACAATGTTGAGAATGGCGTCCGGCCGCTCGTCAATCAGATGATTGCGGGCGACGACCTCCTCCAAGGTGTAGGGCGAAAGCGAGTAAATGCCCGGCAGGTCGGTAATGATGACCCCCTTGCCGCCCTTGAGCTTGCCCTCTTTTTTTTCCACGGTAACGCCCGGCCAGTTCCCCACAAACTGGTTGGAGCCGGTCAGCGCGTTGAACAGTGTGGTCTTGCCGCTGTTGGGATTTCCGGCAAGCGCGATTCGAATTGACATACAAAGTTTCCTTTCCGCACGCAAGTTAGTCAAAACTAACCGTTGCCCCTAAAATATGCGGCAAACCTTTGGTTCCCCGCCCCCTGATACGATGCCACCCGAAAAAGCCGCGTTCCTTCTGCCGCAAAAACAGGATGCGCTTTCCGTCAAAATTGCCGCCCTTGTTTACCTGTGATTGGTTGGTTTGGACATTCCCCTGCCAGCCTTATTCGACTTCGCTTGGCTGGTTCGCGTATTCCTCCGCCAGCCTTATTCGACTTCAATCAGCTCGGCGTCGGACTTGCGCAGCGAAAGCTCATACCCGCGCACCGTGACCTCCACGGGATCGCCCAACGGCGCAACCTTGCGCACCGAGACCTTCGCGCCCCGGGTCAGGCCCATTTCCATCAAGCGGCGTTTGACAGGTCCCTGCCCGCCGATTTTCACCACCCGCACGGTGGCACCAGGCTTGGTTGATTTAAGTGTCTGCATATTTCATCCCTCCGCTAAACCATAATTTTGACAACCATTTCGCCAGAATTTTTGCAACTGCTAGGCCATAACCCTTACGGCCACTAAACCATAATTTGGGTAGCCATTTCGCGGCTGATGGCAACGCGCGACTCCTTGACATGGACAATCAAATTGCCGCCAATTCGATTGACAATGGCAACATGCGACCCCGGAACAAACCCCAGCTTTGCCAAAAACAACCGAGGTGCCTCGCTGCCGCCCACCCTTTTCACCACGTTCTCTTCGCCAACCTTGGCCATCGTTAACGGCATCATCCCACCATTCCCTCCATGTTGTGCGTGTCACAAACAATCTGTGCGCGCATTCGCATGCAACCCGCTGCGTCGCCCGTGCGCCGGTTGCGCGCATGTGCTGGCAGGTTGCAGACGATCTGCAAGCTGCGAGTAAGTCACGACTAACTCAGCTTCAAGGGATCAGTTAGTCAAAACTAACTGTCTTGCAGTATACCCGGTTTTTTTCTATTTGTCAACGGGTGGCAGATGTTTTTTTGATTTAGGTAATCGCACGCACTCGTTGCGCCGCTTGCCCCTCGCAGACTTCGAAACGTCTGTGTTTTTTGTGGTAAATCCCTGGCGTCTTTTCCGCCCATATTTTTGTGTTATACCTACAAAAGTCCTACTTCCAGCATAATCGGCCGGCCGTCAAGGCCGCCAGACAAATCCATATTTCCCGCGTAGTCCACGGCGTAAAGCCTGCTTTGGTATTTGATGTTTTTAAGTTTTTTCGTCACCTCCATCAAGGGGTGATTTTCAAAAAGCCCAAGCATCACAAAATCATATTGCTTCGCCTCACGCAAAACACGCTTCAAAAACGACTGGGCTATGCCCCTGTTTTCTTCTGGAATGATTAATGCCGCGATGCTGGCATAATTTGCAGAGCACCCCGGTTTAGGCATAGTCGGATAGCCAAACCACGCGGCAGGAATGTGAGAAAGCAATTTGTAGATACCGCCATAGCCAGAAATGATATACTGCTTATAGCTTTGTTGATTCCAAACCGCACACGCCGCCAAAATGATGCCACCGGGAGATTTCAAATAATAGAAATCATGATCATTCAGTCCATAAAGCCGTTCACTTGTGGGCGCTAGGTTGTAATTCGGCAGATGTTTTTTATAAAACTCGGCGAGTTCTTCCGTATGTCCCCGACCGAATACACCGTCTGTCTTGCTTGCGTTACCGCCAGTCCCACAACAAAACACGGTATACTCGCCGAGATAAACATACGGCGGCATTCCTTTACGGCGCTTTTCTAAAAACCTTATGGCCAATTCGTTACTTTTGAGGATAGTGGTATAGTAAAATGGTGCGTACTTCGAGGCCTGCTCGTCAATTAGTTGGTAGGCTTCTTTAATGCAATTCAATCGCCGCTGATGACTTTGCAAAATCTTTAGCCCGGTCAAGTACCCGGTGTTTTGCAAGGATCCGTTTATGTATTCCCGGCGGATTACACAACCGCCAACGCCCAGTATTTTGCCAGTGGCAGGTTCTTTCGCAACGGGTAATATGATGTGCTCTCCATCGTTTTGAAAAGATTGATACGGGTCCGGTGCGCGGTTAAATTTTACGGATATATCGCCCTTGAAATCGCCGTCGTCAAATACTTTCTGTATGCCCGGCGCGTCTTCCGGCGTTGCGACGGCTAGCTCCCAGCTTTTATTTCGGCCATTCATCCAAGTGTCCTCCCAGCGGCACATTCATTTTCTGATCAATTTCTTCTCCAAGCCGTATGTTCATCATCCAAAAAAGTCGCCAAATAACAGGACTGTTTCTTTTCATCGAGGCCAACCCGCGACGCAAAACAACGGTCATCTTTGCGAAGCTATGCCGAGTATCTTTGCACAAACCACTCATGCGCTCATGCGTCATATTGACAGGCTTAAATGATAATTCGCCATATTTATAATCGCGCTCCAGCCACCATTTATCATGCAGAAGACGGTTTTCGTTTTTTAGGCGAGCATAAGTAGCCGTGCCCGGAAATGGCAGCAGGTGGTTGAATGCCGCTGTGTAGAATTTGTGTTTTTTTGCAAAAGCGAGCGCGTCTTTAAACGTTTGCTCATCATCACCGTCAAACCCGAAGACAAAGGTGGCATAAATTCCGATGCCGGCCGTTTGTATGTTGTTTACCAACTCGTTTCGCTCGCCCAGGGCAGTTTCCCAAGATTTATTCATCTGCGCTAAGCTTTGCTCGTTCAACGATTCAAAGCCTATCAAAATCAATTCACAGCCGCTCTCTTTCATCGCTTTCAAAAGCTCCGGATCTCTGGCTATGGACAGCGTTCCCTGCCCCGCCCATTTTATTTTGAGCGGTTTAATTTTTTGGAACAACCCCATTGCGTGCTCACGATTGCCGATCAAATTATCGTCCACCAGAAAATGATACTTATGCTTTGATTGTTTTAATTCTGCGATGATGTCATCGTGCGAGCGTGGAATATAACGGCGACAGTAATACGTTGAAATAGCACAAAACTCGCAATTGTGTCCGCAACCTCTGCCGGTTTCCACCAAAGTGATTGGCAGGTATTTCTTGTTTGCATAAATGCTGCGATCAGGATGAATAGACGTATATCCCACTGAACCATTGTACCGGGGCTTTACACATCCATTTTCACAGTCCCCAAGCGCTTCCGCCCAAACTGTTTCCGCGTTTCCGACAATAACGCTATCGCCATACTCCATTACTTCATCGGGGCATAGCGTGGCGTGATACCCACCGAAGATAACGGTTTTACCTTTTGCCCTGAATTTTTCTGCAATATCGTACCCGCGTAAAGCGGTATAGGTTTCCAGTGTGATGGCGACGATGTCCGTTTCGGTGTCATAATCAATCAATTCAATGCGGTCGTCAAAAAATTCCGTTTCGAATCGCACAGGCGTAAGTGCTTTCAGCAACGCAATCGTCAGCGGTTCCATTTTCCATGTGCCTATGTATTTTTTTCCCTGCTTTTTTCCGATAGCCGGCAGAATAAATGTAATTTTCATAAAGCCTCTCTTGTGTTCTTTTTGGCGGATGCCCGTAAATTGGCAAAAGCCGGGTGCCTTAGCGATTTAAGTATTGATCATATTCGCGCCTGATTCCGGCAAGGTAAATTCTCGGAAAACCCAAAATATAAAGCAGCCGTAGCCGAATCCAGAACCAAAGCTTAGGGAGCTTTGTCGGCTTAACAAGCATTGCCTGCCCGGTAGTTCTTTCGTACTTGTAATTTTGGATTTGATCCTTGTACTGTTGGTGCAGCTTTGTTCCTTTAAGGGGAATCATGTATGAATAAAAAGACCAAATCAACCGTCTTTTTCGTATAAACCGGCGAATATTTCCAAAGTCACGAGCGGTAAAACGTTCACTGATAACAAAAAGAGGATTGCAAAGCATGCCATGTCTCGCAAGCAACGCTATGCATTGCTCATTTACGGCAACCGTGGTGTTCTTTTCAAATTGCTCGAGATATTCGTCTTTCAGTGCCTCAATACCAACCAGGTAATCCCGAAAACCAGCCGCATAAAGCAATGGCAAAATCCTTTCGCTCTTTACGACACTATCTGCTCGGGCATAAACCATAAATGTTTTTTTAATTCCTGTTTCAATCATCTTGCTACAAATCTTTTTAACGCGTTCGGTATTAACGAGAAAATCGTCGTCCAAAATAAAAATCCGATCGCACGCAATCTCAGAAATTTCTTCAACCACATCTTCTACATTTCTTTCGGTATAAACAGCGCCGTTAAGTAGCCTCGAAGCACAAAAATTGCATTTCCCAGGACAGGAAAAAGATGTTTTCACAAGAGCAAATGAGCCCTTGGCAGCAAGCTTATATTTGGCTTTATACTTGTAGAAGTAACTGCGATCCGGCCTTGTGATAAATCCGCACACCGGTTCTGAGCGTTCATTTTCCACCCATTTTTCATTCTTTCGGTAGGCCATTCCAGCCGATAAGTGCATCGTGTCCTCAGCAAAATCATTTTTTACAGCTTCTCTGAATGACGAAAGGCCATAATCATAATAAACATAGTCAAAAACAGGAAGTAAAAAGTCTTTGTGATTTAATTCAACTTCAGCTCCGCCGATTGCAACTTTGAGGTTGGGAAACCTTTTTTTGAGTTTTTCGGCAAACTCAATGACAACTTGCATTTTATTACACATTGCGGAAAAGCAAATATAGTTAATTTCGTTTTGTTCAATGATTTTTACCAAGCGAGAATAGCGAAACAAAGGAGAATGGAGCGCCTCGTCGTGTATTCGTGCGTACCGCCCCTGTTGCTTAATTACAGCAGAAAGGTACTCCAAAGGGAGCGGTTCAAAAACACCCACAACCAAATCATATAGAACTTTTACAAGCAAATAACGGTTTTCCAAGATGAATTCGCCTCCGACAGCAAAATCGCAATATCAACATATCCTAAAAGCCACGCGGCAGTCTGTTGTATAGTTTTCTCAGAGAGAAGTTAAATAATAATGGGAAAATCAGATTGGTTTTCGCTCCAAAAACCCTACGGAAAATTGATGGAAATGTATGTATTTTTTTCGCCGAATCATACCTGCCGCGCTGCAAAGTTTCTGCGGTCATCTTCCGGGGCTCAAACACGACAGTTTGGAAGTCGTATTTTGCCCAATCTTCATGAAGCAGTCTCCCGTCACGTTTGAATTCATCGTAAAAGCTCGTACCCGGAAGCGGTGTTAAGATAGAAAACATTGCGTATTCCAGATGGTTTTGATGGATGAACGACAAAGTATCTTCAAACACCGATTCGCCATCCGTATCAAACCCGAAAATAAACAAACCAAAAACAGCAATTTTGTATTTGTGAATCAATGCGACCGCCTTTTTGTAATCCTCCGCCCGCCCCATATTCTTGTTGGCGGCGATGAGCGAGCTGTCCGATACCGATTCCAACCCAATCGCCAGCGCCTTACATCCGCTTTGACGGGCAAGCTTTAGTAGTTCTTCATCGTTTGCTACACTAATGGAGCATTGGCTTCCCCAACGGATCTTCAGGGGGATCAACGCTTGAAACAATTCTTTGGCATACGTAGGATTTCCGCAGATGTTATCGTCGGAGAAAAATACAAAATTCCATTTCAGCTGGCCGGACTTTTTCAAGTCCTTTATTTCCTTTATAATATCATCAACAGGACGCAGACGATAGGTTTCCCCGAAAAATTTAATCACCGTGCAGAAGCTACAATGAAACGGGCACCCCCGCGTTGTCTGAATAAAATTCTTGAGCATACCTCTTTTGTCGCGCACTACGGTTCTGTCAGGCCATGGCACTTCAGAAAAATCCACCAATCTGTCGGCTTGATAGACAGGCTTCAGCGCGTCGTTTTCCGCATCAACCAGCATTTGATCCCAAACCAGTTCGCCTTCCCCGACGCAAACGGCATCGCAATGCAGGAGCGCTTCCTCTGGGCGTACCGACGGATGAAAGCCACCCATGACTACCTTTATGCCACGCTGGCGAAACGCATCCGCAATCTGATAAGCTCTTGATGATTGGGTCGTCATAGCCGTGATGCCCACAAGGTCAGCGTGATAATCAAAGTCCACCTTTTCACCGATGGTTTCATCCACTACTCTGATATTATGATGTTCCGGTGTCAGGGCGGCCAGAAGCTGCAGCCCACTGGTAGAAAACATAATCGGATACGGTATTTTGAAGCCTTTCGGTGATTTGTGGAATTTGCTTTCAAGGTCCGGCGCGATCAAGTAAACATTCATTCAAATCCTCCTATATCACTGTTGTCGCACATAACCGCTCTTGTAAACCTCGTGAATTTTTCGGCGTAGCCGCGGTAGCCAAAGTTGAGAGGAATAGAAAGCCAAGGGTCGCGGTGAAATGGGGCGAGCCGCGTTGCGATGCTCTTCAGTTTATAGGTTTCCTTCCATGCCCATGCCGTTCCCTTTTCCAGCTGCTCCGGCGTCATCAACGCGGGCCTATATACGCAATGTTCCACGTCGTACATTGCCCAATCACGTTCCACAATCCTGTTTTCGCTTTCCAATTGATTGTAATATTTCGTTCCGGGGAAAGGCGTTAGGATTGAATAACGCGGCAGGTCTATTTTTGCTCTTTGCACCATTTCCACCGTTCGTTCAAACACAGAAGCATCCTCATTATCAGCGCCAAAAGCGAAACACCCCTGCACCAATATCCCGGCGTGATGCATGCGCTTCATCAGCTCCTCATAATCATTGACCTTATTTACGCCCTTGTTGACGTATTGCTGAGATTCCTGACATACCGATTCAAAGCCGATAAGCAACCCTTTACAGCCGCTTTTGCGAAACACCTTGATAAGCTCGTCGTCTATACTGACAGAGGAAGTAGCAAGGCCAAGCCATATCTTTTTAAGCGGTATCAAAGCAGTAAAAAGCTTGATGGCGTGTTCCCGGTCAGCAATCAGATTAACATCCGGAAACAGGATAACCTTGCAGTCAAGCGCTTCAATTTCGGCCACAACCTCATTGATCGGACGCTTATACACTGTTTTGCCAAAAGCGGCAGGATAAGCACAAAAGGTACAAGGCAGCGAGCACCCCCGCACCGCCTCCAGTGTGTTCATGGTTATGTATCGTTTTTTATTTAAAAGCTCCCGGCGCGGGATGGGACGTCCAGCGATGGAAAAGTCACAGTCTTGTGTATATAAAGGCTTTAGTTTTTTAGCGGAAAAATCCAACAGCAATTGCGGGAAGGTGTGTTCCGCAAACCCGGTTACCACACTGTCGGCGTGCCGCGCCGCTTCCTGCGGCATCATGGTAGGATGGACACCGCCGAGAACAACAGGAATACCCTTGTGCCTAAAGTAATCGGCGTAGGCATAACAGCGGGAGGCCGTTCCAGTGATGCAAGTTATACAAATGAGATCTGCTTCCAGGTCGAGCGGAATGGTACCAGCTGTTTCGTCATAAATAACCGCTTCGGCATGGAGTTCCGGCGGAATCAACGCTGCGAGTGTAGTCAGCGTCAGCGGCGCATAGTGTAATGATTTACCAAAGCTGCCATTAAACCGGTGCATCGCTCCGGCAGGAGCGAGAAACGCGATCTTCATGTTTTGGATACCTCCTACAGGAATGATGCTACCGCCATTACGCTGTACATCAGTATAATGGCATAACCAACCCACTTGCTTTTCCCAATTTTACCGAGCAAAACATCATGGTGTGATGCCATGCGAATCGAATTGTTGTATGCCGGCACCACCATTAGCGCAACAATTATCGCGGTGGCGCCTCCTGCAATCTGCATTAAATCGAGAAATCCCGTCATCGGCAGCAAGGCAACAATAAAACACGGCAATGTTCCCATAAGCCAGGATAACCTGTGATTTGTTCTGAAAAAGGCTCCAGTCATATCACAAAGCTGCAACGATATTGACCAAAAGGTCCCCAGCATCGCGAGAAGGATAAACAACGAGCCCAAAACATTAACCACCGGGCCAAGTGCTTTTGCCCACCCTACAATAGCCACTTCGGTCACCGTTTGGGAAGAAAACAACACACAAACCGTGATTACCATAATAACGATCAGGTTAATCAACAGACCAAGAACCACAGATTGAATCAACTTTTTACGCGAGTGAGCAAGTCCGGAAGCCGCTTGCGGAACAGCAAATAAAGACGACAAACTGAACATAATCATACCGTAAACAGCCAGCACAGGAACGGGTTTCGTTCCCGCAAAAGAAATATATCCAGGCCTAACAAAAGACAGCACCGCCATGATCACCAAGAATAAAAGCATAACGATTAGGGCAATCACTTCATTTCCCGCTATTCTTTTGAGTCCAAGAAAAACAATAGCAGCAGCGAGAACAAAGAATATTATCTTGCCGACAATCAAAGGCATGCCTATGAGCTGGGACAGTATTTCACCCGAGCCTGTGATGTAGGCAGCGAGGTTGCAAACCAAAGTAACTGCCATCAATATATAAAACCCGATTCGAAGCGGCTTTTTGCCTCGGAACAAATGCTTTGTAAAGACAGTCAATAATTCACTGGAACAATCGGTGCGTATCGACAGCTCCGCAACCATAATATGAAGAATCAACGTAACAGCATAAGCGATGGCTGCGATCGCTATTGTAGGAAAAAGCCCCGCACGCTCAGCTAAATATGGCACTGCCATAACACCGCCGCCGATTCCCGCGCCCGCAACCAAGCATGTTGCTTCCAATACGGTAAGCTTTTTACGCATGATGCTCTCCTGCACTTGTATTCGCTTCGGCAAATGCGATTGCTAGAAAATCCACGCCAGCATGCGCCGTTACTGACGCCTCTGGATTGACAGTCGGCAAAAATTCTTCGACTTCAAAGCGGGCTTCGACTAGTTTCGCAATCGTCTCCGTTTCTTCTTCGCGGTTCCATTGCACCAACTGCGCACGCCGCAGTTCTTTTGACGGACATTTTCCTTCGATAATATGCAAAACTGAGCCGATAGCTCGCGTCATTCCTCGTTCTTTTGCGATTGGTTCAAGCACGCCCCCATGAACATGCAGTATCGGGACTATGCCCAAAACGCCGCCGATCATTGCCGAAGAATAGTTGAGCCTTCCGCCACGCCTTAGATATGTTAAGTCCGGCATTATCGTTACGAGTTGCTGCTTTGCATATGCGGCGTTTAGAAAACCGACTATTTCCCGGCGGGAGCTGCCACGACCCGCCATTGTGACCGCATCATAAATAGGGTGTAAGTATGCGATGGAGAAAGTCGCAGAATCAACAATACTAATCGGCAGTTTGCGTTCAAGCTCCTCCTCAAGATACGCTCTTGCAAGCTGCGCGCAGTTAAATGTGCCGCTGCCCTTCTCGGACATTGTCACCATTATGATTTCGTTGCCACTTTCGATGTGCACACGCATTTTATCAGCAATTTCAATGCTGGAAACCGTAGCCGTTTTGGGCAGGCTCTTGCTTTTTAGCAAAAGCCTGCAAAGCTCTTCGCCGGTAATATCGCGGTAAGCACGATATTGGGTATTGTCCAGTTCCACAACAAGGGGCAAAAGGTCGATATCATGTTTTTTTATGTAATCACGTGAAATATCCGAATCACTGCAAACAATAAATCGAATCATATCAATAGCAACCCTCGCAATCTGCGGGCATATATCTTAAATCCGATATTTGTTATAAGCGACGTGCCTTTTCGTTGCGGGGTAAGCCGTAAGCGATTAAGGATCTTTCCGTATGTATACGTGTCCTTCCATACTTTCAAGTGTTCGAACTCCAACTCTTGAGCAGTCATATTTTTAGGACGAAACACGCAATGAACGCTATCGTACTTGCTCCAATCCGTATGCAGAATGCGCCCGTCGGCTTCAAATTGTTTGAAAAGCGGCGTTTTAGGGTAAGGCGTTAAAATCGCGTATCTCGGCACATCAATTTTCGTTTGTGCCACCAAACTCGGCAGCTCGCGCAGCGAGTCTTTCGTATCACCGTCTAATCCCAGCATGAATGTCCCGAGAACGGCGATTCCGTATTCGTGCAGTTTTTCAACAATATGGCTGTATTGATCAACCTTATTTTTGTATTTATTCATGCTGTTTAAATCATCAGCGTTGAATGTTTCAAAACCCAGCAACGTCCCGACACACCCGCTTTTCGCCATGCTCGCAAGCAGCTCCTCATCGTCGGCGATATCAAGGGTCGCAAGCCCCGCCCATTTTATATGGAGTGGAATTAACGCGTCAAAGAGTTCTTTCGCGTAAGCCCGATTTGAAAGGGGGCTTGGATCTAAGAAAAGGTATTCTTTCGCTTCAATTAACTTTATTTCATCAATAACACGACTGACGGGACGGCGGGCAGAATCACCCCAAAAAGAATGAATCACACAGTACTTGCATGAATTTCCGCACCCGTAATCGGCAATAATCGTGGGTTGTTTAAGATACCCTTTTTTTTGCATCAAATCGCGTCGGGGAGTGGGCACTTTATCGGCGTGAACAGCATCAGCACAATACTGCTGTTTTGGTGTGCCGCTTATATAATCCTCAAAGAAAGCAGGAAACGTAAGTTCTGCCGGCCCGACAAATACACTGTCGGCGTGCTTTGCCGCTTCCTCCGGCAGTAATGTGGCATGATGCCCGCCGATTATAACATAGCTTCCCCGAACCTTAAAACGATCTGCCAATTCGTAACCCCTCGTGGAACTGGATGTGCAAATTGAAATGCCGACAATATCATAATGATTTTTTGTATAATCAAATTTCATCACGCCTTCATCAACAAGTGTGATGTGCGCGTTTAGCTTTTTCGGTGTTAGCGCCGCTAAAGTCGAAAGCGTAAGCGGCTGATAAGAAAGCGCCGGCAGAAAAGCGTTTTTATATTTATACGTGGTATCCCACGGAAGGATATACAAAATGTTAATATCAACGCCCCCTCACACCAATTAGTACAATATATTATACTGCTTTTTTCACCGAAAAACAACGTGTCAAGCTTCCGGTCCACGGAAATCAATTTTGTGCAGCGAGGATGTCAAGGATCGCGGGCTGGTGAATGAGGCAGTGGAGCATAAGGGAGGAAAAGGCCTTTTTGGATTTGGTTTTGTCTTTGTAGAGACGCAGGGAGTTGAGGACGATTTTGCGAATCATATTCAAGACTTTTTGCGCGTTTTCGTCTTGAATACGGCAAT
>JGI994J12354_10002015_pt1 | contig 20271 bp, 16 predicted proteins | sample IntmicLarv3ML3BL_FD_12354 | JGI IMG/M metagenome (IMG submission 12354)
AGCCTATAGGAACTCATCAAGGGATTATAAATTATACAATAGGTCAGCGAAATGGGCTTGGCATGGGTTTTGGTAAAAGGATGTATGTGGTATCTCTTGATGTTTTGAAAAATGAAGTTGTACTTGGTGATGATTCCCAAGTGTTCAGCAATTCCCTAAAAGCAACTCAGGTGAGTTTTGTTAATGAGGGAATATTTGAAAAACAGTTTTTGAATTGCTCGGCAAGAATAAGGTATGGCGGTGTTTTTGTCGGCTGTGAGGTGAGTTTTGGTGGTGATATGGATAACAAATTCACATATATCATAAATGTTAAATTCGAAAAACCAGTCAGAGCAGTTACGCCAGGGCAAGCCGTTGTCTTTTATGATGGCGAAAGGGTTCTTGGCGGCGGAACTATATTGTAGAGTGGTTAAAGTGGTAAAACAAGAGCGTTAATCAGTGATTAGCGCTCTTTTCCATTTTCTGATACTCTCTTACTAAAAAGAGAAAATCCAATCTATATTCATCTTCATCCTTACCAAGATTGGTCTGAGCAAGTTCAATAATTGATTTTGTCGTTACATCTCCGGAATTTAAAGAGCCTCTCAATATGTGTGCAAATCCCGCAACAGCACATGCAAAATTATAATCTGTACTCGGTTCATCAGAATAGTTCTTGGCAGTGATATCCATACTAATGGTTTTACTTTTGATATCATCAAGATTTTCACCTTCTTTGGCAGGGTCTTTATATGCTATATTTATTGAATAAAAATTATCTTGACTTGAATCAGGTTCTTTTATATTTTTCAATCCAGCTTCTGTAAGTTCAAGTTCAAACATTACAACAATATCACTTCCAGCACCCATTTCGCCGGCATCTTTCTTGTCATTCTTAAAATCCTCATTCTCCATGACGCTATTTTCATAACCTATAAGTCTATGACTTTTAACAGTATCTTTATTGAATTCAATTTGTGCTTTTACGTCATTTGCAACAGTGAAGAGATTAGCAGACATTTCTGTTATAAGCACCTTATTTGCTGTATCAATACAGTCAATATAAGAATGATTTCCATTACCATTGCTTGCAAGAGTTTCCATTACATCATCCCTTAAATTTCCTGTACCAAAGCCAAGAACGCTTAAATAGATACCGCTATCCTTTTTCTCACTTATAAATTCCTTAAGTTGATCTACATCAGATATACCTACATTAAAATCACCATCACTTGCAAGAATAATACGATTGTTTCCGTTTTCATTAAAATTCCGTTCAGCTAAAGAATACGCTGTTTGAATACCTTGAGCTCCGGCGGTTGAACCGCCTGCCTCAAGAGAATCTATTGCGGCAATAATTTCTTTTTTATTCTTTCCGCTCACACCATCAAGCAGTACTTCAGAATTTCCTGCATAAGTAACAATTGATATTGTATCATTCTCATCAAGAGTATCAATTAAGAGTTTAAAAGAATCCTGCAGTAAGGGTAATTTATCATAAGAACTCATTGAACCAGAGGTATCAATCAAAAATGTAAAATTACAAGGAGGAATTTTGTCCATTTCTATTTCCTCAGTTTTAATGCGGATAAATGCCATACGTTTATTTGTATCAAAGGGAGAAGGTCCCATTTCTGAGTGTATGAAAAATGGGCTGTCTGTTTTTTCTGTTTCCCCCTCATATTTAAAGTAATTTATCATTTCTTCTGTACGAACTGCATCACGAGGAGGTACATTACCTTGCTCAATTATCCTTTTAACATTTGAATATGCAGCTGTACTCACTTTAAGAGAAAGTGTAACAGTTGAAACTTCCTTTGTAAGACTTTGGTCATTTTCCGTTATTTTGTTGTAGCTTTCAGAGACTATGCCACCATAATTTAAATCCAAATCCTTATTTGTACTTCCATATCCACCGCATGAGGTAAATAACATTGTGATAATTAAAATAAAAGATAGTAAGTATAGTTTTTTCATAATAAAAATCTCCTTTTAAAGTAGTGTTTGACAATATAAACCTTCCAAAGAGGAAAAATATTACACATTTTTTAAAAATATTTTTCAAAGATGTTCTACTAAATCAATTAAGTTATACATATCATAGCGGCAGGTAAGGGTATATCGTACATCTTCATTGATAAATGTGATGTACTTATATTCCTGTGTCGCCTTGGCATAAGTGGTATAATTATTGATTTCCATTTTGGTAAGACCATCTGTATTTATTTCATCTGCATTCTTTTCAAGTGTTAAAATTATATAATCTGTATCAAAACTTTCTATTGTATAAATACTCTTACCATTATCGACCTTTGAATCCATTATAGTAAAATATTTTGGAAGTTCGTTTGAAAGAGGAATTAAATCAGGATTCTGCTCATTTGGGGTAGAATCTGATATATCGGCAGTAGAGGAGGGGAACATACCTTTAAATACAGAGAAGGTCTGTGCCAATGCTAAAAATGTCAAGATACAAGCCGCTGCTATCCCTATAACAGCAAAATATTTTAAACTTTTCTTCTTATATATGTTGCCGCGAATCCTTGCATCAAGCTGAGGGTTAGTTACGAAAGGGGAAGAATCTTCTCTTTTTAAATTGGCGCCTTCTGTTTCAACATATTGATTTGCTATTTCTTTGAAAAATTTTTCCTGCTCCTTATAGTTCACTTGTATATCCCTCCTTTATAAGCAGATTTTTAAGTTTGTTTTTACATCTATACAGTTTTACTGTTATATTGCTTTCGCTCAATTTCATAATATGAGAAATTTCTCTATGTGACATATTGTAAGCGTATTTATATAAAAAAATATTTTTCGAATCTTCATCTAGTTTATTGAGCAGATTGTATATGTTTTCTGAGGATATCTTAGATAATACAAGCTGTTCAAGGTTGCATGGGCTTTCAAGGGTCTCATCAAACTCGTTTGTTGGATGAGTTCGCTCTTGTTTTAAGAAAGTTAAAGAAACATTTTTCACAATCATCATAATGAAGGCTATTCCCGAATTGGAGGAAGGGTCCTCAATTTTGTGCAAATTCTTAAAAATTCTTATACATGCCTCACTCACAGCATCCTCGGCAAGCGAATAATTCTGTAAAATGGAAAAAGCTTTTTTCAACATAAGATTCTTATATTGTGAGTAAATATATTCAAATTTATTTTGTTCATAAATGTTTGCAAAGTTAAATACTAAAATATGTATTACCTCCTATATAATTTAAACCTTCGAGTGGACAAAAATATTACAAGTTATTTTTTAGGTTTCTCGGATTTCTTGAAATTTGCTAGGGGATTACTCTTTGCCGCATTTCGCAGATTTTCATCGTCCAGGTGAGTGTAAATTTCTGTAGTGGCAACACTTTCGTGTCCCAAAATTGCCTGTAACGCTCTTATATCAACATGTCCATGTTTATACATGAGCGTTGCGGCTGTGTGTCTAAGCTTATGTACAGAGTATTTTTCAGAATCAAGACCTGCCGCTGTTATATATTTTTTTACAAGCCATTGTACAGTTTTCACACTGATTCTCGTTTGACGTTTGCTGAGAAAGAGGGCAGAGGTTTCTTTTTTACTTTCAGTACGCACTTTCATATAGCTGTTAATTGCCTCAATACAGGCGCTATTGAGGTATATTGTACGTTCTTTATCTCCTTTACCAATTACAGTAAGAGTATCATTTTTTATTTTGTTTATATTTATTCCCACAAGCTCAGAAAGACGCATTCCGCAATTCAAAAATAGTGTTAAAATTGCAAAATCACGTTCTTTAAATTCACTGTTGCTATTTTCAACAGTGGTGAGCAAATCTACACTTTCTTCTATGGTCATGTATTTTGGCAAGCGCTTACTGATTTTAGGCGATTCAAGTTCTGCCGCTGGATTTGTGGGTATCTGTTTTACATTTTTAAATAAGTAGTTGAAAAATGATTTTAAGCATGCGACTTTTCGTGCTCTTGACGCATTTTCATTTTCACGTTCATAAGCGGCATAGGACAAAAAGTCAAATAAATTGGTAAGAGTTATTGTTTTAATAAATTCTAAATCAATATCATTTATTGGAATTTTATCAAAGGTGATCGATTCATCAATCATTTTTCTATTTTGTTTCATATATCTGAAAAATGTTCTTAAGTCGAAAAAATATTCGTTTACTGTGTTTTTTGATTTTCCTTTGATTGTCAGCATATAGCTGAGAAATTCTTTTGCTGATGGGGGGAGCTGATTAAAATCAAGATTTGCGTTTTGCATAGAAAGGGCATCCAATCTACCCTCACATTTGCGATATATGCAATTATACAAAATAAAAATTTTGTATAATAGAGAGTAGTACAATTCTACCATTTATGCTATATAAAATCAAGCATTTATTTTATTCTTATTTTACTATATAATCTTTCTATTAGATACTTCGGAGGTTTTTATGATTGACAGCCATTCACACGGACATTTTTCATATGATTCAAATGCTGATTATAATGAAATGGTTTTGAGTGCAATCTCAAAAGGTTTAAATGGAATTTGTTTTACCGATCATTATGAATATACGCCAGATTGTCAGCAACCCAACGTATCTGACTACGAAACTGATAAATTCTACGGCTTTGAAATGACTGACTATATGTCAAAATTACACAGCTTGTCTGAAAAATACTCTATGCAAAACTTTAAGGTTTTTACTGGCGTTGAATTTGGCTTGTTGGATTCCAATATGGATGAAGTTGTATATGCTATGGATAATTATAAATTTGATAGTATTATAGGTTCAATACATTATATTCCAAATGAACCTGATATGTACTATTCAAATTATACTGAAAAACACGATAAATTCACTGCATATTCAATGGTTCTTGAACAATATACAAAACTACTTCCTAAATATCCTAAAATTAATATTATGGGTCATTTTGACTATGTATCAAGATATTCACAGGTATATACAGACCGAAATATGTATTATAAAGATTTTTCAGACTACTTTGACAAATTATTCACAATCATTATAAACATGGGTATTTCCCTTGAAATTAATACATCAACGTACGTAAAACGTGATGATTTACCAGCAAATAAATTGGATTTGAACATTCTTAAAAGATATAAAGAACTTGGCGGTGAAATGATTACTCTTAGTTCAGACGCACATAAACCTGATGCTGTGGCTCAAAACTTCCCTATAATGTCAGAATTTATAAAAAATGCAGGATTCCCCTACCTCACATACTTTGATAAAGAAAAAGCTGTTTTTGAAAAAATATAAAATCCTATTAGTTAACTTAATTTTTGTAGATTTCCGCCTTTTTATATTTAATATATTGTGTTATATAAATGTGATTCACTACAGACAATGGAATAAGAAATATGGAAAATAAAGTCTTGGTATCCTATACTTATTTTGATGATTTTGACCTAACCACTGTATTTACACTTGAAGGTAAAGAGATATTTAAAAATTCTTATAGATGTGGATTTACTCCAGATAAAAAATATATTATGGTATCTTCTGACAATTACAATGGATTAATGGATTTTAACGGAAAATGGGTCTATAAACAGAGAATGTTTAGTGTACTTGATGATTAATTATTGTATTAACCAAATAACGTCAGACTGTTCCCTCCTCTTTAATCAATTTCGTATTGACATATTTTTTTAACAAAGATAAAATCATATTATTAATTGAATTAAAAGGGGTTTATATGAAATATTTCAAAGTTATATTACTTATTTTTTTTATGTTGTGCATTGCAAGTTGTTCAGTTCAAGAACCTTCTGATAAAACTGAAATCCCAATTCCAACAATTACTCCAACTGTTGACTTTACACCTGAGCCTACATCAACTCTTCTTCCGATAACTTTTACAAAGGAAGAATTTCCTAAATTAGATGGTTCAACCGCAAATATTCCATTAGGAACAGCAATAATTCAAAAGCTACTTAATGTTTCTCAGGATGAGGCAGATTTGCTTTGTGAATTTAACACCACTGCGGATTCTTATATAAATCTTGTTGAGAAAAAAACCGATTTATTACTCGTTTATGAAGCTTCTGAAAAGACAAAAGAAGATTTGTCTAAGGCTAAAGAAGAGCTTGAATATTATCCCATAGGATTGGATGCACTTGTCTTCATATGCAATGAAACCAATCCAGTCAAAACACTTACAACAAAACAAATTCAGGATATTTACACCGGAAATATAAAAAATTGGAAAGATGTTGGCGGCGAAGATAAAGTAATTGAAGCTTTTCAGCGAGATGAAACTTCTGGTTCACAAACATTAATGCAAAAGCTGATGATGAAAGATTTAAAAATGACAAAACCTAAGGAAGATTACAAACCTGGAACAATGGGAGGCCTTATATCTTCCATTGCAGAGTATAACAATACTTCAAATGCTTTAGGATATTCTGTTTTTTATTATGCGAAAAATATGTATACAAAGCCAGGTCTTACTTTTATGGGTGTTGATGGAGTACTTCCAAGTAATGAAACGATAAAAGATGGAACATATAAATATACAAATGAATTCTATGCAGTTATAAGAAAAAGTGAACCAGCAGACAGCCCCACTCGTAAATTACTTGAATGGATATTGTCAAATGAAGGAAAAAAAATAATTGAGGAAGCTGGTTATGTTGCAAAATGAAGATGAAATATATAAAAAATATTATAATACCTGTATGTCTGTCCATAATGCTTTGCAGTTGTGTTTCACCAGAACCAATTGAGGAGCCAACTCAAACAATATCAATACCAGAAAGTACTCCTGAACCCACAATAAATAATACACCTGAAATTATAGTAACTGAGGAACCATATTTTTCAAATCTTAGTGAAACGCCAATGGTTTACCCTATTTATGAATCGAAATCGGATAATTATTATTTAATTAATGAAAAGAGAGAAAAGATAACAGAACCCATTTTCTATTACTATAGCACTCACTACAATGAAAAAGACGAAGCACAATATATTATTTTAACTCAAATTGTAGGATATGAAGGAGGCTCAGATGATTATGAGCCTGACGCAATCCAATTTAATACTTTGATGGATATGAGTGGAAAAGTTATATCAAAACTTAAATATACGGGAATAAGAGCGCTTACAGATAATTATGTTGAAGTTTCAATTGATGGTAATCGTGGTATTCTGAATATTTCCACAGGTAAAGAAGTAATTCCGTTGGAATACGACTATTTTGAGGTGTTTGGAAATTATTTTATTGCACAAAAAGACAATACACATACAGTCTTTGATTCTTCTTTCCAAAAAATTTTTTCTTCTGAATATAAGTATTTTGATGTAAATGAAGATTATATTATTGCATCTGAAAATAGTGAATATGGATATGGACTTTGGGATTCTAATTTTAAAAATATACTCCCCTTTGATTATAGTAAGATAGTGTTAATGGATGAGAATATTATCTTTGCAGAAAAAGAGAGAGACTGTATGTTATTCTCACCTTCTGGAACACTTATAAAGATGTTTGAGAATACTTCTCTTCAGAAATTATACAGGTATTCCTCCCGGAATTGGATTCCATTACGCACAGAAAAAGGTATAGGTATAGTTGATTTTAAAGGAAATTGGTTGGTGGATCCCAAATATGATCATGAAATAGCAGATTATCATAATGGGATAATAACATTTCAAGTTGTAGGAGAGTATTATCTGGCTAACTACAATAAAACATATAACTATATAAACAGACGCGGTAACTATTATTTTTTGGAAAATTATCGAGAGGATAGTGCAATCGCAAATTCTAAAGGTGAAATTATATTTTCTGACATAGTAGATTGTAATATTGGAGATAATTATATTTCTTTTACAGATAAAACAGGTTTTTCATATGTTTATGATTTGGACTTGAATTTAATATTAAAATATAAGTGTGATTCACTGCAGGTAATATCTGATAATTTGTTTTATGTAAAAATAATTTCAGAAGATTATTATGAAGTACATAAAAGTATTATTATTAATAAGTATGGTAAAGAAATATATTCTACTGAAACATGGTATATTGATGGTATAACAAATATGGATAATAAATTTTTGGCTTCCTATCCTTATATGGATATAGATCTAACCACTGTATTTACTCTTGAAGGCAAAGAGATATTTAAAAATTCTTATAGATGTGAGTTCACTTTAGATAAAAAATACATTATGGTATCCGCTGACAATTATAATGGATTAATGGATTTTGACGGAAAATGGGTATATAAACAGAGAATGTTTAGTGTACTTGATGATTAATTATGCACTATCAAAAGGAGTGAGTATGCTTTTAAAAGTACTCACTCCTTTTAATTTATTTTATGCATCACTACTCTTTAAGTAGCATGTTCATTGCTGCTATAAAACCATCCATAGTTTCCTGATCCATACCAGCAAAATAACGAAGTATGCGCAGAGGCGCTTCAGCCATCATATGTTCAATCATTTTATCTCCTACAGCTTCATTTTCTGAAATCCCTGCGTTTTGCATTTTTGCCATCCCTGCAGTGAATTTTTCAGTTACTGGTATGAGACGTTCATCCGCAAATATCTCGCCCATTCTTGTATTCTGGTCGATTTTTTTAGGTTTTTCAAGAGAGGTTTTCAACATAACTGTATCTATTAGACGAATATCCGCTGATGATGCCGCAATCGAAATTTCATATTCTCCGGGTTCAGCTCTCCAATCAGAATATTTTTCACTGTAATGAGAAAAGGATCTAATATCAAGTAGGAATTCTGCCCTTTTTGTCTCTCCAGATTCAAGATATAATTTATCAAATCCCTTTAATTCTTTAATTGGATGCAATATATTTGTTACATTTTTATTTGATATATAAAGCTGTACAGCTTCGGAACCAGCTCTTTTTCCTGTATTTGTAACATCTACATATACTTTCATCAAATCATTTTCCAAAAGTTCTTTTCTGTCAAAATGCAGATTTGAATATTCAAAAGTTGTATATGAAAGACCATGTCCAAAAGGAAATAGAGTATCAATATTTTTTATATCATAATATCTGTAACCAATGAATATGCCTTCATTATAGTGTACTTTATCACCATCACCAGGAAAACTGAGATAACATGGTGTATCTTCAAGTTTTATAGGGAATGTTTCAGCAAGCTTTCCGGAGGGATTTACTCTTCCGTATAAAATATTTATTGCTGCTTCCCCTACTCCTTGTCCACCCAAATACATTTGTAATATAGCTTTAACTTTATTCTTCCATGGCATTGTAACCGGTGAACCTCCATGTAATATTACAATAGTGTTTGGCTGTATATCAGATATTGCGTCTATCAATCTATTCTGTTCTTCTGGAAGATGGAGCTTACTTCTATCATATCCTTCACTCTCAAAAGAATCAGGTAATCCAGCAAATATTACTGCACAATCTGCACCTTTAGCCACTGCAATTGCATCTTCGAACATTTTTTCATCTGAAGAACCATCTGCTTCAAATCCTTGTGAATATAGTATTTCTTGTATATTTTTTGTTTTTATAGCATCAAGTGCACTAATAACTTTAAAAGCATTTATGTGAGAACTTCCGCCTCCTTGGAAACGCGGTTTTTTAGCGAACCCGCCTACAAATGCGACCTTTATATCTTCCTTCAATGGAAGAATTGAATCATTTTTCAAAAGCACTGCACTCTGCTCTGCCGCATGTACAGCAAGATGATGATGTTCTTCTCTTTTAAATGGCACATCAATGCGGTTATCCCAATATTTGTATATAATATTAAGGATTCTTTCAACAGCACAATTTAACACTTCTTCATCCAAATCTCCATTTTTAATGGCTTGAATGATTTGTCTGTCTGTTATTCCTTTTGATGAAGGCATTTCAAGGTCAAGACCTGCTTTTAATGCATCAACTCGGTTGTTTACCGCACACCAATCACTTACTACATATCCATTAAATCCCCATTCATTTCTGAGTATATCTGTTAGAAGATGCTTATTCTCTCCCGCAAATGTTCCATTTATTTTGTTATAACTGCTCATTATTGTCCAAGGTGATGCATTGCGAACAACTATTTCAAATGCATTCAGATATATTTCACGCATTGTTCTTTCATCAACTTCTGCCGAGATTGTCATACGATTGTGTTCTTGATTATTTACTGCAAAATGTTTTAGTGATGAACCTACATTTTTACTCTGTAGTCCATTTACCTGTGCCGCCGCCATATGTCCAGTAAGATAAGGATCTTCTGAAAAATACTCGAAATTACGGCCGCATAATGGACTTCGTTTTATATTGATTGCCGGCCCCAAAAGTACAGATACATTCTCTGCCTGACATTCTTCTCCTAATGCTTCTCCTACTGTATACATAAGGTCGCGGTCAAAGGAACATGCAAGTGCACTTGCCGCAGGAAAACATACTGCTTTTATGCTGTCATTGATACCAAGATGGTCACCGCCTTCATCCTGTTTACGCAGACCATGGGGTCCATCGCTAACCATAACCGATGGTATTCCAAGGTGTTCAACACCTTTTAAGTGCCAAAAGTCTTTACCTGAACACATTCCGGCTTTTTCTTCTAGAGTCATTTTTCCAATAAGTGATTTAACATTATAATTCATACCCCATTTCCTCCTCATAGTTTACATTGTCCTTGCTGTACTATTATTATACACACTTTAATATTTTTCTCCAAGTTGTATTTCAGCTTCTTCACGAGAAATTTCACCATTATTGCATTTAGTCATGACTTTAACATCTTTGTCTCTAAGCTTATATTTTCTGAATAGGAACAATGAGCACAATGCACCAATAGCAGGAACCAAAATGTATACCATCCAGAGTTTACTTCCAAATCCAGTTTTTTGTACTGCATTCTCACCTTCAACAAAGCCTATAGCCGCAAGTGCGAATGCACCAACTGTAGTTGAAATAGCAGAGGTGAGCTTTATGCTGAAAGTCTGTATTGAAAATGATATTCCGGGAGCAGATATACCTGTTTTATAAAGCCCATATTCAAGACAATCCGGTGTGAACATAAAGAGTAAAACTGTTACTATTCCATATGGGATGCTTCTTATTACAAGCATAATCATGAATAGTGAGAAATTTTGAAAACCTATAAAATATGATACAATATCTAAAAGTGCACCTGTAAGTATGGCAGTAAAAAGAAGGTGGAATTTATCTATCTTTTTACAAATTATTGGAATAAATATACCTAATATTATTCCTGGAAGAAATCTTGCCAATGAAATCAGGCCCATAACGCCTTCATTTCCAAAACAGTGACGTGCAAGGTATATTCTCAAACCTTGATTTATTGCCGTTGAGCTGTAGATAAACACAAAAGCATAATATATAAGCATATATTTATTACCTTTTAAGAATCGGAACATTTCTTTAAGTCCTACATCACCTTCTTGTGTGTGTGTTTTAATACGTTCCTTCGCATTAATACATATTGGCAGCATAGAAAACAATCCAAATACTGAGAAGATTATTACTATTGGCAGCCAACCACCCATTTTTTCGCGAACTCCTGGTAAAATTGCCATTACAGCTATTGCTGCCACTCCTGCGGCAATACGTCCGATTACCATCATAAACGTGCGTTCCTCTTGAACATCTGTCATTGTTGTAACTATACCGAAGATAGGAACATCACAAAGAGTATATGCCGTATCCCATAAAATATAACTTACAATTGCCCATATGATTTTGATACTGATATGTATTGTAGATGGCAGAGCAAATAATAAAATTGTAGAAAGCGGTATAGCTATCAGAGAAATTTTAAGCCATGGTAAAAACTTCCCTTTTTTAAATTTAACTTTATCTACAATTCCGCCGAATATAGGATCGTTAATCGCATCCCATATTTTAACTATGAGTGTTATTCCTCCAACTGCTGCTGGTGATATTCCGACATCAGTAAAAAATGGTAATAGGAACAAAAAAATAAGCATGTAAAATACATTTTGTCCAACAAAATACAAACCATAACTGATACGTTCGCCAACTGATGTAATGAATGAACTTTTCTTCGTTTTCATAGGTGTGACCCCCTCATTTATTAATATTTATTTTATGAATTCATCATATCAATTAAAGTAACTTGAAGGTCAATACCTATTTTGAAAAATATTTTTAAAATAAAAAAGCCTGTAAACATTGAATTTACAAGCTTTTTATTATTTTTCTATAAAATTTAACACTAACAATCGTTGAAAAAGTTTAAGGCTACATTAGACTTTTTTCGGACTTTATTTGAAAAATTTAGTTATACTGCACCATAAATTTCAAAATCCTGTATTCGTGCATAACCATCACTTCCCGCGTCTGTGATAGTTATTCTTACATATCTTGCAGTAGTTTGAGTAACATTTCTGTATACAATATCTTTTGAGTTCCCCGAAACAGTATCAAGCTGAGTCCATGAGGTTCCGTTTGTACTCACTTCAACTTTCCATGCTTTGGAATTGAGAGAACTGCTCATATAAGCTGTCTCAGCATTTTTCAAAACATAACGACTAATTTTGTAGTTTTTACCCAAATCGACTTGCATATATTTAGTACCTGTTGATGAGGAGGATTTCCAACCTGTTGTAAATGAACCATCAACGGCTTGTGATGCTGAATATCCAGAAGCACTAGTTGAGGATGTAACCGTTTTTTGCAATGAAGTGTTAAAAGGTTTTCCATTCGCTTCATTTATAAGCATCATAAAATGGTCAGGTCTTACAAATACAAATCTTCCCGGATATTGAGCTTCTAAATCCTTTACAAGTTTAACTAGCTCTGGAACTTTAGTATCCCATGATTTTACTTGTGCGGCATAGAATTGAGGTTTTGTATATGAAATTGATGCCGCCGCTGAGAGTCTATTCTTTATATTAGATGTTCCTTGGTCATAACTCATTGCACCTCTGCTTGTGATAAAATCACTTCCAAACCAAACTATAGGTGTACTGTTATTTGCAAACCTTATCTTAGAAGAGGTTTGATTTTGTGTTGTTAAACCGAGTAATGATGGCATACCATTAATAAGCCAGTTTGCTTTTTCGGTTGAAAGAGTACTCCACACAGTTATTATATTAAATGCNGTCTTTTCAAAATAAGAATTTGTTATTTCTGCATATTTTTGTATAGTTGCCTGATTAGTCCAACTATCAGAAGAAGAATATCCAAGCCCTGATGGTCCGCATATCAGAACATCATTTGCAGTTGACGTTTTATAATAATAATTAAGTATTTGAGGACCTGCATCTAAAAGCGCAGGACTGCATGTCCAGCCTATAGGCACCTTTCCTCTGTCAGAACTTCCCCACCAACCACTCATTCTCATAACATGCTGATTATATTGTATATTATCACCATCACTCATATTAAGTGATACATATATTTTATTGTTTTCTAAAGTTGGTTTTGCAGGAACTGTTGGTATACTAAGTTGTCTTGATTGTCCTGAATATACAGTATAGTTTTCATAGAAATCAGCAGGCACAGTAATTACGCCTTTTGATGTTCCATAGCCTACACCAGACCCTTCTTCAGGCCACCATCCCGCATAGTAGGTATCAATCGGAGTTGCATCAGCAAAGAATTTATCCAGTATTTTCTTTTCCTCAGAATTTTTAGGTTCTAACCAAAGTACTGCGGCTTTAGATGCAATTGCTAAATCTCTTAATTGCACATGTTCATCTGGTTTTAAACCCATAATGATTCTTCTTGAACATTTTGACCAATAATTATTGTATAAGTAATTATAGGCATCAATTTTATTTGAGATATTAGCCTTGTTTAAATCTACAATTACATTAAAATTATATTCACTTTTTAAAACTTCTGCGAATTCTGGTGAAACAACAATTCCATCTTCAATAGAGGCAATTGTTGTAGCAACATTTACCGTATCCATTACAGATTTTTTGTAAATTACAACTCCTTTAATAGAAGAAGAATATTTTAGAATAAGAGCCTTATAATCTGTTGTCTTTGTATATTTTAATCCAGTAGCTTTGGGCCATGTTTCAACACCCTCACCTGCATCATTTAAAACGAGTATTTTAGGTTGGTTTTTGTTTACAACACCTTGAAGTGATATCATTGAAAGTTTTATATCAAACCTTCTTGAAGCTATATTTATAGCATCAAGCTGAGCAGCCGGAGCAGAAAACAATGGAAGAGCCTGTCCTAAAGGCCATGTCATTTTAGTTGAAGTTGCAACATAAGGATTTCTATTTGCTGTTACAGGTGCTTGTGTATTGTTATTACCATTGGTTACATTAGTATAAGTATTGTTGTTATTATTGGATGTGTTTCCAGAACTTCCTGGTTTTGAAGGTGTTCCGGAAGGACTTCCGGAAGAACCAGTACCAGAATTTGATGTTTCACCATTAGTGTTAGTACCAGCAGTTCCAGTAGAATTTTGGGTACCTGTTCCAGATGTTGATTTATCTGGTGTTTCAGATGGATTGTCCGTTGGATTTTCTGTTGAATTTTCTGTTAAATAATCATCTGTAACGTCAACATCAGCAGGCTGTGCACAAGATACAAAAATTGTAATTATGCATAAAATTGCAATAAAAATAAAAAATAGTTTTTTGTTCATAAATAAATCCCTCCGATTCTTACAGTATATCATAGAACCGTGGACTTAACAACGACAAGTAGCTCAATTACGCTTCCTTTATATACCTTACAACATCCCCAACCTCTTTAAATTTGTGAACATCCTCATCAAATATTTCTATATTAAATTCTCTCTCACATTCAATGACAAGCTTTGCTATATCTATTGGGTTAACCCCATTTTCTGCAGTAAACTTTGTCTCCATAAAAACATCATTATCATCACAGCCTATAATATCTGCAAGAATTGCAGCAACCTTTTTAAACATTTTTCACCTCCAGAAAACGGCTCGGCTTACCTGTATGGAACAGATTCAATCTATGAAGTGCCCTTGTACATGCAACATAGAGCAGCTTCTTATCATCCTCAGTATTATAATGAAGGTCATCTGCATCAACGAGCAGAACAGCATCAAACTCAAGACCCTTTGCCATATACACAGGAATTATGAAATTACCTTTCAACTCAGCCAGACTATCATGGTTAATTCGGTTAATATTAACTTTGCCAGAGAGTTTTTCAAACAGCTTTACCGAATCCCTATCACTCTTACAAATAACCCCAATTGAGCCATAACCATCGGAAACACATTTTTCAATTTCACTTACAATAGAACTTAAATATTCTTCATCATTCTGAGCAGAATATATAACTGGAGTTTCGCCAAAACGGCTGAAATTCTCAACTGAATTATCTCCATCCATAAACTTCCGGCTGAACTCTATAATTTCATTTGTACTTCTAAAACTCTTGTACATTTTAATTAGAGTTGATTTTTTCTTTTGAAAAATTTGCTGAATCATGTCGTACATTGCCAGTGTTTCCTGCTTTTCAATTGTCTGGTTAAAATCACCCAGAATTGTATAACGTGCATTAGGAAACATTTTTCTAAGAATTTCAAAATGCACTGGAAAATAATCCTGCGCTTCATCAATAATAACTTGATGTATATCCTGATAATAGGAAACTCCGCTGAGTTTAATTTTCATAAAAGTCATAGCGGCAGAATCTTCATATTGAAGCATATCAGATTTTAAATTGAGCAAGGTACTATCCAAAATTTCATCAATACATTCAGGCAGGTCAATCCCCTCTGCCATACGATAAAATTCGTCTTTATTTTGAAAAATGCGCTGGTACAGATGTCTGTAATTGATAGAAGTAAATTTCTGCACTCTTTCATACAGTTCTGTACTCTCATTTATAGAAATAAGCCTTGCATATTCACGGGCATCAAACATATGACTTGAATCCGCCATAACCTTTTGAAGGATTTTTTCACGTCTAGCTGGTCTCAATTCTCTTACAATTTGAAAAATGTATTTTTCAGCTTGATTGAGTCGCTGTTCAAGTGTAAGTTTGTCAGAAGCTTTAACTATACGTTCTATTATTTCTTCTTTTGTTACAATACATTTGTCATCATAATAAATATCAGTAAAATCTAGATTTTTATATACATATTCTTTTATAAATATATCAATTATCTTTGCAAAATTTTCAGAAGATTTAAAGGCAAGGCTTTCTTTGATAAACCGCTTTTTATCAGGATTTGAACAGTTAATCATATTTTCAAAGAAACGATTGCGATACTGAATGTCAGCATAATCATTTTTCAAAACAATCTTGCAAATATCCTCAAATATCACGGAACAGACATTATCTTCACCTAATTCTGGAAGTACATCCGAAATGTATTTTTCAAAAATCTTATTCGGCGAAAGGACAAGTATATTATTTGAAGTAAGCTTTGATGAAAGACCCTGATACATTAGGTATGCGGCTCTGTGGAGAGCAACAGACGTTTTACCGCTTCCTGCGGCACCCTGCACCATTAAAAGTTCATTGGTTACATCACGTATTATCATGTCCTGGTCTCGCTGGATGGTTTCAACAATGGTTTTCATCTTTATGGACGCATTTTGCGAAAGCAGTTTTCTTAGAAATTCGTCCACTATCTGCACATCAGCATCAAAGAAGTATTCCAGTTTGCCATTTGCTATTTCATATTGGCGTTTTTGAGTTATTTCCCCATTTATGGTACCTGATGGCGCCTCAAAATCGGCCTTTCCTGCCTCAAAACGGTAAAAAAGACTTGATACCGGCGCACGCCAGTCATATATGTTGTATTGGTATGATTTTTCATCTGTGAAACCAGCTTTTCCAATGTATATCTTTTCTGGTTCATCATCTCCGTCATATAAGAAATCAACACGGGCAAAGTATGGTGCATAAAGCATTTTTCGTAGTTTCCCTACCCTTTTAACCACTTCATCATAGGCACTTGTTTCTTCTCTGAGTGATTGAAGGTACTGGATTATATCCACTATTCTATCAAAATCTTTGTTTGAAAAAACAGTATTGTCCTGCATATCTTTACGTGATTCGATTAACTTTTCCATACCCTTTTGACTTGATTGTTCAGCTTTTAAAAGCTGTTCTTTTATCATTAGAAGGCAGTTGGAAAGGTAGTCGATTTCGGCATTATATTCATTTTGGTAATTTTCCATTTATATCTCCCAGCAATTACATATTTCGAAATTCCTATAATTATATCACTTTTCATATAGTAATTACCAGTTTTTTATTTCACCATCCATCCATGCTTTTCTCTTTTTTAAATATGTGCGCAGATATTCAAGCTGTTCTTCATAAGTCTTTAATGCACTTGTTTTGTTTGGCGTGAAACCAGCTTTCTTACCTAAAATATCCCATACAAGGAAGTTTTCTCTTTGTGAAACAGACAATTCATTTCCATATTTATTAATAGTGGAAAGTCCTGTTTCTAAAAGCTTGTCACCCACTTCCTCCCATCTTGCTTTTACTGCATTTTTAAATCTTGTGTCATTAATTAAATAGTTAATCCATGTGATTTCAACATATGAACCATTTTCATTGCTTCCAATTGAACACCAGGTATTATAATTTGGATTGTCTTTGGAAAGATTTCCAAAAGCTAGATCAAAATCCCATGGCGGGCCCATTTTTAACTTACCACCTTTTTCCTTTGTCATATAGCAACTGCGCCTGAAACTGGAATCAATGTTGTTTGACAATTCATGAAGCAGGAACCAATCGACTAAGGAATTCATATCAATATAATCTTCATAGTTAGTCAGATTGACAACTGCCTGATCTGCAGCATAACAATAATCATAAATAAATTTAGCATGTTCTTTTGTCAATATCTCCTCTTTTGGAGACTTCAGCAATGCATGTCTGATATTTCCTACATGTATATAATCCTTCATATAAACACTGGTTTTATCACTGCCCCCTATTTCAATTAAATAGCCTGTATCCAATTCAGTCGATTCATCTATTTCCACTCGCCCCTTATTTACTTCAATATTTTCTCCCAAGGAATATACTCCTGCATATTTTCCGTTAATATATAAGTCAACTGGATATGAACTAGGAACAAATGTAAGATTGTTTAAAATCCGTCCCATAGATGATGCTAAAGTATTTCTTATCAGTGAACGGTCGCTATAATTTGCCAGAAGTACCCAATCTTTGGCTTTCTTTAAACCAAATAATGAGGTTTTCTCATCAAATTTAATTTTGTAAGGTTTCTTTTCCCATGCCCAAGTGGAATTTCCTCTCCCCTTTATTTGCATTGAAGTTTCGGCAACTGATGCATATTCGGTAATTCCGCTATTAAAGGAAAATGTTCCTTTAATATAGATTTCTTTTGAAGTTATGGCACTGTTTGATTCGGTTGTTATATGTACAACGGGTATAGTAGGTGCTATTCTCTTTGATAATACCAGATATGTTCTGGTATTTCCGTTTCCATCTTTAATAATAAGCTTTGTATCCTTGCTTAAATCAATACTTCCATTTGAATTGACACTCTCTTCTGAAAAATAAGCCTCTCCTGCTGTAATACTTATTTCGGGTTTTAGTGCTCTTAGCGTTCCATCTGAAATTGAATAACCCCATGTATGGGATAAAACATTACCTGAAAGCTTAAAACTTATATTTTGATGAATACCATTTTGTGTATTTTTAGCAACTCCAAGTGAGATTAGCGTTTCCTCTCCAAGACCACCAAGTCCCAAATCGGAGGTTATTCCGTTATATGATTTAATGTTCATCTCTTTAAATATCTCATCATCCGTCCAAACCTGATTTTCCTGCCAGAGAATTTCGCTTAATGGTGTATCAAACATTATAAAGTTGGTACTGAATAGAATGGAAGTTTTAATTTCAATTTTACCTTCCTTACTGTTACTAAAAATAAAGCTTGTATTTTCTATATTTACATTTTCTTCAAAAGTCAGTGAAAGATTTTCCGTAATTGTGTATCTTACCGCCTCACCATTTGAGAGACTTGTTCCATTCATAAAGAGTATTTCCATTTCAGGTTCCATTTTGAAAAAATGGTTTCCGCTATATAGCTTTTCCCAATTTTCATATGATGAAATTGGTATGTGATTTGGCAGGACTTCACCATTCAGGCTTTTAAGTCTTGCATAATATCCCATATCTTTTTGAGTAAATATAGGAAACGGCTCATCAATGATAAAATCGATATCTCTTGCATCTATGTTGATTGTGTTATATGAAATTTCGCCATTTTTATTTAGTATGTATATTTCTCCGGAGGTATTGCTCTTAATATCTAAACATTCACCAATAGAGAGGATTTTATTCATTGTATTTAGAGTTAGCGGGTGAATAATGGATAGATAATCAACGGAAATATTCTCTAGCAGAAATACTTCACTGTTTAATGTGTTCTCATCTGCCAAAAATGATGCAAGCGCAGATGAGTCACTTGCAAGATATAGTTTCTCTTCTTCGTTTGTCTTTTCATCTATCCAGTTAAATTGGTAATTAAAGAAAATTTCACAATCCTCTTTAATTGATATTGAAACAACTTCATTTTTCCCACTTATTATGTTTAAATCAATAACCATTTTCAAAAATGCCACAATATATTTTTACTTTTATATCAGTTTCAATATTGTTTGATAAAGTCAGTTCGTACTGTTCACCCTGTTTTACTGTTAGAGTGTTTCCCGAATAGTTAAGCAAATTGAGAAGCTCAATTTGCTCCGCTGAAGAAATTTCTTTTGCCGATATTTTAAAATCTTTGGGTATTTCCCTTTTGGGTATATCTTCTGATAACTCATTTGAAGAAAACAGTATCAAAAACATAATTATTGGTATAATTATTAAGAAACTGACAATGAGCGCAACATATTTCTTTCTCTTAAACATATAGTATATCTTTTTAAGTATAGTATCTTTCACAAAATATTCTCCGATTTATTGCATTAATCTGCTATTATATTTAAGATGAATTATACTACATTTTTAATTATTTGAAAAACCCTCTCTGTCACAAAAGATATTTGCTATTAAATCCTCTCTATCAAAAGCACTACCAACACTTATATCCCATTCCATTCTTTTTCTCCTTAAAATACTTATTTGATTTTGTACTTAAAAATCAAATAAATTTGTATCTAACACTAATCCTTGTTGAAATCACTATGACAATTTCATATTTGATCCCGTATAGAATATCTTCCTCTTAGATATTTTAGTTCTTTATGGCTCCATTTTCGATAAATTAATTCTTTAATTTCATCAGATAGTTGTAATATTGCTCTCCATTCATCAAATTTCTTTACAGATTCTACATTCCATAAATCTTTTTTCTT
>JGI994J12354_10002016_pt1 | contig 20267 bp, 12 predicted proteins | sample IntmicLarv3ML3BL_FD_12354 | JGI IMG/M metagenome (IMG submission 12354)
TTAATATATCACACATTAACATTTTAATATATTTTAACATAAAATATAAATGTAAGGCAAGAATAATCTATTAATTTTTAAAACATTTTTTGCCGATGCGGATATAAAAATATCGCGAACATAAAAAATATGCAAAGAACGGAGGGATATGAACAGATTTAATTAAATATTTCAGGTGTAAACGGTATCGTGAAAAATAAAACACAGTACCGTTTATATTTTTTATAAAATTTTTATAAAACAGAAAAAATGACAAATAACAATATATTACATATTGTAATATTTATCTATAAAAAAATTAAGGGGTGTTGTGATGTCAAGAATAAATCCGAGTCAAGAAGTTGAAAATGATTCACCCGTAAAAATAAAAAAAATATTATCAGATGTAACAGATTTTGTTATATATGATAAATACGATAAAAACGAAGATTCCGAAGAAGAAAATGAAAAAAATATTGAAAAAATCGAAAATAAAAACAAAGTAAAAAAATATAACGCAGTGCGGAGAAAATATATAAACAAAAAAAATACAGAAAGTATAAAAAATGAAGAAAATATAGAAAATAACGATAACTTCGCAAAAATATTCGATTCCGTAAGACATGAGCAGGAAGAAATAAAAGAACACAAGAAAAAAAATTATTTATATGGTTACGGAATATCCGATGTTGACGACAAAACAAAAACGAAAACAAAAATTTCCGCATTGCCGAAAGATTTAAACGAAAATATAAAAGACAAAGAAAAAATAAATATATTTGATAAATTCGAAAAAATAAATTTTGCGAACACTGTAAAAAGAATTTTTATTTTATTATTTTCAATCTTATGCGGAAGTATAACAATGCCGTTCGGCATGAATCCTCTTGGGATTGCGGTTATATGCGCGGCGGATAAATATATTTTTTATATTTATTCGGGACTTATAATATCTCTCGCGTTTACCGGTGAAAATATTATTGTTTTGTTCGCGGCTTATACAATTTCCGCGGGAATTAAATTTTATCTCAAATATAGTAAAGAAAAAACAAAAGTTGAAATGTTATCGAAAAGTTTTTCGTATAATAATCTTTCAAAAAAAGATAAAACAAAACTTTCAAATCTGGTTCATTTCAACGATACAGGCTCTGTTCTAATTTCAATTTTAATATGTGCGGTTTCGGGTTGTATCGTAGGATTTTTCAAAATAGCGGTAAAAGCTGAAAGTATAATTTATACCGATATAATAAAAATAATGCTGTTTATGCTCATGTCAATGCTTTTTACATACTTATACAGCGGACTTTTTGAAGCAGGTAAGGATAATAAAACCCTCGAAAGAGCGGGGATTTGTTCGGTTATTTTCACTGTGATATATTATCTCGCACCGTTTTATATTTACAATTTATCACTTAGTTATATAGCTTCATTTGTGTTTACTCTGATAGCGGCAAACTCAGGATTAAACAAACCCGAAAATAAATATAAATCAAAAAAATCAGAAGAAATAAAAGAAGCGGAAACTGACGAAAACGAAAAAGATATTAATTCGGACGAAGAAATTATAAGCAGATTTGCGGTTAATATTGTGAATCACGACAATGTTTTATCCGATATGACAAGGGGAGCATTGGTTGGATTATTATGCGGCGTCGCTTTGGGTGATACTGCGGGAGCGGTAACATTAGGTATATGCGGTCTTGTATCGGGATTGTTTTTCTCACATTCAACCGCACTCGCGGTTATTTCGGGTCTTATATCGGCGATAAGTTATTCGGTTTATGTCGTCGGTATTGACGCACTGCAAAGATATATCCCAAATATGATGGCGGGTTTGACTTTTTATATCCCTGCGGCAATGTTTTACGCTTCGATTATGCAGAAATTAAAATCTGATAAAAATAATAAAACTGCTCCGTTTTTGGATAAAGGATTATTGGTCGCAGAACTTCCCGCGAATAAATTAAATAATCTTTCGGACGCTTTTCAAGGATTATCGGGGATTTTTTACGAAATATCCGAAAGAATGAAGAAACCAAACTCAAACGAAATAAAAGCGATAATTTCGGCTTGCATTGAAAAAACCTGTGAACAATGTGAAAATCATGAATTTTGCGAATTGTTGCAAAAATATAATTTTAATAATATACAAAAAAAAAGCTCGGATTATATTTATAAAAACGGCAGACTTGACAACGGCGGAATACCGAAAATATTCAATGAAGAATGTATAAATATTTCGGATATTCAAGATAAAATAAATTCGGTTTACTGCCGAAGAACCGAAGAAAATATTGAAAATGATAAAATGAAAATATTCGCGGGGAATTATGAAAATATTGCGAAACTATTACAAAATAATATAAAATCGGGGAAAGAAGATATAGCTTTTAAAAAAGATATGTCCGAAAAAATATATAATTGCCTTGAAAATATGGGGATAGAATGTGAAAACGTAATTGTTATGGGTGAAAGAAAAAAGACAGTTTATATATTCGGCGTAAAAATGGCGAATTATTCGGGGGCAATCGGCGATATAACAGAAATGCTCGAAAGAATCTGCGGAACATGTTTTGACGTTCCCGAATATATACTCAGGGATAATTATATAATAATGAAAAATCAAAGCAGAAATAAATATAAAATATATTCAATGCAAATGTCGGCAGCAGCGGGAGAAAATAATAATAAAATTGATGTTGAGACAACGCAAAATATCGAATCCGAACAGGATAATATAAACGGCGACAGCGTGAGTGTTTTTCATGGTAAAGACGGTTATCAGTACGGGATTATTTCCGATGGTATGGGAAGCGGCAAAAACGCCGCGTTATCGTCAAGGCTCACTCTTTTACTCACGGAAAAATTATTGTCCGCAGGAAATCAAAAAGATTTGACTGTTGAAATGATTAACTCTATGCTTATATCAAAAAGTGACGAATGTTTTTCCTCTGTTGATTTATTTGAAGCGGATTTGATTACAGGTAAAGGGATTTTTATAAAAGCCGGCGCGGCTCCGTCGTTTGTTGTAAGAAACGGCAGACTTTTTAAAATACAATCGTCAACCGTTCCTGCGGGGATTATCGAAAATATAAACAGTGANCAGACGAAATTTGACATGGAGGANGGGGATTATATATTGATGTTGTCAGACGGGATAATATCAACTTTTGAGGAGGGGGCATGGCTNCTTGAAATGCTCGGAAAAGAAGAAAATTTACAAAANCCAAAAGAACTTTTAAATNAAATACTTCGTGAAGCCGCNAACAAAAATCACAGAAAAGATGATATGTCTGTTTTATTTATNAAAATAGCGGAAGAAAGAAGAATGACCGGAGCGTAGATTTTGTATAAACAAGGTAAAAATGTCAATAATAATATAGAAAAATAACATGGGAAATAAAATTGCGAGGTGTGGCAATGTTGCTTAAAGGAATAAACAAACGCGTAATAATAATAAAAAATCCGGAAAGCGAAATATTTGAGGAAGCCTATTTTATAATAAAAAGCGGTAATATTAAAGGTGTAATCAAGCAGTCGAAAGAAAATGAAATGGTTACGGAAGCTAACCGTATAATAACGGATTATCACAATCAACAGGTCAGCATAATCGAAAAAAACGGTATCGCGAGCAGTATCGGCGGGGATATATCGGAGCTTGATAATTTTTTAAGCGGTAAAAAAGAAAATAAAAATATTGTCAATAATACGGAAAAATCAAATAAAAAATCGAAAAAAAACGAAAAAGTAGAAAAATTTGAAAATACAGAAAATAAATCCGAGATAAACCAACCATTATCGCATTTATCGGACAATGAAATATTTGAGGACGAAAAATTTTTAGAAAATATACAAAATGAGCCCGAAAAATACGGAATGTTTTATAAAAACCCCGATTTTATGATATACAGCGAAGAAGTAAAACCGTACAAATCTTCTTTTGATTTTGTCTCGTCAAAAAAAACATGTAATCCGGTAAAAAATATGTCTTTGTTTATGCGTTTACCGCCGAAAAGTTTTTTTATAGGCGTTGGATTTATGAGTTTGGTTGTAATTTTGATAAGATTGTTTGAATTTGTTTTTTTACATTAAATATTAAACTTTCAATGTTTTCATAAATTAATTCTTCTTAATTTTTTATTTAATAAATAAAAAGTCGTCAGATTTAGCTGTCGGCTTTTTATTTTTTGATTGACTTTAATATATTATGATGATATAATAATAATTGTTTTATATACGGCGGCGGACGCTGTATAATATTTTTATTATATTGAGAGGNGGAAAAATTTTATGAAGAAATACGGATTTAATATGCTCTGGATGTTTTCACACCATGGGCAGGAACCCGGAAAAGTCGATGAAAAACAGCTTGATTTTATCGCGAAATATGGTTTTAACTTTATAAGAATACCTACGGACTATAATTTCTGGACGAAAGATTTTGATTATCTTCACCCCGATGAAAAAGTTTTGGAAAATATCGACGTTTATTTTGAGGAATGTAAAAAAAGAAAACTTCACATGTGTCTGAATTTTCACCGCACACCCGGTTATTGTATAAATGCTAACCACAGAGAAAAACATAATTTATGGAACGACGAAGAAGCTCAGGAAGCGTTTGTCTGGCTTTGGGAATATTTCGCAAAAAAATACAAAGGCGTATCGTCGAGCGAATTGAGTTTTGACTTATTAAATGAGCCTCCGTCTGTCAGTGAATATGAGTTTACAAGAGATAAACATGAGTATGTAATGCGTAAGACGATAAAAGCGATACGCGATATTGACCCCGACAGGGAAATTGTACTTGACGGAATAGGCGGCGGCGGAATCGCGATACCTGAACTTGCAGACGCGGGTGTTATACACAGCAGCAGGGGATACGCTCCGTTCCAAATAAGCCACCATAAAGCGGGCTGGTGCGGTATAAAAGAAGAAGATTGGCCCGAACCCGTTTATCCGGGTGAAAGCTGGGGAAAATACTGGGATAAAGAGGCGATAAAAGAATATTATCAGCCTTGGATTGAAGTTGAACAAAAAGATGTAGAAGTACATATCGGCGAATTTGGCTGTTTTAACCAAACACCGAATGATATTGCTTTGCGTTGGCTCGGCGATTTAATGTCAATATTCAAAGAAAACGGCTGGGGATATTCAATGTGGAATTTTGAGGGAGCTTTCGGTATCGTAAATCACGGCAGACCGGGGACTGTTTATACAGATATAGACGGATTTAAAGTTGATAAAGCTCTCATGGATATAATGCTCGAAAATATGATAAAAGAATAAAAATATATATTAACGATTATATAAACATAAATTAAAGAGGTAATTTGGATTTATGAAAAACATAAAAATAAAGTTACGCAATTTATCGGCTTTTATTATAATGCTTGTTATTTTATCGCAGTTTATGTTTTCGTGTTCACCCGCAAAAACAGGGGAATCAAACACGACAACCGACTCGAATACATCAACTTCGGACAGCGCAGACGCGACAAATGAAACTGTTGACGAATTATCGGACAATATTCCCGAAATGAAATTCAACGACGAGACAGTTTCTATTATTTACAGGGATTATATGGAATACGAAGTCCACGCCGAAGCTCAGAACGGCGAAGTCATAAACGACGCGGTTTATAAAAGAAATCTCGCAATTGAGGAAAGATTCGGAATAAAGTTTAACATGATACCTGTAAGAGGAGCATGGGACCACAAAGACGAATTTTTGAAACGTATAAAAAACACAGTATCCGCAGGCGATGACGAATTTGATATAATCGAGGGTTACGCCGCGTACATACTTGAATTAACATCGGGAGGTTATCTCAACAATTGGCGCGATATGCCGTATGTTAATCTTAATAAACCTTGGTGGTATCAGGACTTTATAAGTGAAATGACGATAAATGACAAATTATTTTTCCTGACGGGAGACCTCGCGCTTTCAACCGTAAGCATGGCGAACGCTTTGTTTTACAATAAAAATATGTGGCAGTCATACGCTTTGGACAATCCGTATGAAATTGTAAAAGCGGGAGAATGGACTATCGACAAAATGGCGGAGATGACAAGACAGGTTACAAGCGACGTTGACAGCAACGGAAAATACAACGAAAAAGATTTATACGGTTACGTCACCGACACGCACAATCAAATTGACGCTTACGGAATATCTTTCGACGTTCCAATCACAGTTAAAGACGAGGACGGACTTCCGCAGTTCGCGATACAGGAAGAAAAATACGCGTCAGCGTTTTTGAAACTTTATTCGTTCATGCGTGAGGAAGTCTCAACGTTTGTCGGGACATTGCAACCAACTTCAACCGATATATTCAGTATGTACAGAGAATCAATATTCCAGCAGGAAAGAGCTTTGATACTCGCGGAATATCTCGGAAACTCCGCGCTTATGAGAAGTTATGATTTTGATTTCGGTATACTTCCGTTCCCGAAACTTGATTTAAATCAGGAAAAATACAAAACAATGCCGCAGAACGGATATACAATGTTTTGTACTCCCGTAACCGTTGAAAATACCGATAAAGTCGGAGCGGTTATTGAAGCACTCGCAGCCGAAAGCCGTAAAAGTGTCGTCCCCGCATTTTATGATGTAGCGTTAAAAACAAAATACGCGCGCGATGTTGAAAGCTCCGAAATGATTGACATTATACGCGACGGTATAAGTTTCAGTTTCGGTATAGAATATTCGTATTCACTCGGAAGCACGCACAGTTGGCGTTTCTGGATTGCCGACAAAAAAACAAACGTAACATCATTGATTGAAAAAGACCTTCCGAAACTTGAAGCGAATCTCGAAAAACTGCTTGAAGTATATATGGAAGACTGAAAAATAAAATAAATTAAACAATTTTATATCATAAATCAATACGCATGGGCGGTGTTTTTCCGCTCATGCGTATCGTAAAAAATATAAACATGAGCTGCGTGAAAGGTATAGTATATGGATTCAAAAAAAATAATGTTCGTTATCGACGGTAACAGTTTGATAAACCGCGAATATTACGGTATGCCTCTCTTAACTTCGAGGAGCGGGATATACACAAACGCGATTTTGGGATTTACAAATAAACTTATAAAATATATAGAATATTTTTCACCGGATTACACGGTCGCCGCTTTTGATTTGCCCGCTCCGACATTCAGACACAAAGAATATTCTGGATATAAAGCGAGCAGAAAAGGTATGCCCGAAGAACTCGCAATGCAGCTGCCTTATGTAAAAGAAGTATGCAAAATATTCGGTTTTTCGGTTGTTTCGGAAGAAGGATATGAAGCCGACGATATACTCGGAACAATAGCGAAAAAATCCGAAAACTCAAATATACAAACATATATTTTAACAGGGGACAGGGATTCATTTCAATTGGTTTCGGACAATATAACGGTTTTATATTCGTCAAACACAGCGGTTACAGAATATAGCCCCGGGAAAATTTTCGAGACATACGGTGTAGAACCCGAAAAATTGATAGATGTAAAAGCGTTGATGGGTGATTCGTCCGACGAAATTCCGGGAGTTAAAGGGATAGGAGAAAAAACCGCGTTAAAATTAATTCAAGAAAATAATTCACTTGTCAAAGTTTATGAAAAATTAAACGACGGAACATTAAATATGACCCCGTCAAACACAAAAAAACTCACAGAGGGAAAAGAAAGCGCGTTTATGAGCCGTAAACTTGCGGAAATATTTTGCGATGTTCCGTTAAAACAAGAGTCGGAGATTTTTACAAAAAGAGAAGATACTGATAAAAATAAATTATATGATTTTTGTAAAAATCTTGATTTAAACAGCGTTATAAAAAAATTGAATTTAACAGCCGTTTCAAAATTAAACGAACAGATTCAATTTGATATGTTTGATACAAATGATATTGAAACTATTGACGATATATTCGATACACTCGAAAATGAGGGTATATCGACAAAAGCGGAAAAAATAAATAAATACGAAGAAATATATTCCGATAAACTCGGTGAAATCTGCGATAAATTTAAAGATGGTGAATTATTGTTTATAACGTTGAAATTAGAATTTGTTTATATAAATAATAATGATTTGTTTTATAAAATCATATTTAATAATATTGCGGAGTTATACCCGATATTTTCAGGGAAATTTAATATATGCTCAAATAATATAAAAAATATATATTTAATGTTCAAAAAAGAAAATATCGAAATAAACTGCGATATTTTTAAGTTTGATTTTGAACTCGCGGGGTATGTTTTGAACCCGTCAGAAGCGAAATACGATATATCTGCGCTTGCGTATAAATATTTGAATTTGGATTTGTCGGAACAAACAGAACAGGAAGAAACCGCCGAAAATATTGTTTATTTTAAGTTATATCAAGCGATGAAACAAAAATTAATAGATTTTGATGTTGAAAGTTTATATTATGATGTTGAAATTCCGCTCGCTTTTGTTCTCGGTGATATGGAACACGAAGGATTTTTGACGGATACCGAAAATCTTTTTAAATTCGGTGAGGAGCTTAACACGAAAGCGAATAAAATACGCGAGGAAATATATTTACTCGCGGGGGTTGAATTCAACATAAATTCACCGAAACAACTTGGTGAAGTATTGTTTGAAAAACTAAATTTACCATACGGCAAAAAAAATAAAACGGGATATTCGACAAATATTGACGTTATGATGAAACTTAAAAGTTTACACCCGTCTGTCGCGCTTATACTTGAATACAGAGCAGTAACAAAATTAAAATCAACATATTGCGACGGACTTATAAAATTATCGGATTCGCAGGGGAGACTTCACACATCATTTAATCAGACGATAACCGCGACGGGCAGACTTTCGTCAACTGAGCCGAACTTGCAGAATATACCCGTAAGAACAGAACTCGGCAGGGAAATACGTAAATTTTTTGTCGCGAGCGACGGGCATATTCTCGTTGACGCGGATTATTCACAAATAGAATTGAGAGTTTTGGCTCATATAAGCGGCGACGAAACACTTATAAACGCTTTTATAAACAACAGCGATATTCACAGACTTACAGCCTCGCAGGTTTTCTGTATACCGGAATGTGATGTTACTTCCGAAATGCGAAGAATGGCGAAAGCTGTAAACTTCGGGATTGTTTACGGTATATCCGATTATTCATTATCGGAGGATATTGGGGTTTCGGTTAAAGAAGCGCGCGAATATATCGAAAGTTATTTCGCGAAATACCCGAAAGTAAAACAATTTATGAATGATGTTATATTATCCGCGCATGAGCTGGGTTATGTTAAAACGATATTGAACAGGATACGTTATATCCCCGAATTAAAAATGTCGAATAAAAACATGGTTTCGTTCGGCGAGAGAGTGGCGAGAAATACACCTATACAAGGCTCAGCCGCAGATATAATAAAACTCGCGATGCTCGCCTGCCATAAACGTTTCAAAAACGAAAAATTGAAAAGTAAACTTATATTGCAGGTTCACGACGAATTGATTTTTGATACGGATAAAGACGAAATAGAAAGCGTTAAAAAAATCGTGAAAGAAGAAATGGAAAATGTATATAAAATGAGTGTGCCGCTTGTCGCGGATATTGCGACAGGTAAAAGCTGGTATGACGCTAAAGGGTAAGAAGATATTAAATCAAGTGAGAATAAAATCTATTATCCGCAAATTTCGCTATGATTATTAATAATCTCTCAATATTTAAATGATACAATCAATAAGATAAACAATAATTAAGTAATATAAAAAGGGGGATTTCTAAATAATATTATGATAGAAATTTCAAACCTTGTAAAAAAATATGGCGTGAACGTCGCTGTAAACAATATCTCTTTTAACGTCGAAAAAGGCGAAATCGTCGGATTTTTGGGTCCGAACGGCGCGGGGAAAAGTACCACTTTGAATATTTTGACAGGATATTTGTCCTCAACAACAGGTAGCGCGAAAATAGATGGTATCGATATTCTCGACAATCCGACGGAAGCGAAGAAAAGAATCGGGTTTCTTCCCGAACAGCCTCCGCTTTATACAGATATGACGGTCAAAGAATATCTTAATTTCGCTTATAATTTAAAACATTGCAAATTAAACAGGGTTAAACACATAAGGGAAATATGCGAAGTCGTTAAAATTACCGACGTCTTTAACCGTATGATTAAAAACCTGTCCAAAGGGTATCGTCAGAGAGTTGGAATCGCGCAGGCTCTTGTGGGTAATCCAAAAGTCTTGATTTTCGACGAGCCGACGGTTGGTCTTGATCCCAAACAGATTATCGATATAAGGAATCTTATAAAAGCTCTGGGAAAAGACCACACAATAATATTATCCACGCATATACTCCCCGAAGTTCAGGCGATATGCGACAGGATAGTTATAATAAACAAAGGCGAGATTGTCGCTAACGAAAAAACAGAAGATATAGCTCAATCGCTTATATCGTCACGCCGTCATATCGTAAAAATAAGCGGTCCCCAGAACGATGTTCTCAATTTTTTGAGGAACAAAGAGGGGATATTATACGCCGAAATTTTAAAAGAACAGAGAGACAGCGGCGCTACGTCTTATCTTATAGAAGGACAGCCGAATATAGATATAAGAAAACCTCTGTTTTACAGTATGGCTGAAAAAGGCTGGCCCATCGTCGGACTTGAAAACGTCGGTATGAGCCTTGAAGATATATTTATAAAACTTATCACAGCCAAACCGGGTAAAAACCGCGTTGTCCGTCTCAATTCGTCAAACGATGAATCCGAGATAAATTCAGAGGACAAAGAAGCGGAACAAACCGATGAGGACAACAAATAACATATAAAAATTCAGGAGGATTGCGTTAAAATGACGGCAATTTTTAAAAGAGAACTTCACGCTTATTTTATATCACCCATCGGGTATATATTTATAGCCGTGTTTCTCCTCGTATCGGGCGCGTTATTTACTTTTACCACGATAAGCGAGGGACAGAACGCGGATATATCGTCTTACTTTATGTTTATAATTTTTACGTTTATAGTATTGATACCGCTTTTGACAATGCGTTCTTTATCGGAAGAACGCAAAACCAAAACGGAGCAGATGCTGCTGACCTCGCCTGTTTCACTTTCGGGAATGATTTTTGCTAAATTTCTCGCGGCGTTTGTTTTGTTCGCGGGAACGTGGCTTGTCTCGTGCCTCAATTTTTACGTTTTGTATAAATACGCGGAAACACAGGGACAGACAAACACAGCTGTTCTTATAGGGAATGTTATAAGTATACTTCTGATAGGAGCGGCATTTATAGCGATTGGACTTTTTATCTCCGCGATGACGGAAAATCAGCTTGTCGCCGCGATAATATCGATAGTCACTATATTCTTTCTTCTTTTATCGGGCGCGTTTTCAAGTATGATAAATATAACGGTTATAAGATACGCTCTTGACTTTTTGTCTATCTTTTCGAGATTCTCCGCTTTTACCTACGGTATATTTGATATAAGCTCGGTTATATACTACGCTTCAATCGTGATTATATTTTTGTTTTTGACAATACGTATATATGAAATGAGACGCTGGCAGTAAAAATTGATTAAAACTTGATTATATTATTTTATTATAAAAAGGGAAAATAAAAAAATGAACAGCGGTATAAATAAAAATAATAACAAAAACGGAAGCGAAAATCCTCCGGTAAAGAAAAAAAGCCCCGAAAGCTCTCTTAAAAGGAGGCTTAAATACGGCTCTGTCGCAATGATTTTTACAATCGCATTTATCGCGGTTATATTTGTAGCGAACATTGTGACAACGACGGTAAACAGCGTTAAACCGATGATGATAGATATGACGAAAGAGCAGATATACGGAATTACCGACGCGTCGCGAGAGCTTTTGAAAGACGTTAAAGAACCCATAGAAATAGTTTTCTTCCAACCCGTTGACCAATATGAGAAATTAAGTCCGCCCTACGGAAAAATGGTGGTAAACTGTATAAAAATGTTTGAAAACGAATACGACAACATAACAATTAGAACGGTTGATATAATAAAAACACCGTCAGCAAAAAACGAATTTACAACCTCTGATATTTCACCATTGCAGACTACTTCGATAGGGATTAAAAGTCAGGGCAAATCTAAACTTCTCGGATTTTCGTCGTTTTTTACCATAGCTTCGTCAACCGGCGCGCCTATGGGATTTGCAGGGGAGAGAACGGTTACATCGGCGATATTGCAGGCTGTCGATATGGATTATCCTTTGGTTTATTTCACAACGGGACACAGCGAATCTGCTCCCGCCGAATTGGTTGAACTTTTCACAACAAACGGATTTACGCTTGAACAAATAGATTTATCGAGACAGGATATAGCTCCGGAAGCTAAAATTCTGGTTATATGCAATCCACAGAAAGATTTTTTGGGCGCGGACCCGAACAATCCCTCAGCAAAATCGGAGATTGACAAAGTAGCGTCATTTTTGAATAATTTCGGTAGTGTTATGTATTTTTCATCGCCAGAAATAGGTGCGATGCCTGAACTTGACGACTTACTTAAAGAATACGGAATAGCGTTTGAACACGGTGTTACAATTGCGGACAAAGAAAAATCGCTGAACTCAAATGAGTATTTTCTAAGCGCGGATTATTATGAAGCTAACAACGTCGGCGATGAACTCCACGCGAGTATAAGAAAACTGCCGTCGCTCCCGAAAACGATTGTGCCATACGCGAAACCTATACAGATTTTGAGTACGACAAGCGCGAGCGCGGTTTCTCCCGTTCTGACTTCTTCATCGTCGTCTTATAAAATATACAGCGACGGAACAACATCGGCGCAGGGAGTCAGCAATCTCCTTGTAGTGGCGTTAAAGACGCAGTATGTGGATAATAACCCTAAAACGTCGTTGTTTATGGTGTGCGGTTCGGTGAATTATCTTGCAGCTCTCCCAAGCAGCGCGTACAGTAACTCGGACATAATGCTCAACGCTATGAGGATAATGACGAATAAAAAAATTGCAGTCGACATAAAATGGAAAGAATTTGATCAAAGCGGTCTTATTATGTCCATGGAAGACCAGAATAAATGGACGCTTATATGTATCCTTCTGCTCCCGTCAATTGTGAGTTTAACAGGCGTAGCGGTTTGGCTTTGGAGGAGACATTCATGATAAAAAAACAGATAAGGATTATATCAATATGCGCGGTTGCTATTGCTGCGTTGATTTTGGTTTGGCTTTTTGTTCTTAACCCCATTATCGAAAAAATGGGAGGGGAAGATGAAATCGATATAACGCTTCTCGACGGAGAGACAATCGGAATAACCAACAGAATAATGATAACCCCTCAGGTAAACAGAAGCGATATGAAAAATGTTCAGGTGCATAACAAAGACGACAGTTTTAAAGTTATACACCATCTCGGAAATAATTCGTATTATGTCGAGGGTGCGGAGCTTGTGCCTGTAAATCAGGAAATCATCGCGAGTTTTTTCACAAATGTAGGATATTTATTGAGTATGTCGAGAGTCGCCGCAAAAGATATAGACGACGGCAACGAAATTCTTGAAAACCTTAAAGATTTTGGATTTAATACAGATAACGAGGAAGAACAGATATATTTTACAGTAACAAAAACAGACGACACATGGTATAAAATAACAATCGGTGATAAAATACCGACAACAGGCGGATATTACGTCATGTATGAGGATATAAACGGTGTAAGACCCGCGATATATATTCTTGATACAATGATGGAGGAGACTATATTAAGTACAAAATATTCTCTTATGGATCCCATCGTCGCAATGACAATACCGCAAAATCAGATATTATTTATAGATAATTTCAGGTTTTATCAAAACGGGGATTTACTGGTTGAGATTTATAACGCTCCGCTTCCCGAAGATTCTGCTAAAATAACAGACCCAAGAATGAAATATCCCGCGCCTTATCTTGTTTCTGACAAATACACTACGCTTACTTCCGCTTTCGTATATTTTGTCGGTGATAAAGTTATTGACGCATTGACCGAAGACGAGATTATCGATTTGTTTTACTCGGAAGAAGACGATATAATAAGCGAAGAATTATTAAATAAACTCTTAAAATACGGGTTTGACAAACCGTCTGCGAGTATATCATTCAATCTTGACGAAAAAGAATTTTACTTTTTGTTTTCGAGTATAAACGAAAACGGAAATTATTACGTATTATCGACGGATTTTTATTCAATTATTGAAATATCCCCAGCAAGTCTCACGCTTGAAGGAGATTTACAACCGTTTATAACATGGGATTTGATTAGATTTGTCGATAAACCCATAGTTGACCAGAATATAAACGATGTTGAATCGGTCGTAGTAAAATCTCCGGGTAAACCCGACGCTGTATTTACGCTTGAAGGAACGGGACAAGAATTAATAGTACAGGCAAACGGAACAGTTATGACAACGCAGTTATTCAGGGATTATTATTATTCCATACTTTCGATAGATTTACTTGATTATGAAACAGACATATATCAGGATAAAGAGCCCATGCTTGAAATGATTATGACAATGCGCGACGGAGTTGTAAGGGAGTATAAGTTTTATTTTGTTGAAAATCAGACGAGACGTAGTTTTTACAGTATAAACGGAGTAGGGGATTTCTATGTTTTGAGAGATAAAGTCTTGAAACTTATCAACGACACGGAATTAGTTATTCAAGGTTTACCGATAAACAGGGACGCACCCGAATAAATTCGAATAAACTTAAACAAAAGGTAAAATCTATGTTACTTGATAAAAAAATCCGTCTTGAAGGAACACGCCGAGAGCGTGTTGTAAAAGCACTCGAAATGGCGGGGTGGTATAAAGGACGTTCCGTAGATATAACCGCCGCCGAAAATTATTATGAAAAATTGGATTTGGTTTTTTATGAAAACGCGAAGAAATTTTTCAGGGAATATTACGGATTAGCCGGACATTGGTGGATTGACAGGGAATACAAGATTGACCAAGCGGCAGATTTTGAATTTATACTTGTACCCGACGACGATTATCTGACAGCGAAAGATTTAATGTTTGACGACGAAGATTATAAAATTCCGTCTGATTATTATATCAATATCGAAAGAACCGCACTCGAAAAATTTGTTTACGCGGGAATAATAGGATATTATTATCCTGCGAGGGTTTGGATAGGCGAGAGCGGAAAAATCTACGCTACGCATGAATATGATTTTGATGTTCATGTTTATGATTCCGTGATTGATTTGATAGAATGGGAGTTGGCGAGACAGGATTTTGATTATGTCACCGTTCAGACGAATATTATTATAACAGAAAAACCTTGGGAACCTCCTGTTCCTTTTTCCGAAAAATATCGGTTTAAGCAACTATAATTAATTTTAAAATACAAGTAAAGCATATATAAAAGAGAGGTTTTATACATGAAATGTCCGGCTTGCGGATATAGTGAAAGCAGAGTTGTGGATTCCAGACCTGCGGAAGAAAACGCGAGTATAAGACGCAGACGCGAATGTCTGGAATGTCAGAAAAGATTTACGACATATGAGGTTATAGAAACTATCCCGCTTGTCGTTATAAAAAAAGACCAGAGCAGGGAGAGTTTTGACAGAAATAAAATTTTGCACGGTATTATAAAAGCGTGCGAAAAACGCTCCGTATCCGAAGAACAAATGAAAAAAATAGCACGCGATATAGAGATACATTTACAAAATCAGCTTCAACCGGAAGTCCCGTCATATAAAATAGGTGAGCTTGTAATGGAAAATTTAAAAGAAATAGACGAAGTCGCATATGTAAGATTCGCGTCGGTTTACAGGGAATTTAAAGATATAAATACATTCATGAATGAATTGAAATCCCTTATGACAACACGCGGAAAAAAGAAAAAATCAAAATAAAATAATAAAAGAAACAGCGGCAGCCTGTCGGATTATCCGATGAAAAGCTGACGCTGTATTTTTGTGTTATTGGCTGTTATTTCACTTATTGTAAAAAAATAATCGTAAAAAATAAAACAAAAAAACATGTCAGTTAATACAGAGTTAAAATATAAATTTTATGATAATAAAATAAGAGGTTTAACATTAACACAAAAATCACAAATTGTTTATAACTAATTATACATAAAACTATATTATAATAATATAATTATGTAGTAAAAACACACTTGTGATTTCTGAAAGTTACAGAAATATAAAAAAAGACAAAAAGGATAAAAATAAACAAAATGATTTATAAAATAGGTATCGACATAGGTTCGACTACTGTTAAAATTGTTATATTAAACGAAAAAGATGAGACAATATACACGTGTTATGACCGCCATTTATCGCAGGTCAGGGTAAAAACCGTTGAACTTATAGAGCGCGCGAAAGATATTATCGGTGAAAATGAATTAAAAATAACCGTCACCGGCTCGGCAGGGCAGGGAGTAGCGCAAACCTGCGGTTTTGAGTTTGTTCAGGAAGTGTTTGTCACCGGTGAAATGGTGAAAAAATATTACCCCGAAACCGATTGTGTCATAGAACTCGGCGGTGAGGACGCTAAAATTATTTTTTTCACCGGGGGATTTGAGGAGCGTATGAACGGTTCCTGCGCAGGCGGCACAGGCGCGTTTATCGATCAGATGTCTCTTTTGCTTGACATTTCAAACGAAGAACTCGACAAAATGAGTTTACAGGCTGAAAAAATATACACGATAGCTTCGCGGTGCGGAGTTTTCGCAAAGAGTGATATACAGCCCCTGTTAAATCAAGGCGCGAAAAAAGAAAATATTGCCGCGAGTATTTTTCAGGCGGTGGTTGACCAAACTATAACAGGACTTGCGCAGGGCAGGGATATTGTGGGAAATATATTATTTTTAGGCGGACCGCTGTATTTTTTTGAGGGATTGAGAAAAAGATTTAAAGAGACGTTGAGATTATCCGAAAGTAACGCTATTTTCCCCGACATCGCACCTTATGCCGTAGCTTTGGGCGCGGCAATCTCCGCTGACAGCAGTAATTTTTTGTATAAATATGACGATATTGTTTCACTTATAAATAAATCCGTTAATATGCAAAGTAATATAGACCACAGCGAGCCTTTATTTAAAGATAAAAAAGAATACGAAGAATTTACAAAAAGACATTCAATGAATAAACTTGAAGAAAAAGATATAAATACATATAAAGGCGGAGCATATCTCGGTATCGATTGCGGAAGCACAACGACCAAAATTGTTTTGATAAGCGAGGATTACGGGATTTTATACAGTTATTACACCGCAAACGGCGGAAATCCCGTTGATATAGTTTTAAATCAATTAAAACATATACATGAAATATGCAAAGATAAAATAACGATAAAATCGTCGTCGGTCACAGGTTACGGCGAAGAACTTATAAAAAACGCTTTTTCTGTAGATTTGGGAATAGTCGAGACAATCGCGCATTTTAAAGCCGCAAAATATTTTAACCCGAAAGTTAATTTCATACTCGACATAGGCGGTCAGGATATAAAATGTTTTAAGATAAAAAACGACGCGATAGATAATATAATGTTAAACGAGGCATGTTCTTCGGGGTGCGGTTCTTTTATCGAAAGTTTCGCGAAAAGTATGGGATATACGGTCAGCGATTTCTGTAAAGAGGGAATATACGCAGAAAATCCCGTTGATTTGGGTTCGAGATGTACTGTTTTCATGAATTCTTCTGTTAAACAGGCGCAAAAAGAGGGTGCAACCATCGGGGATATATCAGCCGGTTTATCTATGAGCATTGTCAAAAACGCTTTATATAAAGTTATAAGAATACACGACGCGTCGGAACTCGGCGAAAATATTGTCGTTCAGGGCGGGACTTTCTTAAACGACGCTATATTGAGAGCGTTTGAGAAAAAGATTGAGAAAAACGTAATACGCCCGAATATAAGCGGATTAATGGGAGCGTTCGGCTGTGCCGTTTACGCGAAAGAAAAGTTTGAAAAATCCGAAGATATAAACGAAACATCTCTTTTGACGCTTGACGAATTAACAGAATTTGCACATTCCTCTGTAACTTCAAACTGCGGATTATGCACTAATAAATGCAGTATAACGATAAATAAATTTTCCAACGGGAAAAAATATATTTCCGGAAACAAATGCGAGAGACCTCTCGGTATAAGAGAAAACGAAAAATTGCCGAATATGTATCATTTTAAATTGGATTACATGAAAAGTATAATAAATTCAAGTCCGAAATATCCGCACAGAAAAACAATCGGTATGCCGCTCGGTTTAAATTTTTTTGAAATGCTTCCGTTTTGGCATACACTTTGGACAAATCTTGGGTTTAATGTCGAGGTTTCGGATATATCGTCGAGGGATTTATATCAACTGGGACAAAATTCAATCCCGTCGGATACTATGTGTTATCCAGCAAAACTCATTCACGGACACATTGAAAATCTCATTGAAAAAAATATAAGCGACATATTTTATCCGTGCATGACGTATAATTTTGACGAGAAGATAAGCGATAACCATTATAACTGCCCGGTTGTCGCGTATTATCCGGAACTTTTAAAAGCGAATATGAGCAGTCTTAAAAACATAAATTTTATGATGCCGTATTTTGACGTTGCGAATAAAAGACGGTTTACTAAAAAATTTATCGAGTTTTTCAATGAAAAATTCGGCGGTGTAAACGCGAGAGCTGTAAAAAACGCAGTAGAAAAAGCATATAAAAGTCAGGATTTATATTTTGAGGTAACTTTAAACGAGGGTGAAAGAGCGATAAAATTCGCGGAGGAAAACAACCGTAAACTTGTGGTTTTATGCGGCAGACCTTATCACATAGACCCTGAAATAAATCACGGTATAGATAAAATGTTAAATTCTTTCGGCTGTGTTATAATAACCGAGGACGCCGCTTCTGCGATGGTCAAAACAAAGCCGAAAACGAGGATTTTAAATCAATGGACATATCACGCGAGATTATATAATTCCGCCGAATTTGTGACAAACCGTAAAAATACGGAGCTTGTCCAATTGGTATCGTTCGGGTGCGGTATCGACGCGATAACAACGGACGAAGTCCGTGATATACTCGAAAGTAAATCAAAATTATATACACAGATAAAAATAGATGAAATAAACAATCTCGGAGCGGCGAGAATCAGGATAAGAAGTATGCTCGCAGTTAGCGGAAACGAATAAATTTTAAAAATAAAATTAAAACAAGGCGAGGTAAAAAATTTGGAAAACGCGAAAAATCATGAATTTACATATCCCGTATTTACGGACGAAATGAAAAAAGATTATACGGTTTTAATACCGAATATGCTGCCGATACATTTTAAATTAATCGGCAAAATTATGAATAATTACGGGTATAACGTCGAGTTACTCGAAACCACGGGAGTTCAGATTGCCGACGCGGGACTAAAAAGCGTACATAACGATACATGTTATCCCGCGCTTCTGGTTATCGGGCAGTTTATAGACGCTATCGAATCGGGTAAATACGATAAAAATAAAGTCGCGTTGATGATAACCCAGACAGGCGGAGGTTGCAGAGCTTCGAATTATATACATCTATTAAGAAAGGCTCTCGAAAAAAGGGGATACGGATATATTCCCGTAATATCTTTGAATTTTTCGGGACTTGACAAAAAAGCGTCATTCAAAATAACTTTACCTATGGGATTTCAAATGCTTTACTCGATACTTCTCGGTGATTTGATAATGCTTTTATATAATCAATGCAAACCATACGAAATAATTTCGGGACGCTCGGAAGAAGCCGAAACAGAGGCGTATAATTTATGTTTTAATCTCTTGAAAAAAGGCAAAATAATTTCATATAAAACCGTAAAAAACGCTTATAAAAATATAATAGATATATTTAAAAAAGTTGAGAGAAGAAACGAGACAAAAGTAAAAGTCGGGGTAGTAGGTGAGATATATGTAAAATATTCACCTCTCGGAAACAACAATTTAGAAGAATTTTTACGCTCTGTCGGAGCGGAAGTCGTCGTTCCGGGACTTTTGGATTTTTGTATGTACTGTATTGTTAATTCTATCATTGACAGAAAATTATACGGCGGCGGACTTGTTAAAGCGAGTATATACAAATATGTTTATAAATGGCTTTTGAAAAAACAAGCGGATGTTATAAAAATTATAAAAGAAAAAAGTGATTTTGAGCCGCCCATGAATTTTGACGCGACTTTGGACAGCGTGAAAGATTACATATCGCCGGGTGTAAAAATGGGCGAAGGCTGGCTTCTCACCGCCGAAATGGTGGAGCTTATACATTCGGGCACGGGAAATATCGTATGCC
>JGI994J12354_10002017_pt1 | contig 20267 bp, 24 predicted proteins | sample IntmicLarv3ML3BL_FD_12354 | JGI IMG/M metagenome (IMG submission 12354)
GCACATACTATAATGTTACCTGGCTCTCTTTGCTCACATAAAAGCATCAATAGGGACATTGAATCTGGGCCGCCGGAACAACCAATAACTATTGTTTTGTTTTCTATTAATAATGATTTAATGTACTTTTTAACTTCTTCCATGAATAGCCCTTTCTTAATCAAGTTGTATTGTACTAGGTATTTCATTATTTTTCAAGCATTCGACAAAACATTTCAAAAAACTCTCACATTTTAAAGTGGAGCATTCATTGGGTTCTATAAAGCATTGTTCACTATTAAATCGATTCTCTGATATTACGATTTGAGTTTGCAGTTTCATAGGAATTAGTTATTGTTATAAAAGCATTTGAATCAATTTCTAAAATTCCATTTTTTATTTTATAATAGTCCATATCTTTTACTACAACCATAATCATTTTTCCTTTTTCGTTTTTGTAGGCACCGATTACATCAAATAATGTGACATCATATTTTAATCCCTCAATTAGATATTTTTTGACATCTTCTATTTTAGAAGTTCTTATATAAAATGTTTTGTGGTCATTTAAGTCAAGCATGGTTTTGGTTGAGAATGCACTAACTAAGATAACTGCAATTATTGAATATGCCATTAGTTCAATGCCAAAAATTAATCCACCATAGATTACAATTAAAGTATCTGTAATTAATATGGCACTTCCTATATTCATCTTTAAATATTTACTTAGAATCATGTTGATGATGTTTGATCCACCAGTATTAAAACCCTCTTTGAAGACCATTCCTAAACCAACGCCAGTTAGCAGTCCTCCAATAACAGCTTTAAATAGTAAATCAAGACTTGATAAATCAATAAAATTGATTAGGGGAAGCGTTAATTTTACAAAAACTGGATATAATAGTGATCCAAGTATTGCTTTTAGTGTCGCTTGTTTTCCTAAAGTTATAAAACTTAGGAGGATTAGAAATATATTTGTACACAAGATGAATGTTGATGTTTCTATACCATAAATTTCATTCATTACTATAGCAAGTCCTCCAACTCCACCAGCAACTAAGTTGTTTTGAACAAGAAAAACATTGTAAGCAATTGCAACTAAGGCTGTTCCAATTAGGAAATTTAAGTATCGTTTGATGTTTGTGCTAATTTTTAGCTTCATTTTTTTCACCCATTTTCAATATTGAATATATAAATTCTAAGATGTCTCCATCTAAAACTTTTTGAACTTGAGCTGTTTCATAACCACTTCTAGCGTCTTTGGCAAGTGTGTATGGCTCTAGGACATAGTTTCTTATTTGGCTACCAAAATTTATGTTTTCATTACTTTTCATGCTATCAATTGTTTGTTTTTGTTTTTCTAGTTCAAGCGCATATAGCTTGTTTTGCAACATTTTTAAGGCGCGTTCTTTGTTTTTTATTTGACTTCTCTCATTTTGACATGTAACCACTATTTTTGATGGTAAATGTGTTATCCTCACTGCTGAATCCGTGGTATTTACGTGTTGTCCACCCGCCCCACTAGAACGATAAACATCTATTTTTAAATCTTCTTCATTAATTTCGATATTGATAGTGTTATCGAATTCTGGAGTTATTGAAATACTGGCAAAGGAAGTATGACGTCTAGCATTGGAATCAAATGGTGAGATTCTAACTAGTCGATGAACTCCTTGTTCGCATTTTAAATAGCCAAAAGCAAATGCTCCCTTAATGAGAAGTGTCACTGATTTAATGCCAGCTTCTTCGCCTTTTTGCTCATCAATTATTTCATAGGTAAAATCATTTTTATCACAAAATTTTTGGTACATGCGTAGAAGCATGCTTGCCCAGTCACAACTTTCAGTTCCACCTGCTCCTGGATGTATTTCCAAATAACAATTTAGTTTGTCATATTCACCATTTAGTAAAATATTTATTTCTAAGTCGTCTATTTCTTTGGAAATTTCTCTTATTTCTTCAGTTAAATTATCTAGAAGTTCATTATCAAATTCTAGTTCTAACAATTCAGCAATGTCTTTGGCATTGTTTATTTTATCTTTTGTAGAATTAATACTTGATACTGATTTTTTTAAAAATGCTAACTCAGCATTTACCTTATTAGCAGAATCGATGTCATCCCAGATAGTTGGATCACTTAATTTAGTTTCTAAATTAAGGATTTGAGTTTCTTTTTGATTTAAGTCAAAGAGACCTCCCAAGTTCAATTATTTTTTCATTATATTGTATAAGTACGTTTTTTTGTTCTCTTAAGTCCATAATTATTCACCACTTTTATTATCGCATTTATGATGATTTTTAGCAACACAGAAAAAATTGAAGAAGATTTGCTAATTTTTAATAATTTACTTAAACTGCAGAAAAAAGATAAAAAGAAAAATGCTAGTATTTTTGTAATACTAACACTTTTCTATACTGAATTTAAGTATTTACTCTTGATTTTAAAATATATATGGTTTCTTTATAGAACCTTTAGTTTAGGCTACTTCCCACAACACTGTTTATATTTTTTCCCACTATTACATGCACATGGATTGTTTCTACCTATTTTTGTTGTTTTTTTGGGAGTACTTTTTATTTTTTCTTTGCCATCATTAGCATTCCCTTTAATAGTTTGCTTTCTTTCAACGTTTTGAGTGATTTCAGCTTTAAGTAGAAATACGGAAATTTTTTGATCAATACTTTCTAGTAATTGGTCAAATATTGCAAATCCCTCACGTGTATAATCTTGTAGTGGATTAGACTGCGCATAACCACGAAGTCCGATGCCCTCTCTTAAGTGCTCCATTGCACCAATGTGCTCTACCCATGATGTATCAATAACATTTAAGGCGATTGCTTTTTCAAACTCTCTAGTTATCTCAGATGGTAATGTTGATATTTTTGATTCATATTCGTTATTTACTACCTCATAAATATAATTTATCATTTCATATGTTTTTTTCTTTTCCAAATCTTCAATTTTCATTGTGATTTTTTTAACAAGGTTTGTATTAATATACTCTACCATTTCAGATAAATCGTATTCGCTAATACTGCCATCAGCTTCAGTGTGACTATCCACTAAGTCTTCGATTGTTTGTTTAAATGTAATTAGTGTTCTTTCATGAATATCTTCTTGGTCAAGAATTTCATTACGTCTTGAATAAATTATTTCTCTTTGTTCATTCATAACATTGTCATAATCAAGTAAGTTTTTACGTGTGTCGAAGTTATTTCCCTCAACTTTCTTTTGCGCAGTTTCTATGCTATTAGTAAATGTTTTTGAACGAATTGCTTGATCATCCATACCTAAACTTTGAAGCATGTTTTTGATTCTATCAGTTCCAAATCGACGCATTAAGTCATCTTCAAATGATACAAAGAATTGAGACATTCCTGCATCTCCTTGACGGCCTGCTCGTCCACGAAGCTGATTATCAATACGACGAGATTCATGACGCTCTGTTCCAATTACACAAAGTCCACCAAGTTCTAAAACACCCTCACCTAATTTTATGTCGGTTCCACGTCCTGCCATATTAGTTGCGATTGTAATTGCTTTTTTTTCGCCCGCTTGAGCAATGATTTCAGCTTCTCTTTCATGATTTTTGGCATTTAGTATTTCATGCTTTAATCCAGCTTTTTTTAGCAATATACTTAAGTATTCATTAACTTCAACTGAGACAGTCCCTACTAATATTGGCTGTCCAGTTTCGTGAATTTCTTTTATGACATTAACAATTGCTGTGTATTTTGCTTTAGCGCTTGCATAAACTAAGTCAGCCAGGTCTTCTCTTATAACTGGTTTGTTTGTTGGAATCTGGATAACATACATATTATAAATATTTCTAAATTCTTCTTCTTCTGTTTTTGCAGTTCCTGTCATACCAGCAAGTTTGTTGTACATTCTAAATAGATTTTGGAATGTAATTGTTGCCATAGTCTTAGTTTCTTCATTGATAGTTACGCCCTCTTTAGCTTCTAAAGCTTGGTGTAAGCCCTCAGAGAATTGACGACCTACCATAAGACGCCCTGTAAATTGGTCAACAATTATGATTGCATCATCATTTACTACATAGTCTACATCTTTTTTAAAACCATAATTTGCTTTTAGGGCTTGATTGATGTGATGAACTAAAATTGAATTATCTATATCATATAAATTATTTAATCTAAAATGCTTTTCTAGTCTTTTACTACCATCCTCAGTAAGTGAAACACTTTTTGTTTTCTCATCGATTGTATAATCTGCTTCTTCTTTTAGTGTTTTTACTGCTCGATTTGCATCTACATATAAGTTAGAAGAATTAGCTCTTCCTCCAGATATTATTAATGGTGTTCTTGCTTCATCAATTAATATTGAGTCAACTTCATCAACTACACAAAAATTTAATGGTCTTTGAACTCTTGAATCTTTTTTTGCTACCATATTATCTCTTAAGTAATCAAAACCTATTTCATTATTTGTTGAATATAAAACATCACAATTATATTGTTCTTGTTTTTCTTGGAAAGAAAGTTCACGAAGATTTAATCCAACACTCATTCCTAAAAAGTTAAAGATTTTTGCCATCCAAACTGACTGATATTTTGCTAAATATTCATTTACAGTAACAATATGAACACCTTTGCCAGCTAAAGCATTTAGGTATGCAGGCATTGTAACTGTCAATGTTTTTCCCTCTCCAGTTTTCATTTCAGCAATATTACCAAAATGAAGTGCTAGTCCTCCTAACATTTGAACATAATATGGTCGTTCACCAATTGTTCTATCTGCTGCTTCCCTAACGACTGCAAAAGCTGGAACGATTAAATCATCTAGCTCCATTCCATCTTCTAATAATTTTTTGAATTCTTCAGTTTTATTTTTTAATTCTTCATCGCTTAGTGCTTTCATTTCGTCACTTAGTGAATCAATTTGGTCAGCAATGGATGAAAATCTTTTTAATTCTTTATATTCTGAGTCGAATAGTTTTTTTAATAATCCCATGTCCTCAAATCCTTTCATATAACCTTTAATATTGTACCAAAGCTATTGGTAAATGTAAATTAAACTTAGCTAAATTGTAGATGACAAAAGAAAAAGTGCTGACTTTAGCACTTTATTTCATATCAATGATTCCATATGAACCATCTTTTCTAATATATACTACAGATACACACTCTTCATCAATGTTTTTGAAAACAAAGAAGTCGTGATTTAGAAGCTCCATTTGAAGAATGGCTTCTTCTTCATCCATTGGTTTTGATTCAATTGTTTTTCTTCTAACTATTTTTTGAACATTGTCTTCTTCTGTATCAAAGTCCATTATGAATCCGATTGGTTCAGTACTTTTAACTTTTTTTAATCTTTCTTTATTTTTTACAATTTGTCTTTCTAACTTGTCAATAACTAAGTCAGTTGCTGCATATAAATCGCCATGTGACTCTTCTGCTCTTAATGTGAATTTTGTTGTTGGTAGAGTAATTTCTATTGTTTGACTAATTCCCTTTACTCTAATGATAACTTTTGCCTCAACTGCATCTGGTTGTTCTAAATATCTTTCAAGTTTGGCCATTTTGTTTTCAATATGTTCTTTTATGGCTGATGTTACTTCAATTTTATCGCCATGAATATTTATTTTCACGATATCACTCTCCTAATTAGTATTATAGCATTTTCTTTAGAAGAAAAAAACTACTAATTAGTAGCCATTTCAACTTCACTTACGTTTATTGCTTGAAGACCTTTGCTTGTTTCAACTAACTCGAATGTAACATATTGTCCTTCTTTTAGAGTTTTGTATCCATCTTTTGCAATAGCAGAATAATGTACAAAGATATCTTCAAGTTCAGTATATTCTATAAAACCGAAACCTTTTTCGTTATTGAACCACTTTACTTTTCCTCTCATCCACATAACACCTCACTTCCTTTTCAACAATAATTTATCATGCTCGGTGTTTAAAACTCAATAAATACTCGTCGACAAATTCCGACGTTTTATTTAAAATCAGACTTCGATGTCCGTAAAATGGGAGTTTAAATTGGCTGGATAGTAGCTTTTTAACCCTAAATTTGTTTCAATTTTGTTTGAAAGTGATTTTATTTTAGGATTGTTCCCATAGATAAATAGCAAACTTTTCTTTCCATTTTCTTTTAAAAAATCAATTATAATGTCTTCTTCATTTAAAGTTTTTGTATTTTTGAAAATGTTGTGATTTATTTCAAAATAATCTGTTGTTTTTCGATTAATTATTATTGAATGATTTTGATTGTATTTGATTATTAAATTATAATTGTTATTTATGTATTCTTCTTCATATTCAAATGTTATCTTACTAAATTCTAATCTTTCAAAAAGAGTTTGAATTAACTCTTTTTCTACACTAGTATAGTTATAATTGATAAGGATAGTTATTTCTTCTTGGATGAAACCAATTTTTATTTGTTGAACTTCAAATTCGTTTTTTAAGTATGGAATAGTTTTTTTTATATCAGTTATTTTTCCATGATGAAAATAGTTACTATTTTTAATAACTATTTCTTTTTTATTTTCTAATAAATGGAGTTCATCATCTAGGATATATATTTTTTTCTTTGATTTCATAGGATATTCCTTTATTTCATATTTTGATATTTTTGTTTGGTTGATTCTCCACCTTTTAAATGACGCTCATCGATATGTTTTTGCATTATGACTTCTACTTTTTCATAAAGTCTTGGATTAATTTCTCGAAGTCTTTCATGAAGATCTTTATGAACTGTACTTTTGCTAATCGAAAAGTGGGATGCTGTTTCTCTAATTGTACTTTTTGTTTCAATCAAAAATTTTGCCTCTCTTAAAACTCTGAAATATATTTCTTTTTTCATTACCAAACCAACCCTTTTTTAAATTATATAGGTTAAGCTTTGGTTATATGATAAGAAAAAAGGAGCTTAGTTAAATAAAGCTTCTAAATTCATTTCATAAAATTCTTCTGGGTTAAGTAGATTTCCATTTTGATATATTTCAAATAAGAGACAATTCGGAGTTACGTTTTCAAGTTGATTTTTACCACTGAATCCAATAACATCACCTTGCTTTACTGAATCGCCAATTTTTAAGTTTACTTTCCCTAAAGATTGATATATTGTCGATACTTTTTCATTGTGTTCGATTTCAACAATTATTCCTAAAATAGCATCTTCTTTAATGTTTTTAATTTTTCCGTCTAAAACTGAGATTACTTCAAATTCTTCATCTGCTATATATAGCATCCCTGTATTTTGCATGTAAGTATTTTCGTAGTAAATTAGTGATTGTTTTTGCTTTGATTCTTCATCATCTTTGTTATAAAAGTATTTGCTTACTCGAACATTTGCATTGGCAAATGGTTTAATTATTTTATCGTTTTCGAGTTTTATAACAGGTTGGACATCATTTGTTAAAGCATTAGTTACATAATCATACTCAGTTCCATCACTTAAAACACTTTTAAGTGAACCACCAATTAGTATTGCACCAACAAATATAACACTAATAGTTATAAGATATACAGTTGGGAGCACGAATTTTTTCAATCTTCTTTTTGTCATGTTCTTCACCTTCCTACAAATAGTTTGAACATGTTTGGCACTTTTTATGCACTAAATGGCAATTATTTCTACATCTTGGTAGTAATATTTTAATATTTCTTGATACGAATAGTTTCTTTTAGCCATTTCATTGGCTCCATATTGACTCATTCCAACGCCATGTCCATATCCTTTTGTTGTTATTTCTATAATATTATCACTTAATTTAATAGTAAAGTCTGTGCTACGTAGATTTAATAGTTTGCGAATGTCTATTCCACTGAATTTTTGTTTATTGATTTCGATGCTCTCGATACGATTTGATTTTGTTTTTTGAATATTAGTTATTTCTATGTCTTGACAATCTATACCTAATTTATTGCAAAAATCTGTTTTTGATAAATATATTGTGAATGAAAATTTGTTTATTGTTTCATTTTCCCAAGTAGATTCAACACTTTTTAGATAGTTTTCTTCGATTTGGAACACTGAAATAGCATCTTCAGTATAGCCATTGCTCATTGCGAAATAGAAAGCAGTAATAATTTGTTCATTTTGTTTTAAAGCTTCGCCTTTTGTTTCATTGACAATATTTTTTAAGAGCTGATAATATTTTTCGTATTCATCTTTCCATTTGTTTTGCATTTCTTCTTTTTGAATAAATGCTTGATCAGACCCTGTTATTTCATAGTTAGGATTCTTATTTAGCTTGCTAAGTGTGTATGTTCTTGTTGCAACAGCTTGTGCTTTTAGAGCTTCAATGTGAAATGATGCTGGCATTTCTGCTGCAACCACTCCCATAACATATTCTTCTAATGGAATTGTTATGGTTGTTTGATTATCTAATCTAACTATTACTTCAATTTCTTCAATATGATTTGGCAAAGAAAAATTAGTTTCTTCTTTATTGAAACTAATTACTGCAATTGGTATTAGGAATAATACTACTAAAATTAAGGTCTTATTTTTCATAATAGTGTTCCTTATCTAAAATAGTCTGCTTACAAGCAAAAAATCTGTTACAAAGTTTGTTAATAAGTAGCTCATAATCATTGTTAACATCAAAAATAGTGCCCGAGCTTCAAATACATGATTTGTTTTGACTATTTTTTCGAAGTTAACGCCATTTAAAACAAAAATGCTAATTATCCAAAATATAACATATAAATACACTTTATAGTTCATTGTATGTTCCATTTTCTATTGCTAGAACTTTATTGTATCTTCTAATGTGCCTTTGATCATTTAATTTTTCAGAATTAATAAAGTTATCAACAGCTTCTTTTGCTTCTTTTAAAGTCATGTCATCTCCACTTAATGATATAACATTTATTCCATTATCATGACTTGCATGAACTGCATCTAGTGGCTTAACTATTCTTCCACAGTAAATGCCTTGCATTTTATTTGCTGCAATTGATATTCCAATTCCACTACGACAAACTAATATCCCTAGATTTGCTTTTTTATCTTGGATAGACTTACCTACTAAATAAGCAAAATCTGGATAATCATCAGTCGATATGTTTTTTGGACTTAAATCTAGTGCATCGATGTTTTTTTCTGATAGATACTTATATATTTCATTTTTTAATTCCACTCCTCCATGATCAGAAGCTAGTGCTATTTTCATTTGATTTCCTCCTCTAAAGTTTTTTTAAACATTGGATATACCCCGATTCCATTTGTTCGATGTGGTGGAAGTTGATATAGGTCATGTCCTGGAAATTCATTTCCCTCGATGAATGTAACTTTTTTATTTCCAACACAAACATCCCAACCAATATAACCGATTTCTGGAACTACTTCAGCAGCTTTTTCACAAAGTTCAACAACCCTTTTCCAAGATGGTATTTTAAATCCAACTAGACTTATTTTACTTATAGGATGTTTCATATATAAATTATCATGCTTGTCAATTGCGGGATACTCTATTATTCCTGTTTTAATATTTATTGGACTAACCATTCCACCATTATTAAAGTTATCAACAATATTTTTGTGATTTCCAACTCTAAGTAATGCGGTTACAACTTTACCTTTTAGGGTGACAACTCTTATTGTATTGATTGAATAGGGATGTAAATCATTTATTTCATCACATTGAATTGCTACTTCTTCTGCTAGAATTTGTCCGCTGTTTAATAATTTTTCGTGTAATGATTTGATGTTTTTTTTTGGAGATTTAATTAGCTCAACTCCTTTTCCGCAAGATGCTGAAATTGGTTTAACGATAAATGTTTGATGTTTTTTGCAAAATATTTCAAATTCTTCTAAGTTATCATTTTTTATTTCTAACCAGTCACGTTTCATATATTTATCGAATACTTGATTGAATCTAATTTTGTCTGAAAATATATAGTTATAGGATGGATTATTGTATTTTTTGATTAAACTATTATTAATACCTCTTGTTAAAACGGTTTTTCTTTGCTTGTTATTTAAGTTATACATTTCAAATAAATAATAGTCAATATATCCAGCTTGATATTTAAGTCCACAGTATACTATATCTAATAGGATAAATAGCTTTAATTTGTTGTTTTTTTCTTTTACTTTATTAATAGTTTCAAACATTCCTTTATAGCTCATGTTCATTATTCTTTTTATTAAATATTTCATTATTTTTCACCTTTTCTTTTTTAATTAATTAAATAGTTATACCATTCACTATTGTTTTTTGTAAAGAATGAACTGTAATAAAAGCAAATTCTTTTCTTTGTAATAAACTTGGAGTCATATTTAATACTTTAATATCAATGCCAACTTTTGTCATTATGCTATTTAAGTATAATTCAGCATATAGCTTTTGAATTTCGCCTGGATTATTTGTTGTTGGAATGGCTTGCAGACTTTCTTTGAACAGTTGCTGTAATGGTTTTCTTTTACCATTTTCAAAAAATTCATAATTCAATATTGGATATTCCGCCATTAATTCAGGTTTTTCCAGTAGAAGTTTAGTTACACTATTTTCTAAGTTGTATCTAGCTGATTTGTTTGTGTCTGCTAAGCCAGTTCTTAATTTACTATTATCTTTTCTTTCTTTTATTTGTCTTACTTTTTCTTTATGATTTAAGCTTGTTTCAGCGTATGATGGAAGTCCAATTTCTTGAATCATAAATTCCAATGCTTTTTGAACTCCAAGCACTAGAGCTTCTAATTCATATGTAAGCGATTCATAATTTTCGTCATAAAATGACTTATCGTTTTTTCTCAGTAATCTTAGTTTAGCAAGAAGAAGCTGGTCTCTATCTACATTTTTTTGCATTTGTTGGTCTTGAAATTGTCTTATATGGCAAAATTCATGGTTAATTGCTTCAACAATTGAATAAATTTGTTCTTCACCAAATTCGAGAAATAAATTTTTTGTTACAAAAATTGTATTAGCTTCGTCCCTTATGTATGCCTTTGAGGTTTTTTTCTCATTGTCAAAAACAAATGAAATGTTTTCGTATCCTGTTTTATCTAGTAGTTGATAGAAATAATACATAGAAAACCATTTATACATTTCTTTTCCGCAATTATTATAGTCACTTTTAAGTACTTCATATATGCGTTGATTATTTAACATTTGATATGATTTTAAATCTGAGAAATCAAAAAACGAGAAATATGATGATAGTGTTTTAGCATTTAACTTGCCTTGATGTGTATAATCACAAAAACAGCTTCTAATCATTTCGATGGCTTCTTCTTGAGTTTTTCCCATTAAGTATTTGTCTTTTAAAAATTCATCATATAATTCTTTGTCTAATACTATTTTTCTGAATGCTTCATCATTGATAGCTTCTTCCATTGAATCATATGATTGTTTAGAAAAATAGGTATTAACTATTTTTTTACTTTGTTCATCATTTTTTTCTTTTGATTTTGCATATATATATGATTGTAATTCAGTCAATGCATCTTCAAATTGGTGTTTTTGGAAATGGGTGTGTTTTTGTTTTTCAAAAAAAGTTCTATAGTCATCAAATAGAGCAAATTCTTCTAAAACATTTAATGGAATTAGTTCTAATGTGACATCACTCATATTGCTCAACCTCTCTTTTTTCTTTTCTTTAAATGCTTTTAAAGTTTGCTTTTCATCTTTATTTTATTATAACATAACTCCTTGCCTAATTTAAAAGATTTAGCTATAATAGACTTAAGAGATGGTAAGAATGAAGAAAAGCGGGTTTATTTTAATTGAAACTATTACAATGTTTTTAGTATTAATATCTGCATTAATGCTTTTTTATGTGACTGCTAATGACTTGTTTATTAAGGCTAGTGAGTATTCTAATTATGATGATGTTGCTCTTGTTTATAGCGCTTATTATATTAAAGAGGCGTTAAGTGATTTTTCTAATATTCAAACCAATTTAGATTCTAATGATTTTGAGGACTCTTATGGTTTTATTGTGGGAGTTGATAGTAAAGATTTTTTTACCGATGAGACTAAGATTGATAAATTTCAAATTATATCTGACAAACTTTTGATGCATCAAATATTTGTAACTAATGATATTAGAAATTTAAAGACTTGCTCTAGAAATATTGATGGAGATGCTAAGTGTCTAAATACGTTTTTGACTGAAGAGATGCGTTCTTATATAAAAACAATTAATTTAAATAACGTCATCAGTGATTATTATATCATTGTGGAATTTAAAAAAGATTCAAGTGGCAATAAATGTAGTAGTGATGAGTGTTTTTCATATTTTGCATGGGTGACATTATGAATAAATTAAATAAACGTGGAATCACACTAGTGGAAATGTTAGCTAGTATCGTACTTCTTGGAGTTGTTATGATTAGTTCTTATGCAATAGTTAGTCACTTATTGTATGTGAAAAATAACGCAACCCTTGCTGTTGATAATAGTATAAATAGAGCCCTTATTATCGATGCGATTCAAAATGATTTAGTTGTTTATGGCCTTTCTTATGATGGTGTTTTAGCCGAAGAAGTTAAAATTACTGAAGAAGAGAATTCAATCGTATTTCATTTAACTTCATATAAGGGAAAATCTATGATTGTTTTGAGTGCAAGTGATTTGGTGTATATTGATCCAATGGGTATCGAGGCAAAATGGTCATTTGCAAAAAATTCTTTTAGTAGTGTAGAATTAGATTTACATGAATATTATGATGTTTTATATAATGGTGAAGAGAACACTGCTTTGATACAAATAAAAATTCCAATATATACAAATCATCCCTCTAATAATGGAAAAAATAAAAATAATGTTAATGATGATATAATTATTACATATTATGGACCTTATATTAATGTTGATTGAGAATGTTTAAAGCATCAGTTTATAGCTGATGCTTTGTTTTTACTCAAAGTTATTTGTGGTAGATTTTCAATTTCTATTTTTTTAGAAGCATTTTGTTCGGAATCATAGAATGTTACATACACGCTTTCAAACATATTTATTTTTTTTGTTTCATCATTATTGATTAAAGTTCCACCTTTATATTTTAGATTGAAGGAGTAATCTATAGAAATAACTGCGTTACTCTGGATGTATTTATCTAGATTAATGTCTATAGTTATTAAATCACCACTGTTATTTATTTTGCTTCCCTCTGATGTATCATATGTGAAAATTTCATTATTTAGTGTTATTTCAATTTTACTATTTTTGTAGTTGGTTTCTTTTGCATCCTCAATTATCAGTGAAGATATGTCTTTTAATTGAGTGATTATTGTTTCATTATTTGTAGCAAAATAACAAGATTCTTCAGCATTATTTCCGCATGTTTTTGAAGCCAGGTTTATCAAATTTTCAGTATCAGGACTTGTTCCATAACCCATTGTTATTACTTGTGCGCCTTTAGAAATAAAATTTGATATGTTTGTTCCACTAGCATTACCATCTGTTATTAGAAGAACTATTACATTTTCATCTGCACTTTTGCTACACTCAGATTCTATATAATTGGTAGAATTATTATAGATTGAATTGTAAGCCATCGTTAGAGCAGCTGAGATTGAAGATTCTCCAGTTGCCATTAATGCACTTACAAATGGTTTGTTAGTAAATTTTTGTTCTAAATATGATGTAGAATTAAATGCTACAAGTCCTGTGCAAAAATTATATTTATTGTTAGTATCTTTTGATAAATTGGCAACTAAGTTTGTTACTGCAGTATTGGCTTTGGTAATTGCCTCGCCATTCATGCTTCCAGTTGCATCTAAAACGACCATCACATATGTATCTTTATAGCTCTCAAAATAAGAATCAATTAATGTTTTAAAATTTATATCAATATCTACATTAAGTGTATTGGAATTTATTGTCGATATGTTTTGATTATACCCATATTGTTCTATGGAAGCATTGCCATTTAAAATACTTATTTGGTCGTACTCACAAGTGGACTCATTTGAAACTATGGTATATGTCAATTCTCCTTTGTATACTTGAACTTTCGCAAATGAATTTTCATTGTATTTGTCATCTAATATGTAGCCATTAGAGATGAGCGTTTTAATGCCAATACAAGAAATAATTTTTTCATCTTCTATGTAGTAGTTTAAGTTATTATCTTTCATTGATAAATAATAGTAAATTTCTATAGCATCGTCTAATAATGCAATTTGAGTTTCAGATTGTTCTTCTTCAATTTTTTTTGATGTGTTACCAAAATTTCCTGTGAACAATAAGGGAATAAGCGATATTAGAAATATTACTACTAGAAGCTCAATAACTGTGAAACCATTTTTTTGTTTCATACAAATTCTCCTATTCTTCGACCATTATTATTTTTGAAATTATTTTTTGATTGCACTTTTCTTTAAATGTGCAAATTTCGTTTTCGTTTAGTGACAAAAAATATCTTCCTGCTATATTTGACTCTAGTTCAAGTATAACTTTATACCCACTCATTGTTAAAGCAACTTTTACAACTGATACATTTAAATTTGGTGTTGGTTGCTGATTTTCATTGAGTACACTTATGTATTGATAAATGTTTTCAGTTTTTAATTCTTCTTGCAAATTAGTTTTAATGCCGCTTATATGGGAGCAGGTTAAAATTACTGTTCCTTTGTCATCTCCATCATTTGTGGTCTTTAAAAATGGTGTTGTTCCCCAAGAACAATTTGGAGAATTTGCGCTAAGCAATCTTGCTTTAGCATCAGAGGCCACCATATCTGTTAAATCTTTAGTGTTATCATATTTTGCCAAAACCAAAAGAATAATTGCTGATACTAGCATTATTATTGTAATCACTATTGATGTAGATACAAATCCTTTATTATTCTTCATAGTTTCTCCCTTTAATTTAAAATTGTTGCAGTTCTAGTTTTTATAATGTTTTCATCTTTTAATCGTAATGTTGCAGTATACGTTACTTGCATTCCCTCTTTTATAGTTATATTTATGGTGTGCTCATTTCCTGTTGTTTTTTCTATTCTTTGATAAAAACCTGTGTTACTACTAATAATTAAATCAGATTCTTCCTTACAATTTATGACTATATCATAAGTTGTTGCTGTTTTTTTTATTGGTGTAATCTGAAGATTAATATCGGAATTATAAAGGCCATCTTTATTACAACTTAAGTTGTCTTCACCAAAAATATTTTCTTTAAAAATTTGAGGAATATATGAGTTATTTTCGTATGTTACCTCTATTGGATAACAGTTAAGTATTTCATTTTGATTCATCGGATTATGTATATTACCATCTTTAGTATCAATTAGCTGCGCATCAATTAAGTCTTGAACAAAAAATAGTTTACTACTTGTTTCAGCAGCATAACTACTAGAAATTGCTTCTAATTTTAACATTAGCGCATCATAATTTCGTGAATTAACTCTATTGATTACATTGATTATTGATGTAGTCGCAAGAGTTATTAAAACACCAAGAATAACTATCGATGCGAGCAATTCTGTTAAAGTAAAACCATTTTTTTTCATATTAGGCATCAACTCTCTATATTAACTTATTTTAACAAAATTAAAGTCTCCTGTAAATAGGGTGAATTTTTTAAACAAAGAAAAAAACTGCAATTAAGCAGCCTTGTTATCTTCTTGTTCAACTTGGTCAATACCAAATTTACGGTTGAATTTTTCAATAGCACCAGTCTTTTTAGCTCTACCTTGCGCACCAGTATAGAACGGATGACATTCACTACATACTTCAACTTGAATATTTTCTTTAGTACTCTTTGTTGAGAAAGTAGCGCCACAAGCACATTTTACTTCTATGCCTTGCATATTTGGATGAATTCCCGCTTTCATTTCTTCACTCCTTTTTAGCCATGTCAGTTACGTGGACTAACATAGTATTTCTTGCATCTAATGTATTATATCACATGTTTTTAAGTATTCAATACTAAATTGAGTCGAAATTTACAATTGAAATAATTTTATTATTAATCATTTCATGCCCTTTATAGTTTGCATAATGACTGCTTTTAGTTGAAAAATGTGTTGTTTGATTTAATAAGTCTTTTGGATTTAGGAAAATACAATCATTATTGTTGGCAATTATTTGATAATTAGCATTTATTTTATCTACTAATGAGTTTTTGTATATTGGACTATAGTAAAGTCCGATTATTACTATTGTTTTCGAAGAAAATGCTCGAATTTTTTCAATGAGAATTTTCATTTGTGAACTTATATTATTAATTAATTCAACATCTTTTGATATTGTTGTATTAGCAACTACTTCATCACTTCCAATAGCTATTGTGATGAAATTAGCATTTGCAATAGCCTGCATTATGGTTATTTTTGTTTCTTGAAATTCTATTTCACTATTATTTTCGATGGCTATTATTAGTTCTTCTATGCGAATTCCTTTTCTCGCAAAGTCTCTAATGTAGGTCTCTAATTTTTGGTTTCCTTTTAGATGGTCCCGTAAATAATCATTAAAAGAGTACCCCTCTATATTATAAGCAGTCATTCCACTTGCGACCCCATCACCAAGAGCTAGAAAACTAATTTTATTTGTTTTGAACAAATTATATATCAAAATTGTTGTTATTATTGCTAAAACACTAATTAAAATAAGTTTTTTCTTCATTTTAGTCCCCCAAATTAAAAAGTAGAGTTTATCCTCTACTATTGTATTTCAGTTATGCTTATTTTAGCACCTACAGCTGATAATTTTTCAACAATATTTTCATATCCTCTTAAAATATGCTCGATATCATAGACTTCAGTTATTCCCTCAGCAATTAAGCCGGCTAGAACCATTGCAGCTCCACCACGTAAATCAGTTGCTAAAACTTCGGTCCCTTTTAATGGGGTTGCACCAACAATCACCGCATTTTCTCCGCTTACATTGTAGTTTGCTCCCATTTTTTGAAGATATTTTACATGACCCATTCTATTTTCCCAAATTGTTTCTTCAAATAATGACATGCCATTTATTTGAGTCAATAAAACTTGCATAGGTTGTCCTAAATCAGTTGGAAATCCTGGGTAAACAAGTGTTTTAACATTGACAGGATTCATGTTTTTGGTTGCTGTTATAGTTATCCTGTTTTCATCTAAAATCATGGGAATTCCGATTTCTTTCAATTTAGAAATTAGTGCTTCTAGATGTTCTTTAATAACTGAATCAATTATTAAATTATCACCTTTTAATGCTCCTGCTATTATGTAAGTCCCTGCTTCAATACGATCTGGAATTACTTCAATAATCCCTTTTTTAGATAGTTTTTTTACTCCATTTATTTTTATTTCACTCGTTCCAGCTCCACTTATTTTTGCACCCATATTATTTAGAAATGTTGCAATATTAACTATCTCTGGTTCCTTTGCAGCATTGCTTATTATAGTTGTTCCCTCAGCTTTAGTTGCAGCAAGCATTATGTTGATTGTTGCACCTACACTAGCTAAATCCAAATAAATTCTTGCACCTTTAAGTTTATCTGCTTTAATCGTATATTTATCTGCTTCTATTGTTACTGTAGCACCCATCTTTTCAAAACCTTTTAAATGCAAATCGATTGGTCGCGCTCCAATATTACATCCACCAGGAAAATATATTTCGCATTTTTTGTATTTCCCTAAAAGAGCACCCATAAAGTAGTATGATGCGCGAAGTTTACTAGATAATTCTTCTGAAATGACTTTGTTTTCTAGTTTTTTATTGTCAATTTTCATTATTTCGTTTTCATATTCGATATCAGCACCTAGATGATTTAAAATATCAATTAAAGACTCAGTATCCGAAATGTTTGGTACATTATATATTGTAACTGCTTCATCAGATAGAATTGATGCTGGAATTAATGCCACTACACTATTTTTAGCACCACTTACTTTTATTGTTCCTGAAAGCGAATTTCCACCCTCAACAAGTAATTTTTTCATAAAAATCTCCTACCCTCTATTCTTGCTACCAACCCAATCGATACGTTCTTCAATTATTTTTTTCAGAGCGTTTTCTCCTGCACTGATTACTTTTCTTGGATCATATGTTTTTGAGTCTTTAGCAATAAAATTTCTTAGCGCTTGATTCCAAGCTAGTTGAAGTTCTGTATTATAGTTTATCTTAGAGACACCATTTTTTATACTATTTTTAATTATTTCACTACTAAGTCCACTTCCACCATGTAAAACTAAAGGTTTTTTGATAGCCTCATTGATTTGAGCCATTATTTCAAAATTTATTTTTGGCTCCCCCTTATATATACCATGTACGCTTCCAAGTGAGGCCGCTAACATCTCAATGTTTGTTTGACTAGTAAAGTATTCAGCTTCTTCTTTGGAAGTATAGATAAGTTCCATTTCTTCCCCATCTTCTGAGCCACCAACTACACCAATTTCAGCTTCTATTAGTGTATCATATGCGAAAGCACAGACTTCGTTAGTCATTTTGATATTATCTTCTAACTTTAACGCTGATCCATCAATCATCAACGAATCAAATCCTGCGTTATAGGCTTTTTTACATACTTCAACACTTGTTGCATGGTCTAAGTGGAGAAGAACTGGAATCGTTATACTTAATTCCTTTTTTAAACCACTGATTAGATTACTAACTACTTGGTATCCACCCATGTATTTAGCAGCTCCCATTGATACTCCAATGAATACAGGACTATTATGTTTTTGACATTCTTCTAAAACCCATTTTGCCCATTCCAAGTTATTAATATTGAATTGAGGGATTGCATATCCCTCATTATAAGCTTTTAATATGTATTCTGTGTTCTTTTTCACAAAAATCACCTACTTAACTATATAATTTATCTTAGTTATTGTCAATGAAATAGATTTTTTGTTCTTTTCTTTTTTATACCTTTCCTATTTATTAGTTGAATTAAATATAAACTTAAAATTTTACATGAAAAAAGATGATTTTAACGAAATATTGCTCTTAATCATCTTTTTAAAATTATTTGCTTCTTCCAGTTTCTATGCACTTACTAATGTCATCGCATATCATTGCACTAACTTCGTTTATTTCTTTCTCTGTTAATACATCCTCTGGATGAAGTTTTTTAATTTCCTTGTAAATTGCATTAAATTTTAATAATATATCTAGATTTACTCTTGTTGTATCAAATGTTGCATCCATAGTATCAATTGTAGTAGGTGGGAATCCAATTCTACTTCTTCCATAATAATTTATTCTTTCCATGTGTTGAATTTCAGCACTTCTAATTTTTTCTGGTATTGACTGATTCAATGTTTCTATTTGACTAACCAACTCAGCTTTTTTTGCTATTATATAGCTATTTATTCTGTCATCCATTATTGGAAAATTAAATATTTCTTTTATTTTATTAAGAATCTCTGTATTTTTTGCAAAAGTTCCATCAGGATTAACCATCATTTCTCTTTCTGAAATTAATGGATTTCCTTTTTCATCTTGAAATTTGAAACTCTCAATGAATCCAGTTGTTTTTTGAATTTGTTTAATAAGTTCCCTTGTTCTTTGATAATCACTTTGTTCTTGTCGGTTATAACTTTCGGTGCGCTCAACATCTAATCTACTTGATAAACACAAATATTCTTCAATGTACTCCTGAATTGAACGTTTATATCTTGGAAGATTGTCTATTCTTTGCTTCTGAGACATTAGGTTTGCTGCTTGCTTCAATTTATTAAAATTTTCTTTATTACCTGATAGAATTTCTTGTGCAAGCAATATATTTGCTTCATTAATCAATGTTCCATCAGTTGAACTCAAAAATCCTACTGCTGTTTCACCCATTGTTGTAGCCCTTGTATATTCATCACTTGCAGCTATGCTTGCACAAGTTTTTCGCGCAATATTTTTTAAATCTTCTTCTGAAAGATAATATGAGGATAGAAAATCTTCTTTACTAAGACCTCTCAATATTTCGATGTTGGCAAGTTCTTGGTTAAGTTTAACTAATTTGCTTTTTGACTTAGTTTTCGAAATCTCCGTTTCTATTTTAACACTTTTTTCTGCTAAATAGCTTCCAATTAAATTTTCCTCACCATTTATTATTCTAGCTGATAAATTTGACATTCCAACTAATTTTAGGTAAGACAAAATTGCTCTATATGAAGACAGTTTTTTTTCATCCTCGCTGTCTATTTTGATTAATCCCAATTCTCTTTTTTGTTCAAATGTTTGTGTGAATGCCTTAGCTTCTTCTAAAAATAAGATGTACTCCATATTAACTTTCCTCCCATTCAGCTTCTAAAAGACAGTCAATATCATTAATTAATAATTCAATGTCCACTAATGATATTAACTGTTCATTATTTTGTTCCATAATAATTCCTCCTTAATTGCATTTATGGTATTTTTATTTTAGCATATTGCCCCCCCCCCCCCC
>JGI994J12354_10002018_pt1 | contig 20262 bp, 15 predicted proteins | sample IntmicLarv3ML3BL_FD_12354 | JGI IMG/M metagenome (IMG submission 12354)
CTGTAGACCACGCCATCCGCCACAAGCGGCGCGTCACCCCGCAGCGCACCTGTGCCCGCAACGCGAACAAGCTCGCCGCTGACGACCTCTACATCCAAGTTCAGCATTTCCGCAATCATCGCCGCAAAAGCCACCGCCTTGCCTTGCACCATCATCAGCGTTGCGTCCGCCACAGGATTTCACCCCACCCTCCATCATAACCTAAGAAAATCATGTCTAAGTCTCATTATATCATTCCTCGACAGTTTTCGCAATTTGCCGATTAAAAAAATATAAAACCGACTCAGACACTGTTTTCCCCGTGAATTTCTGTATCGCACGCCGATACAGGCGCAGCTGCGGGCGATACCTGTCCATCACCGCCTCCAGCGCCTCGGGATTCGCCGCGAAGCGATCCGTCTTATAATCCACCAGCACAAACCCGTCGCCCTCGCGGAACATCAAGTCAATCACGCCATGCACAACAATCCGCGACGCAATCGCCGCATCCCACTCTGCATTGATGTCATGCGGCTTCTCGCCCGACGTGAAGCGAACCTCACGCCGCACATCGTCCGACCGCCGAATCCGCGCCGCAATGTCCGACTGCATGAACGCCAGAATTGCACGGCGGTCAACAAACTGCGTCTCGTCTCCGCGCATAAATCCGCGCCGCACCAAATCCGCAATCAGCGCATCCACCGCCTCCGCCGTCACGTCACGCGCGAAGTCGATGTGCTCCAAAACCGTGTGCAACAGCGTGCCGCGCCGCGCCGCATCAGGCGATGTGTCGCCCGAAACCATCCTCGGCACACGCAGATTCGACTTGCGCCGCTCGCCGTCAGACACCGCCTCGTTCGCCGCCTTCTCGCCCTCCGCGCCGCCGCTGTCGTTCGCCCATGCGGGCAACTCCTCCTGCGCAGGCATATTGTCAAACAAGCTCGCGCTATCCGCCAACGCCCCCGCATAATGCAGCCGCTTAATCTCCGAAACGGACATCTTTGACGGAATCTCGTCCGCATGCATTGTCTCATACTGATACGCCAGCCGCTGCCATACCGCCTCGCGCTGTCCGCTATAGTCCGCCTGCATGTCCAGTCCGTTCAGCGCCGCCAACCGTTCGCGGAACGAGGCATTCTCCTCCATCGCCGCGCGTTCCGATGCCGCCTTCGACACAATCGACAGCCGCCACCGCGACACATCCTGCCAAACCGCCGTGCATGCGTTCTCTGCACCGCCCGTCAACCCCGACACATCCCTGTGCCGCGCTAGCGAAGGCAATATCCAATCCACAAACCGCCCTGCCCGCAACCGCACGGCATTCGGCAGCATCAGCGCCTCTGTCCGCGCAGACCGCGCCAGCTTCGCGCCCTCTGCCGCCGCGCTTTTGACCGCCGCCGTCAGAATCAGCTTCTCTTTCGCACGCGTCAGCGCGACATACAGCAACCGCAGCTCCTCCGACAAATTCTCCCGCCGAATCCGCAGATTTACCGCATACCGCTTCAACGTATCCGACGCGACACGGCTCTCCAAATCAATATGCTTCGGCCCGAAGCCCAGCTCCGAATGCATCACAAACGACGCACGCGTGTCCATCATATTGAACTGCCGCCCCAGCCCGCACACAAACACAATCGGGAATTCCAGCCCCTTGCTCTTGTGTACGCTCATGATACGCACAACGTTCTCGTTTTCACCCAGCACTTTTGCCTCGCTCAGCTCCTGCCCGCTCTTTTGCAGGCGCTCGATATACCGAATGAAGTGAAACAGCCCCTTCAAGCTCGTCCGCTCATACTGCACCGCGCGTTCAAACAGCGCCGTCAGATTCGCACAGCGCACATGCCCGCCCGCCATCGTGCCGACGAGGCGATAGTACCCCGTCTCCTCATACAGCGCCCACAGCATCGCGCTCACAGGCGTCATCACAGCCCTGTCACGCCAGTCGTTCAGCTGCGTGCAAAATGCCGCCAGCCGCCCCCGCACGCCATTGCCCACCATTTCGGACGACACCGCCGCCAGCACCGCGTCATAAAAAAGCCCGTCCGAGCACGCGCGAATCGCGACAAGCTCGTCCGCTGTGAAGCCATACAACGGCGAATGCAGCACTGTAATCAAATGCAAATCCTGCCGCGGGTTGTCAATTGTCTGCAACAGCCCCAGCACCGTCAGCACCTCTGTCGCCTCGAAATATCCCTTCGTTGACCCGGCAAACGACGGGATGCCCAGCCGCCGCAACTCCTCTGCATACGCGCCGCCCAGCACGCCGGGCGACCGCAGAAGTATCACGATGTCGCGATATTCCGCCGGACGAAAGCTGCCTTCCTTCGTACTGACATGAAACGGGTCGCTGCCGTTAATCATCTCGTCAATCCGCTCCGCCACGGCGCGCGCCTCGGCCTCTGCGCCTGTCAACTCCGCAAACACGCTTGTGCTGTCGCCCTCTTCCGCCTCCGAATCTGCCGCCGTTTCAGATTCAGATTCCGCCGTCTCTACCAATATAACCTCCGCCGCGCGATCCTCCTCGCGCCTGTACGCGGGGTAATATTCCGCGCCGAAATACAACATCGCATTCTCGTCGTACACAACATCGCCCAGCGCCTCGTCCATCGTCTGCCGAAACAGAAGATTGATGCAGTCCAGCACGCCATCGCGGCTACGGAAGTTTTTCGACAGGCCAATCACGCGTTCACGAATCCCCACCCCCGCCTCGCGCGAATACGTCAGATACTTCTGCCGGAACAGCTCCGGATTCGCCATGCGGAAGCGGTAGATGCTCTGCTTCATGTCGCCGACCATGAAGCGGTTCGGAGTGCCCTGCCCCTTGCGCGACACGCTCAGAAGAATCAGCTCCTGCACCAAGTTTGAATCCTGATACTCGTCCACACAGATTTCGGCATATTTCTCCTGCAACGCCATCGCCGCCGCGGACGGAATCGGATTCTCCTCCGTCGAGCCGTCCTCCAACAACACCTCCAAACACAGATGCTCGAAATCTGAAAAGTCAACAATGTTCCGCCGCCGCTTCTCCTGCCCGAACTTCTCTGCGAACGCATTCACCACGCCTGCCAGCGTACGCATCACGCCGTACAGGCTATTCATATCCGCCAGCATATCATCGGCGGGCTTGAAAGCCGCCTTCTTCTTCAAATCGCCGAAACGGTCCTTCACATCATTGCGAATATCCTGTATGGTTTCCTTCAACGCCTTGATGGCTTCCTCGGTCATCGTGCCGTCCTTCGTCTTGCTCTGTGCGCCGGGCAGTCTGCCGAACGCGCTGTCCGCCATGGCGCGGATGAACGCATCCAACCCATTTCCCAGCTCTCGGGACGCAAGGCACACCATATTCAGCTCGTCATTCAGCAGCTCAACATAGCCCACGTGGATATTCGGATTCTGCGCCAGCGCGGCGGCCTCCGCCAGCTCCGCCGCAAGCGCCGCCAGCTCGTCGCCGGCCTCCTGCTTGAAGAAAGCATACCACGCCGACTGCTCCATCTCTGCCACGGATTCCGCACAAAAGCTCTCCGCCTGCTCCTCCAGCCACGCCTCCGGCCAGGGCTTGCTGCGCGAGAACTCGTACAATGACATCGCCAGCCCCTGCAACGCATCGTCTTTCACCGCATCGCCGTAGAACTCCACAAGCCTGTGAAAATCGGCCTTGCCGCCCTCGCCAAACGCCAGCACATCCAGCCCGTCCTCATCCGCATCGTCCTCGTATAGCCGTTCAAACAGCCCGCGCATAACCTCTAGTTTCAACAGCTCCGTCTCTGTCACATCCGCCACGCGGAACGACGGGTCAATGCCCAGCTGCGCAAAATGCGACCTCACAATTTGCAGGCAAAATGAATGTATCGTCGTGATAGATGCTTTCGGCAGCAACAGCATCTGCCTTTGCATATGCACGTCCGAAGGGTCGTCCTTCAACCGCCGGCGCAGTGCATCGCCCAGCCGCTGGCGCATTTCCTGTGCCGCCGCGTCCGTGAACGTCACGACCAAAAGCCTGTCGAGCTCGACAGGCTTTTTCGTATCCGTTATCATTTGAATCAGGCGCTCAATCAGCACCGCCGTCTTGCCCGACCCTGCCGCCGCCGAGACCAACAGGTCGCAGCCATGCGTGTCAATGGCCGCTTGCTGCTCGTCTGTATAACGATTCGCCACTGCTACCGCCTCCGAAAGGCACATCCTTACATGCTGAGGCAAGATTTCTCAAAACCCTCATGGCACGCTATAGAAGAACTGGCACACAAACGCGTACAACGCAGACGAAACCTGTCTGCCGCGCACCAGCCTTGCCGCAAAATCCAGCGCGTATGCCTCCTGAAATTCAGTCAGGCATGCAACACTTTGCTCTATAGAATATAATAGCTCTTTTTGCGCCTCTTCGTCAAGTGAAAACACAATTCTTGCCGCGCGAAAAATATCCGTCTGCGCATATGCCTCCTCGTTTGCCGTTGTGAAGACAATTACATGGTACAACGCGGCGCGCTCTATCAACGCCGCCAGCAACGGCGGTGCAGGCAAATCCAGCCCCTGTAATGCCGTTACGTCGCCATTCAGTATCGCCGTATACAACCCGTATGCATCCGCGCGTGCACCGTGTATCGCCTGCAAAAACAAGCGCCGCAAGCCTTCATCGTCCGCCAACCCATCCGTCATCGCGATAAACGGGTCGCATACCGCATCCAGCAACCGCCGCACCATCACGCACCGCAAAACAGGCAGATGAAACTGCATATCGTTTCTTCCCGTATTCTTCGTCGTCATTGCACACATGGAATCACCCCGAAAGAGTTTACCATATATTCCCAAACACCTCACCCTTTTTCGCTCGACAAAGTTCGCAATCGTTGCATATTTCGTTATAGCGTGTCGTTTGCCAATTCTTCCGTCTCTGCGGGCTCTATCTTCGCTTCCAATTCTGTTGTCATCGGCGCTTCGCGCTCTTCTGCAACGACAGACTCTTCCTTCTTGGGCCGCTCCCGCAGGCGCAGTTCCATGGCGTTCAGCTCATCTTCATTCTCCTGCAAGCGCTTCGTCAGGTGCGCCACACGCATATCTTTCTCCGCATTGTCCCGCACTGCCTTTTCCAGCTGCGCGCGCATCTGCATCAGTGCCTCCGTCACCTGTGCCTGCGTTGCCGTTGTTTCGGCCTGCGGCGCGGCGGCGGCCTCTGCTTTTGCCATCGGCATCTCTGCCGCTTCATAGGCCCATGCCGCATCATATTCCTCCGGCACCGGGCGCGGCGGAGCAGCCTGCCCCACGCGGGCCGATGGCAAATCCAATTGTATTTGCAACGGGTAGAAACTGCTGTGCGGTATGCCAAGCAACTGCGTCTCCCACGGCCGTGCCTTGTCCACATACACTTCACGGCAGAAAAAGGCACTCATCTCCATCGGCGGTTCGGACAGATACACCGCCTTCATCGCCTCTGTCGTGAACGCCGTTCGCACGCGGACAGGCCTCGAGAACACAAACGCATCGTTCGCCGTACAGGAAAACACCTGCCCATTGCTCACACAGCTCGCCGTCAGCCTGCCCTCCGCGAAGAACAGCAGGCAGTTGTCCGCCTTCTGCGCCTCCCAAATCACGGCAGGATCAGACAGCCCCGCGCCGTCCTTCCGCCTGTAGATGAGCTGGCACGAGAACGGGCTCTTCACGATGTACAGCGCGTGCAGCGCGTCCGCCATCGTCACGAACGACGCATCCGCAATCTGATACCCTGTCGTATGCAAAACATGCATCTCACCGATGCGCTCCGGCGTAACCTCGCGATACCCCAAAGCACAATCCGGGTCGCAGGACTGGTAGAACAGGAGCATATGCCGCCGCCCCGCCATCTGCGTTTGAAACAACCGTCCGCCAATCGACGACACGCCGCCCAGTGAATTCGCCACGCCCCAACGTCCATCCACGCCCAGCCTCTGCGAGACAATCTGCTGCCCGCGCCCTTCGCCGCTCGGAATGTTGTATATCAGATGCAGCCCCACCTCGGAAACCAGTGCATGAAAACACGCGCCGTGCGTCGTGCTCATCTGGCTGCGCAGAATCGTCTGGTCGTTCCATCCACTCTGCACCTCCGCGCTGCTCGTGCAGAGGTGCATGTTCCCGCCCGCATCCTGCGCGAAGACATACAGCCGCCCGTCCTCCGCCATGTTCACGCTGAAAACATCCCTCGCGCCATGCAACAGCACGCGCGGCTTCCCCCATCCGCCGTTTTCATACCCCCGCACGCACACGCCCGCGTCCTGCGCGTGAAAAAAACATTGCAGACGATTGTCCCTCGTGCGTACAATCGCGGCTTTTGCCATAAAAACCACCGCCCCCAAACAGACTCTGGTTCAGTCTATTCGGGGACGGCTTTTCTCATTCTCCGTATGCACCGATTCACTTCATCTTTCTTTCCAATTCCGCGAAGAACGCGGCTTTCTCCTCCGCACCGGCAAACGCCCTGTCGGGAATAACATGCGCAGAGCCAGACGATACATAGACATAGGTCAGTTCCTTGTCATACACAACTTTACGTAGCATCGCATAGTCCATCTTACCTCTCGTTCCGGGCGACTCGCCGGCAAAGCCATCCTCTTCCAGCCATAACGTCCGCATCCAAAGCCTATACACCAGAAATTACCATCCCCGCTTCTTGTCCTGCATCACATGAAGTAGTCGTTTTAGTTCAAAACAAGCAAGAACAAAATGCACACTTGCATATTCTAAGCAAATTTCTTGACGAGGCTCGAACTGATTTTGAAGTTAAATGACTATACACGCATAACCGCACATGCTCATCCAGTGTTGGCACAAATTCAATCCGCCGCTCTGCCTGCTTTTCTCTCATTCTTCCATTCTGCTTTTCAGCGCCGCGAAGAACGCGGCTCTCTCCTCCGCATCGGCAAATGCCCTGTCGGGAACGACTACCGCAGACGCGGACGATACATAAACATAAGTCAATTCCTTGTCCCGCACCATTTCGCGCAGCGCTTCATATTTCGTTACACTGCGTGCGCCGGGCGTTTCGTTGGCGAGGCCGGCTTCTTCCAGCCGCAGTGTTCGCACATTCGGGATGTCCTCTGCCTTAATTGCCTTCCGCGCCAAATTCTTCAGCTTCTCCGGTATCTCGTCGATAATCCGCGCCGAAAGAAATGCCCCAACAATTAAAAACACCACCAGCGGCAGCCATGTCATCGGCTCGGAATATTTTTCCGCATCCATAAAAAAGAAGAAATACACCGCCGCAATCACGGCAATCACTACCGGCATCGCCAGCTGATTAATGCGTATTCTTTTCTTCTGCGCCTTATCATGCATTACATGATACACATAAAACTGCACATATTCCTCCAGCGTCGGTTCAAATTCAATTTGTATCGTTGCCTGCTTCTCGTTCATCTTCAATCCTCCAACTGCACGCCCTCATCCTTCGGGAACCGCAGAATCATTGTTGTGCCGCGCCCCAATTCGCTGGACACGGAGATTTTCCCGCCATGTGCCTCCATAATCTCTTTCGCGATAGACAGCCCCAGCCCTGTGCCGCCCAGCTGCCGCGAACGCGCCTTGTCCACGCGGTAGAACCGTTCGAAAATGTGGCGCAAGTCTTCCTTCGGGATGCCCATGCCATTGTCCTGCACGTAGACGCGGTAGTATTGCTCCGCATCCTCCATCTCGACATTAACCACCGCGTTTTCGCCGCTGTATTTCAGCGAGTTGGAGATAATGTTGTTCAGCACCTGGTTGATCCGCTCCGGGTCAATTGCCACAGGCATATCGTCCATCGGCGCACTGCATGTTACCTCTTTATTCACACGCTTCGCCGTCACCGCGTGCTGGCTGACGTTCCGGCGCACCAGCTCGACCAGATTCGTCTCCTGTATGTGCAGCTCCATCCTGTTGTTGTCCAGCTGCGAAAGCTCCAGCAAATCCTTGACGATGCGCGTCATGCGGTCCGTCTCGGCATTGATTGTCTGCAAGAACTCCTCCGCGACCCCGCGGTCTTCAATCGCGCCGTCAATCAGCGTTTCCGTATAGCTTTTAATCGTCGTCAACGGCGTGCGGATTTCGTGCGACACATTCGCCACAAACTCCTTGCGCATGTTGTCCAGCTTCATGTGCTTCGTGATGTCCTGCACCACGATAATCACGCCGTCCGCCGCGCTCTCTTTGCTGCCGTGGGCATTGAACGTCGCGTGTATATACCGGTCGCCGATGGACAGCGTTGCATCGCCCAACGCGCTGATATCCTTTTCGTCCGCACTTTCAACACCGAGATGCTTCAACATCGCAGACAGCGACACGTTCACAACATCCGGCAGATTCAGCAAATCCGCGCACACATGATTCGCATGAACCACACGCCCCGTCGCGTCATACGCCACTACGCCGTCTGTCATGTTGTGCAGCACGATTTCCAGCTTGTTCTTCTCGCTCTCCATGTCGGACAGCGTCTGGTTCAAATCCTTCGCCATGTTATTAAAGCTCGCCGTCAGCTGCCCAATCTCATCCTTTGCATTGACAGACACAAATTGATCCAGCTTGCCGCTCGCAAACTCCTTCGCCTTGCGCGTCAGCACCGCGATAGGGCTCGTCAACGTGTTCGCAAACAGTATGCCGATGACGACCGTCGCAATCAGCGCCATCACCACAGACAGCGTGATCGTGTTCACAATCTGGCTCATGTTGTCAAAAATATACCCTGCGTCCTTGCGGATGTAGAGGACATACTCCACCGCGCCGTCCGCGCTCTTGATTGGTTTGGCCAGCTCCGCCCACCGCTTCAGCGTGCCGTCCGCATTCGGATACTGCCGCCCGACAGCCGTCTCCACCGTGCCGCTCAGCGCCACCGAAATCACAGAGGTCTTGAACTGCGGAAACTGCATCGAATCCGTCACCGCGCTGTTATACATCGTGCGCATAGACGAATTGATGATGCTCCAGTCCTCCGTCATCGCGCGGCTGAATTGCTCCGTCTGCGCGTATGCCAGAAAGGCGTCTATCGACTCATATTCCGCCAGCACCTGGTCTTCCACCATGCTCGCGATAACCTTTAAGTCATCCTCCGCCTTCTGCTTTTCGTTTGTGTAGATGCTGTAGATGATGAACGTGCCGCTCGAAATCATGACCAAAAACACCAGCGCAATGTACATGATGACAAGCTTCCAGCGAATACTCTTCATGTTGTTTCTCTCCAATTATTCAAGTGTGATGCCCCCGCAAGCCGTTTCACGACACGCCGAAGTAGTAGCCCACCCCGCGCTTCGTCAAGATATACTTTGGTTTATCGGGATTGTCCTCCACCTTGGCACGCAGGCGGCGAATCGTCACGTCCACCGTGCGCACATCGCCGAAATATTCATAGCCCCAAACCTTTTCCAGCAGCGTCTCGCGGGTAAACACCTGCGTATTCTGCGTCGCCATGAATTTCAGCAGCTCAAACTCGCGGTGTGTCAACTCTAACGGCTCACCACCGCGCTGAATCTCGTATTTGTTCGGGTCAATCGTCAGCTCGCCATAGGTCAGCGCGCCGCCCTGCCCTGCCGTGGCCGGCTCCAAGCGGCGGATATTCGCCTTCACCCGCGCCACCAGCTCACGCACGCTGAACGGCTTGGTCACATAATCGTCCGCGCCAAGCTCCAGCCCAAGCACCTTGTCAACCTCTTCCGCCCGCGCTGTCAGCATAATAATCGGCACTTGCGACCGCTCGCGAATCCGCCGGCAAACCTCGAAGCCGTCCATCTTCGGCATCATAATGTCCAGCAACACCAGTTCTGGGTTCTCCATCTGCGCCAGCGCAAGGCCCTGCTGCCCATCGTAGGCACACAGCACCTCATAACCCTCTTTATGCAAATTGAATGCAACGATGTCTACAATATTCTTCTCATCGTCTACAATTAGTACCTTTCTGCTCATATGCATCCTTCCTCCCGCTCACCACTTAACCCAGCAGCACCTTCACAACAACCTTCTTGTTCTGTGTCTGCTCTCCATCCGCCAGATTCGGCATGTGCGCATCCTGCGGAAAGAAGATAGAAAACTGCCCCGCTTCGTGCCGGATAAAGCTGCCCTTGCCATTGTCCGTCTTGTACACCAGCATATCCTTTGCGGGCGTCTGGTCATCGCAATCGGACATATCGCCGATTTCGGCATAGCCCATCTGCTCCTTGCCCGCCAGCAAGTATTGAATATCGGCATACTTCTTGTGCGCTTCCCACTTTCCCGCGGACAACTCACGCGTCTCATACTCCTGTATCATAAAGAAGATATTCTCGCCGTCAATCTCGTACTTACCCGGCGCAAGCGCCATCAAATCTGCCGTTTCCAGATAGTCAAACGCCTTCTGAAACCGCTCGCCCAACCCTTCGTATGCCTTTGCATTCTGAATCTTGTCTGTAATCATAAAAAAACCTCCCAAAAGAAATGTGTTTTAACTTTGAAATTTATGAAATCATATGATATAATAAATGAATGAACGGCACTTTCATTATGGCCTTCTTATTTTGCTAATTTCACTAGGGGGGATCCTCCGTGTTTCCAATATTACAATCAGCTTGGACCGCTATCAAAACCCGCACTTTATTCAATGCTGTTCCCGAAGATTATCGAGACGCTTATCGGCATTCCCAAATTGCGAAGGTCACCAGACAAGTCTCCTTCTTCCCCATCATCATGCTTTTTGCGCAGTTGCTGACGTTCGTTTCGCAAGCAGAGTTGAACACCCTGTTTGTCTCCAGCGCTTTTCATCGTCACGAGGTGTTTAGTGCTTATTCTTTATTTTACTGCATTACCGCCATTTTGTCCAGCCGTCTTGTCACAGTTGCACGTGACAATCTTATGACAAATTCAAAGCGTACGGAAACATACACGTTTATGTTTCTGATAATCTACACATTTTTAGAGGCCGGAAATGTTGCGTTCGAATATTTATTGAAGAATACAACGTATCGCTTCGTCGGCATTGTCTTTCTGTTCGCCCTCATTCCGTTCCACCGGCGGCGCAACAATGTGATTCTTCTTTCTGTCTTTACGGCGCTGTCGTTGTTCGGGAACATTCTGGTCACCATAACGCTTCACGAGCATATTATTTATGCAACAAATCCGTTCCTGCCAACGCTGGTTTCCGCTGCCTTGGCATACATTTTCATTTACATCGCACGTAATAACGGCATCATCGCATTCGTAAACAACCATGATATGCTTGAAGCGAATGCCCGCTTGGAAGAAGCAAACGACAAGCTGAACGAAATGAACGACCGCCTCGAACAAATTTCCACAACGGACACTTTGACAAAGATTGCAAACCGCCGCGCGTTTGACGATTATATCGTTCATGCGTGGGGGCTTTGCCAGCGCAGCTCACAGCCCATTACTGTTTTGATGATGGACATTGACCATTTCAAAGCATATAACGACAAGTTCGGGCATCTGGAAGGCGACGAATGCCTCTTTCGGGTGGCACAGTGCATCAAATCGCATTTCAACCGCGCGGTTGACCTTTTCGCGCGGTATGGCGGCGAGGAATTCGTGGCCATTTTGCCGTTTACAAAAGGCGAATCGGTCATGGGCTTGATTGAACACATCCGAAGCAGTGTCGAGGCCATGAAGATACCGAACCCCAAGAGCCAAAGCAGTCCCTACGTCACCATCAGCATCGGTCTGGCGACGCGTGTTCCCGTTGCGGGAAAACAGTATGACTCCATCGTCTCTCTGTCAGATGATGCGCTGTATCAAGCTAAGCGTGCAGGCCGCAACCGCGTTATTGCCAATTTAACAGACATGGAAGTCTCCTTTGTCGCACCGCGCACGCCTATGATTGCTGTCCCCGGTGCAGGAGAAGACTTGGAAAAGCTCCAAACCATCGTGAACATGACCATGATTGCCGTCTTCTCTGTGGATTTGGACACGGGCAAGATCTCGTTCTCCAAAAGCATTCTTGATTTCACAGGCATTGAATCCACAGAGCTGGAGAGCTATCTGTCTTTCACAGATTATGTCCATGCTGACGACCGCCCTGCTTTCGAGCGCGAAATGCAGCGCCTTCTCTCCCACGATGGCGAGCTGACGTCCGTGTCGTCCGTGTTCCGTATGCGGCGGGCAAACGGGCTGTATAACTGGGTATCCATGTTTTGCTCGTATATGCATGATGAAACCGGCGATGGTGAGGCAACTATTGTCGCTGTTGGTTCCATGAGCGATTTTTCTGACCAAATGCGTATGCAAGAGATTACGGAACTCATGGCCTCCGGCTCTTCAACATATTTGTATTACTACGATTTTGAACGTCGGGAGATGTTCTTCAACGAGCCCTTCCGCGAGGACTTCGAAATCGCGCAGAGTATCGTTGCCAACGGCGGCGAGCTGTTCACGTCCCTGATTTATGAACCGGAGCAATTCCTGTTCACCAACGCGCTGAACATGCTTGAAATCGGCGAAGAGACGGCATTCACCATCGAAATCCGCCTTATCAGCCCGACGAAGGGCACACGCTGGGTCAGTATGCGCGGCTGCGTCGGCCAAAGCGCAAACGGCCGTCCCGGTTTGCTGGCGGGCTCTATTTTGGACACGACGGAGCAGGTCGTCACACGGCAGACAAACCGCCTCATCATCGAAGGCTGTTCCGATTGTGTATATGTGTACGAAAAGGCAACGGACATCGTTGAATTCTCATCAAAAATCAAGGAAATCACCACCGTGCCCGACCTTCGCATAAAAGACGGTATCAAGTTCTGGACAGAAATGATTCTGCCGGAGGACCGGTATTTGTTCCTTGATTCCGTAAAAGAAATTCTCGCGGGGCAAACGGATTTGCACCACTTGGAGTATCGCGTACATAGCCCCACAGGTGAACCAATCTGGCTGGCCTGCCGCGGCAAGGCTGCTTTCAATGAGCAGGGCGAGTTCATTCGTCTGGCCGGCTCCATCTTCAATATCAGCGCCATGGGCAACTATAATACCTATATTGAAGAGCTTTCCATGGTCGATAGGCTGACAAACCTGCCGAACCGCCCATCGTTCTACCGCGACATGAACCATCATCTGCAAAGCGGCGCTTCCGGCTTCGTTATCATGCTTGATGTCGATGATTTTAAGAACATTAACAGCTTGTACGGCCTCGGTGTCGGTGACCGTATGCTGACGGCGCTTGGCACGCTGCTCATGCGGAGCGTCCCGCCCGATACCACGATGTACCACATGGGCAGCGATTTGTTCCTCCTGCATCTGAAAACGAACGACACGAACTACGCCAACAGCCTGGCGGAGCAGCTTTGTGCGCTGTCCAGCTGCGAGTTGATTGTGGATGCCCGCAGCATCCGCTTTACCTTCTCCATTGGCGTTGTGCCATATTCCTTCGGCAATACGGTTGACGAAATCGTCACGAACGCTGAGATTTCAAACCGCAAGGCAAAGGATGCCGGCAAAAACCGCGTTGTCACCTTCGACCCCGCAGATAAAGACGACTATTTGCAGCGTCTCGCACTCGAATCACGACTGCGCGAATGTGTGGAAAATGACTTCGAAGGCTTCTGTGCGTTCTACCAGCCGATTTTTTCCGCAAAGACAGGCGCTATCGTCGGTGCGGAGGCACTTCTTCGCTGGCGTGACAGCGCGGGCAACGTCGTGCCGCCAAACATCGTTATCCCCTGCTTGCAGAACATCGGTGTCTTCTATACAGTTGAAAGCTGGATACTCAAATGCGCGGCAACGCAGTGCGGACAATGGCTCAAGCAGGGCATCCCGGATGACTTCATCATTAACATTAACCTATCGCCTGTGCGTGCCATCGCCAAAAATCTGCTCGAAGAGGTGAAGTCCATCATCTACGGCGCAGGCCTCCGCGAGCACAATGTCGTGCTCGAAATCACGGAGGAATCCCTCATCATGGAGATGCAGGCGAATATCCACGTCCTGCGCGAGCTGCAAGTCAACGGCATTCTTCTCGCCATTGATGATTTCGGCACAGGATACTCCTCGCTCAGCTACCTGCGCGATTTGCCGATTAACGAAATCAAGATTGACCGTTCGTTCATCCATGACATTGAGATTAACCCGTCCAGCCGCGATTTCGTAAAATCCATCATCCTTCTATCGCACAGTATGGGCTACACCGTCTGTGTGGAAGGCGCGGAAACAGAGTCACAGGTCGATATACTCATCAATCTCGGCGCAGACATCTTGCAGGGCTACCATTTCAGCCGCCCGCTTTCCGCCGAGGAGTTTGAGGAAATCTTCCTGCAACCGCTTATTCAATCACAAGGCACCGCCAATTAATGAATACGAAAGAGGTCATATACATATGATGCGTTTACGTGGAAAAGCCTGGGCGGCAGAGGAAGTTGCCTCCAACCCCCTTCGCGCCGTGACACCCGAAGATCACAAAGGCGCTTGGCATCTGTTGTTCGGCAACGCCAATCCCATCTGCGTCGAAATCGGCTGCGGCAAAGGCGCCTTCATCGCCGAAACCGCACGCCGCAATCCAAACTTGAACTTCATTGCCATCGAGCGCGAAAGCAAAATCATCGCCATGGCCATGAAATCCGCACGCAGCGGCGAAGAATCGCCGCAAAACCTGCGCTTCATCCTCGGCGACGCAAAACGTCTCCGTGAATATTTCAATGACGGTGAATTGCACCGCATATACATCAATTTCTGTGACCCATGGCGCAACCGCATCAAATGGCATAAGCGCCGCTTAACGCACCGCGGCTTCCTCGACACATATAAAGTGCTGACAAACAGCGGCGAACTCTTCTTCAAAACAGACAGCGAAGACTTGTTCCGCTTCTCTGCCCGCGAGCTGCGCGAAACAGGCTGGACGCTTCGCAACGTCACAGAAGATCTGCACAACAGCGGCTTCGAAGGCAATGTCATGACCGAATATGAAACCCGCTTCCACGGCATGGGCTTGCCCATCTTCCGCCTCGAAGCCTTCGGCGCGCCCCAGTCTTCCGACTCGGTCAAATAACCAATTATCAACATAAACCGCCACGAGTGTCAAACCCGCGGTGTTTATGTTGCGCAGCAACATAAACGAGAGGCCAGCACATCCCCCGTCTTTTCGCGGGGGATGTGCTGGCCTCTCTACCTCGCCCCTTGCGCGTCGTTCAGACGCGCAAGGGGCGGTTCATTTGCTAAATACCATGCTTCTCATTTTCTTCCTTGCGGTACACTTCCATCTTCGCTTTGAACAGCTCGCCATTCGATGGCGGCGTAAATGTAATCGCATTGGCGCCGGCCTCGATTGTCTCCAGAATGCTCTCTTCGGTCGGTCCGCCCGTCGCGATAATCGGAATCGTCTCGTTTCGCGCTCGGATTTGCCGCACGATGCTCGCTGTGTTCGCGCCGCCGCTGACATTCAGAATCGTCGCACCCGCCGCAATCTTCTCATCTATATCCGTCAACTCGGACACAATGGTCACAACCACCGGTATATCCACCGTCTCGCGCACCTGCGCAATCGTCTCCTCCGGTGTCGGCGCATTCAGAACCACCGCAATCGCCCCTTGAAATTCCGCGTGCAGCGCAATATTCACAGAACGCAACCCGTTCGTCAGCCCGCCGCCCACGCCGCAAAACACAGGTATATCGGCCACGCTCATGATCGCCTGCGTAATCGCCGGATGCGGCGTAAACGGATACACCGCAATAATCGCATCCGCATTCGTATTCTTAATAATCGCAATATCCGTCGAAAACAGAAGCGAATGAATCGTCTTCCCGAAAATGCTAATCCCCGATGCCCGCTCTTTAATCACGTTCGGCACAGAAACAATGCTTTTCCGCAAATGCGTCGTAATCTCAGGTGTAATCTGCTTCGCACCTGCCGCCTTTTCCTTCATCCATATTCCTCCTGCCTTTACAGCCTACCAGCGACGCTTTTGGAAATGATACCGCCCGTTGCGCCGTCCGCCGCCTCTTCTCACCAATATCACAATCACGACCACAACCGCCGCCAGCAACAGCACGCCGACAATCCAATACGGTATCGCGCTTGTCGAAAACACAATCTTCATATAATGATCCACATCCGAATTAAACGTGCGCGCTTCCACGCTTCGCCCCGCAACCAGCGCCCCGGTAAACAAAACCTCACCCGCCACAGAATACGTCACCGTGCCAATCTCCTCGCCCTCCGCAATCGGCGGCGCGATACGCTGCACGTCATCCGGCTCCCCCGTCTCCGCATCAGGCGGATTCACCACAATGCGCATCGGGTCAACCGCAACTTCACACGTCACATTTGCAAACTGCTCCTCGCTCAAAAACGCGCTGAAGCCCTCTGCGGCAAAATATTCCAGCGACATCTCATCACCCAACTGGGGATTCGCCATCTCAACACTACCCATGAGCTGGCCTTCCTCCAACAAGACGCGGTCGGCAAACTGCGTAAATCCATACTCAAACAGATTCTTCGCATCCACCCAACGCGCCTCCGACGGCGAGTTGCATACAATGACAATCAATCTCCTGCCATCCTTTTCTGCCGTCGCCGCCAGACATTCACCGGCCGGCTCCGTGTACCCCGTCTTCAGTCCCGTCGCATATGCATATCCCTCTGCGCCATCCTGAATCAGCTTGTTGTGCGTCGGCCAATTGTGATTCGTAATCTGCAAACCACTGTCCACTGCCACTATCGCGCTCGGGCCAACATACAAAGTCTCCGTCGCAATGCGCGAAATCAGCGCGGACTTCATCGCCTCGCGCGTAATCAAGGCCAAATCATACGCCGTTGTATAATGCGTCGCCGCGTGATAGCCATGCGGATTCGTAAAATTCGTATCCTTCGCGCCAAACTCCTTTGCCTTCTCGTTCATCATGTTGCAAAAATACTGCTCCGCGTCCGCATACGTCATATTCGCATCGCCCGAAACCTTACGCGCAACATGCATCGCAACAATGCAAGCCGTTTCATTTCCGGACGGTATAATCAACCCGCGCAGGAGATTCTCGCCCGAAATCGCGTCCCCAACCTTGTGATTCGCCAGACTGGAATCACTGGGAATGTTCAATATCTCACTGCCCACAATCACAATTTCATCCGGCGCGATATATTCTTCCACCAGAATCGCCGTCAAAATCTTCGTCATGCTCGCCGGGAATATGCGCTGCTCCGCATCCTTCTCAAACAGCACAAAATCCCTGTCCGGTTCATACAAAATATACGAGCTCGCCTGCACTGCGGGCAACATCTCCGCACGCACCGCCATCATGCTCGGCAACATAAAGAGCAACACCATCAGTACAGCTGCAAACCTCTTGTATCGGCTTTTGTTTCTCATCGTCCACGACCCCTTTTGTCCCATATTCATCCGTAATTTTCCTCTATACTATAACTATACTATAAAACTTCCAAAAAGGAAAGCAAAAGAAACCGCGCACCGCACAAAACTGCGCGCCGCCACATACCATACAAGAATAAGACTCTTATCGCAAGGAGGATGCATATGTTTCCCAACCCTTTCCCCGGCAACAGGCCACCTTCACCACCACCCGCGCCGCCGCACAGCGGACGGCCGCCTGCGCCGCCATTCGCACCGCCGCATGGCGCACCCCACGGTAACCCGCATGGCAACCCGGGCCGCCACAGTGCGCCCACTTCACCGCCGCCTGACTTCGTCCCGCCGCAAAGCAGACAGACCCGCGCCATTGACCCCGGCGCCATCCGCGGCTGTATGAACAACTTCGTCTATGTCTGGCTGCGCAACGGACAGTCCTTCTGGATGTTTCCCACTTTCGTCGGCCGCCAATCCATTTCCGGCTACCGCTGGTCACATTTCGGCTGGGTATACACGGGCTTCAGCCTGCGTCTCATCGAGAGCTTCTTCTGTATGCGCTGACAACACTACACCAATTGATTAACGAAAGGAAGGCCGCATAGATTATGCGGCCTTCCTTTCGTTAAAGATGCTTTTGTTTCCTTCCTTTTATATTCCCTTATATCAAACCATACGCCTTCATCGCCGATTCCAGCGCCTTCAATCCCTCGTCGCTCATGCTCGTCAACGGCTTTCTGTACCCGCCGACGTTCATGCCCATCATGTTCAGCGCGGCCTTTACCGGTATCGGGTTCACATCCGAGAACAGCGCCGACACCAGCGGAATCGCGTCAAGCTGCAACTTCACCGCCGCCGCAACATCGCCCGCCAAGAATTTTGTAACCATATCGTGCGTATTCTTCGGCGCAACATTCGACAGCACCGAGATAACGCCCTTCGCGCCCAGCGCCAGCAACGGCGTAATCTGGTCGTCGTTGCCTGAATAGATTGTGAAGTCATCGCCATTGCACAGCTGGGCAACCTCCGCAATCTGCGAAATATTCCCGCTTGCTTCCTTCGTCGCAACGATATTCTCCACTTTAGAGAGCGCCAGCGTCGTCTTCGGCGTGATGTTCAGCCCCGTGCGCCCCGGCACATTGTACAGGATAATCGGCAAATCTACACTTGCCGCCATCTCTGTATAGTGCTCAATCAGACCCTTCTGCGAGGTCTTGTTGTAATACGGTGTGACCAGCAGAAGCGCATCCGCGCCTGCCTTCTCCGCACGAACGCAAAGCTCCGCGCCGTGCGCCGTGTCGTTGCTGCCCGCGCCTGCAATCACAGGCACGCGCCCTGCCACTTTATCCACCACGCAACGAATCACTTCAATTTGCTCATCGTCCGTCAATGTCGATGCCTCGCCCGTTGTACCGCAGGCGATAATCGCATCTGTCTCATTGACAAGCTGGAAATCCACAAGCTTCATCAGCATATCAAAGTTCACTTTGCCGTCTTCATGGAACGGTGTCACAATTGCAACGCCCGCGCCTGTAAAAATCGGATTAGCCATTCAAATCGCTCCCCTCTTTGGGTTTCATACACGTTCTACTCTTCCAGCATCTTCTCCGCAATCTGCACCGCGTTCAACGCCGCGCCCTTACGTATATTGTCCGCCACAACCCACAGGTTCAAGCCGTTGTCCACAGAGAAATCGCGCCGTATGCGCCCGACAAACACCTCATCGCGCCCGGCCGCCGCGATGGCCATGGGATACTCGTTGTTCGCAACATCGTTCTGCACGATGATGCCCGGCGCGGACTCCATCAGCGCCACAACATCCGCCAGCTCGAACGGCTTCTCCAGCTCCACGTTGATTGACTCGCTGTGGCTGTCAAAGACAGGCACACGCACCGTTGTCGCCGTCACACGAAGGTCCGGCGCGCCGAGAATCTTGCATGTCTCTTCTACCATTTTCAGCTCTTCTTTTGTGTAGCCGCTTTCCGTGAACACATCGATATGCGGGAGGCAGTTACCTGCGATGGGGTGCGGGAACTTCTTCGGTGCCGCGCCCTTCAGCCCCTCCTGCAAATCTGTATAGCCTGCCATGCCCGCGCCGGACACAGCCTGGTATGTCGAATACACAACGCGCTTGATGCCGTATTTATCAAAGAGCGGCTTCAGCGCAACCATCGCCTGAATCGTCGAACAGTTCGGGTTCGCAATGATGCCCTTCTTGCAGTTCTTAATCTCCTCCGGATTCACTTCCGGCACAACAAGCGGCACATCCGGATCCATGCGCCAGCATGACGAATTGTCGATAACCGTGCAGCCCTTTGCCGCCGCAATCGGCGCAAACTCTCTGCTCGCATCCCCACCGGCAGAGAACAGCGCAATGTCAAACCCGCGGTCGAACGATGTCGCCGTCAGCTCCTCAATCACATAGTCCTTGCCCTTGAACGGTATCGTCGTCCCCGCGGAACGTTTCGATGCGAAGAACACATACTCCGAAACCGGCAGATTCTTCTCTTCCAATATGCTGACAAACGTTCTGCCAACCATGCCGCTCGCACCCACAACTGCTAACTTAATCTGTTTCATCTCTCATCTTCTCCTTCTCTGTCTCCAATTCAACAATGCATTATAATTGGTAAACAAAAAACGGCTCCTGTGAGCCGTCCGCGAATTGTGTCAAGCCGACAGAACACACCGCCGTGAGCCGAATCGCAGATAGCTCTCCAAAAAGCAAACGCTCTTTGACAATTGGCGGCTTCTTCAACCGGCAACCAGACAAGCCGCCATGTGGCGCGACTGCCTTCGGCACTATCCCCTTTCAAGAAGCCTCACCCGCGCCACAACGCATCCGCATCCCTACTCTTGAACAATGCACCTCTACCTTACTATTTTATGAATTATAGCACGTTCATGTAACGTTGTCAAATGGTTTTTCTCTGCGGGAGTGGCGCAATGAGCTGATTATAAATAATCAAGAACGGAAAATGGAATCTCGCCACTTTTCCTCCTCTGACGATAGTTGTATTTTGCCACA
>JGI994J12354_10002019_pt1 | contig 20257 bp, 15 predicted proteins | sample IntmicLarv3ML3BL_FD_12354 | JGI IMG/M metagenome (IMG submission 12354)
GTGCACCCTTGCGCCCACCGCCCGCCGTGCCGCCCGCACCCGGGAGGCCGTGTGGATTTTCCATGGTTGCCGCGCGGCTTTTGATGGCGGGGTGGATTTGATAAATCATGGTATTACCATGTCTCCTCTTCGGGCGGTTGGTAGTGGATGTCGGCCACGCGCAGGCGGTTGGCCTCGGCGGCGGGCAGGGTGGCGGTGATCTGGATGCCGTCGTCGATGTATTCGACGCTGGCCACAGTGCCCTTGGCATAGGCCAGGGAGACCAGCGCGGCCTTGTCGTGAGGCAGGGTGACGGTCAGGGTTTCGCGGCCATCGGACAGGGATTCGGAGATACAGGCGAGCAGGGCGTCAAGGCCCTGACCTGTCGCGGCGGAGATGCTGACGGTTTGTCCCTCGTGCAGGGGTTCGGGCAGGGCATCGCACTTGTTATAGGCTGTGATGGTGGGCTTTTGGCCGACCTCAAGCTGTTGCAGCACCTCGTTGACGACCTGCATCTGCTGATCGCGGGAGGGCGATGTCGCGTCGACGACGTGCACGAGCACATCGGCAAAGGCGGCCTCCTCCAGCGTCGCGCGGAAGGCGTGCACCAAGTCGTGGGGTAGTTTGTGGATAAAGCCAACGGTGTCGACAAACAACACCTCGCCCGCGGGGGTGACGACCTTGCGCAGGGTGGTGTCCAGGGTGGCAAACAGCTTGTCCTCGGCCAGTACCTCGGCCCCGGAAAGCGAATTGAGCAGGGTGGATTTGCCTGCGTTGGTATAGCCGACCAGGGCCACGACGGGCACCTTGTTGCGGGCGCGGCTGGTGCGATGGGTGCGGCGTTGGACGCTGAGTTGCTCGATCTGCTGCTCCAGCAGGTACATGCGGCGCCGCAACATACGGCGGTCCAGCTCGATCTCCATCTCGCCGCCGCCGCGCCGCGCGCCCATGCCGCCGCCACCGCCGCCGCCCATGCGCGACATCATGACGCCAAAGCCCGTCAGGCGGGGCAGGTTATAGCGCGCTGTAGCCAGATCAACCTGCAGGCGGCCCTCGTGGGTCGAGGCGCGGTTGGAAAAGATGCGCAGGATCAGCGCCGTGCGATCCATGATGCGCGCGCCGCCCAGGGATTTTTCCAGATTGCGGATCTGGGCAGGGGAGAGCTCGTCGTCCATGATGACAAAGTCGGCATCCCAGGCCTGCACCAACAGCGACAGCTCCTTGACCTTGCCGCTGCCCAGGTAGGTGGCGCGCTCGGGTTTGTCACGCACCTGGCGCATGGAGTGTACGACGTCGAACCCGGCGGTATCGCACAGCTGGGCCAGCTCTTCCAGGGGATCGTAGTCACCTTGGGGGCCGTCGATGCCTGCCGTGATGACGCGCAGGCGCTCAGGTTTGGTCTCGATGGTTTCCTCGGGGCGCACGCGGGCGTCGGCGGCGCGGATAGCGGCCAGCAAGCCGCTGTGGGGCATACGCGAGATGGAAAAGGGCCCCATCATGTCGATGCCCCAGTGGCCGTCGTCGCACTTTTCGCCGATGATGCCGGCGTACAGCTGGGTGGGTTTGCCGTCGCCGCCGACACCCACGGCCGACATGGCGTCGAGCTTGAGTTTGAGCAGGCTTTGCAAGTCGACATCGGACAGGCGTCCGTTGCCGCCGGGATGGGTGTGGATACAGCGGATGCCGCACAGCCGCTGTTGCGAGCGGCGCGAGCGGATGGGGGGCAGGGTGACGCGGTCGTTCTCGCCCACGGCCACGGCCAGTACCTCGCCGCCGCGCTCGACATAGACCATGGCCTCGCGGCCGGTGACGTGGGTGAAATGGCACAGCACCTGGATCAGGTTGGTGGTGCAGAATTCGCGGTTGGAAATCTCTTCGTCATACAGTGCCAACAGGGAGTCGAGCAGGGTTTGCTTGATCCCGGTGGTTTTGCCAAAAATCTCGTTCATGTTGCTCCTGTCAGGTCGTGGAAAAATGGTGTGTTGCGGGCAATTTGCGAAAGGGGCGTGTCCTATCCGGCCAAGCGCAAACCTGTGTCATAAAAGCCGCCGCACGCGACTCTTATGTGATTGTGATATAATAACACAAATAACTGCCGCACGAAAGGGGGGAGATCATGCACCGCTTTTTGGTGTCCAAGGGCCAGGTGCCGCGCCCCTTGCTCGGTGTGTTGCAGCGCACCTTTCCGGCGGTGTCACGGGAGCTGTGGATGGCTTCCTTCCGTCGCAGAAAGGTTTATGTCAACGATTTCCCCGGCAACGCGGGGTACCTGGTCGAGGGCAACGACGCCATCCGCATTGACCTGCCCGAGGCTACGCTAAGGGGCATCCCAAAGATCGAAATTCTGGCCGAGTGCGACGAGTTTGCCATCATCGACAAACCGCCCGGTTTGCCTGTCATGACACAGGACACAAAGGGTGGGCGCATGAACATCCAGGCGGCGCTGGAGTATTATGCCGGCGAGGGGCAACTGCCGGCAATGGTGCCTTGCCATCGCTTGGACGTCTATACGGGCGGCACCTTGTTGTGCGCCAAAAACCCCCGGGCACAGGAGGCTTGCAAGGCGTGGTTTGCCCCGGTGACGATGGACCGTGAATACAACGCCGTGCTGGTGGGGCGGATGCCGGCGCAAATGGTGTGCGTCGACTATGCCAGGAAGGACGCGGCCAAGGCCCTGACGGTGATTGTCAAGTCCGGCACGCCGGGGGCGCGGCAGATGCGTCTGACGGCACAGGTGCTGGACTACGCCCAAGGCTTGTCGCTGGCCCATATCTGTCTGCAAACGGGGCGTACCCACCAAATCCGCGTGCAACTTTCTCACCGGGGGTATCCGGTGCTGGGCGACGATAAATACGGCGTGTGGTCGGTCAATGCGGCCAACGGCCTGCGCGCCCCGGCGTTGTGGCACACGCGCTTAGCCCTGCACAACTTGCCTGCGCCCTATGCCCACCTGGACGGCTTTGGCGCGGAAAGCCAACCGCGATTCCCCGCCAAAGTGCGCAATTTGTTTGATTTACTCTGAAGTTTTTAGGTCAAAATGTGTTCGCGCGCCGTCGTGCCGCCGCGGGGATAAAAGGTAATTTGCCCCTCGGGCGATAACGTGGCCAGCAATACATCCCCCATGCGCAGGCTTTTTTCGCGCAGGCGAGCCTCCAGCCAGGCCGTGTCGCGGCCCATCGGTGCCATGTTACGCTCCATGGCCACACCGTCGATGATGACGTTGGCCAGCAAACATTCCTGCTGGTGAGGTAAGGAAAAATCGCCGCGCACGGGGGGCGCGCAATGGCTTTTTGGCAGCAGCGACAGCTTGCCGTTGCTCTCGAGCAGGGCCGTGGCAATGTCGGCAACGTCAAAATACCCGGCACAGCGGCACTCGCGCAACAAGTCGTTGACGTCGTATCGCGCCTTGCGAAAATTCTTTTCGATCAGCTTGCCGTCTTCGATGAGCAAGATGGGCAGCCCGGTCAGGAATCGTCGCAGAAAAATGCTCTTCTGTGTGCTCCACTCCATGGCCAGGCAGGAAAGCGCTACCACCGTCATCGCCGCAAGGCAGGGCAGAATGGGGATGGAAAAATCCAACGCCGCCATGGCCGCCAGACTGCCCACGGTGATGCCCGAGATATAATCATAAAAGGTCAGCTGGGCAATCTGCCGCGAGCCGATGATCTTGGCCAGCAAAAACGAAGCCGCCACCGCCGCCGTCGCTCTCCAAAGAACCACAAGCAAAAGATCCATAAAACCCCTCCTGCCCATATCTTGCCAAAGGGCAAGAAAAGTTATTCGCCAAAAGGCACAAAATGATCCCGCCAAAACAGTTGACGGGGGCAGAAAAATATGGTATTCTATTCAGGTCGCCTGGGTGTGGCGCAGCTTGGTAGCGTGCTTGAATGGGGTTCAAGAGGCCGGAGGTTCGAATCCTCTCACCCAGACCACGAAAAGTCCTTGATCCGTAAGGGATTGAGGGCTTTTTGTTTGCCCCGAAACAGGTGGAATTTGATGCCAAAATGCCCGCTCTTCTAAAAAACTTCTAAAACGCGATTTCCATGGGCACTTCTTCTAAAACGGAGGACGTGGCGGGAGTCTGGGTGGAGGAATGGGATTGGATGGCGAGGCGGTGTCTTGAAGTCATGGGCGGGGTGTTGTGAGGCCGGCTGTGCTGGGTGTGCTGTTTGCTGGGGTTGGAATGGGCTGGGCGACCGGGCGTAGAGGGTGTTAGGGACGCCTGTGGCAGGTCTGACAGAATGTGTTTGGCTGGCGACAACTTGCCACGCCTGCGTCGGGATGGCTCCCGCCTCGCTGCCTGATTGCCCTCGGCCCAAGCTATTTCTTCCCAAACAACGAATCAATCCGCTTTGCCATGTCCTCTTTCATGCCCACGTCGATGTGAGTGTAGATGTTCATGGTCGTCTTGATGTCGCTGTGCCCCAGCCAGACTTGGATCTCTTTGGGCGAGAAGCCCAGCTTGTTGAGATAGGATGCCGTGGAATGCCGCAGATCGTGAAAGCGAATGTGCCTCATGCCATTCTCACGCAGCAGCTTGGTGAGTGCGCCGTTGATGTAACTGACGTCTAACGCCTTGCCGTCGGGCCATTTGCAGACGTAATCGTTCTGGACATAGCTGCTACCAAACAACTCTTGGTTCTTCGCTTGCTCGGCCTTCAGGGCCTCCAGATGCGCTTTAACCGACGGCATCAGCGGGAAAGACCGCAGGCTGCTTTTGCTCTTGGGCTGCTTCTCCACCTCATAGGAGATACGCACCCGCGTGTTGCAGATGGTGACGACACCTTCCACCATGTCGATGTCCTGCCAGCGCAGGCCCATAATCTCGCCACGGCGCAAGCCGTACAGGGTGGCGAACAAGACTGTCGTTTCCAGCGGCGTACCCTTGCTGATTTTCAGCAGCTGCTCAATCTCGGCCACGGTGTAGAAGGAACCCGTGAAGGGCTTGCCCTTGGGAAACTCCACATACCGCGCCGGATTGCTCTGGAGCAAGCCGCTTTTGACAGCGTAATCCAAAGCCTTACTGATGTTGGCCATGAATTTCTTGATTGACTCACCCTTGAGCCCGCCGCTACCGTCCAGCTTGCCGGATTTGTGCTTTTCGTTGATAAACTTTTGCAGGTGAACCAACTGCACGTCGTTCAGATTGAGGTTGTGGGGCGCGAAGAAGGGTTCAATGTGGCTCTTGTAGTTACGCAAATACCCCTCGTAGGTGGTCAACTCAATCTGCGGCTTGATAATCTCCGTCAACCAATACCAGAGATATTCCAGAAACTTATACTGCTTGCGCCCGAATTGCTGCCCCTCCTCCAGCCGCTTGAGAATGTCGCGCATGACCTTGGTTGCCTCGATCTTTTTGGCGCACTTGGTGGTGATCCACCGGGTTTTGTGCTTGCCGTTCTCGTCAGTCACGCTGACAACGGCATAGTAAACATTGCCTTTTTTCTGAAGGCTTGCGTTCATGGTAAAACTGCTCCTTTCAATCAGCCGTTACCAATCATTATCCGTGAATGTAGTATAACAGGGTGCCCTCTCGAATGCCAAACTCCCACACAGCTAAAAGTGCTGTCGTTGTTGCCGGTTGTTTTACGCGTTGTGATGTGGCTGAAAATGATGGTTCCGGAAGGATTATTGCGGCTCCGGTCGACCGCTCTGCCGTTGCAGATATGCGATGACATAGACTTTAGGAATGAGATACCGTGCGCCGATGCGGACGGAGTTGAGTGTGCCGGACTTCAGCAGATTGTAGGCCGTGTTCCGGCCGATCTTGAGTGCTTGGCAGAGTTCTTTGACGGTGAGGATATCGGGATAGGTTTCAAACATAATGGAATCACCTCCTTTACCGGTGGATTTTTGTAGATGAAGTGAAGGCAGGGGGCAGTCCGCCTTGTGGAAAACGTGATACAGGGCGGCCCTCGTGCATGGTAGAGAAAGGAAAAATGGCAAGGCCCGGGAGGCCTGGCGGGGTGAAAAAGAAAAATGCAGCGAACATAGCGGACGGACAGCGTTCTTTCCATCACCACATCTCCTTGACATACACGCCCAGCAACTGCTTATTCCGCTCCTCGCCATGTCCGAGCTGCCGGTTGACATACCGTAGTGCCTGCTCCCAGGTGTAACCCTGCTTGCGACAATTATCCCAGGTCTCTTGCGCGTACATCTTGCGGATGCTGTGGATAGAGGTTTCAGGATATTTTTCTTTCAGCCCAATTTTAATCATCACCCTGTACAGGAATTTATTCACCGAATCCTTCTTGATGGGAACCAGATGTTCCTCCGGTAGCTTTCCTGTAATTAGTCCCGCGATATATTTCCGATCACTTGCATTCTTAATATCAATAATCCGCCTACGATTGCCCTTCTCCGTGATATCAATGGTGCCGAAGCCCCAATAACCCTTTTCGTCCAGATGCACATTCCTAGCCTTGATCCGAGCGGTTCCTTCCACCCGCAACCCAAACCGTGCGCTCAATTCAATGGCGATCGCGCCCTGGCTGCGGATTTTGTTTTCCCTGATATATGCTTGAATGAGCTGAAAATCTTCCCGCTGCATTTGCTGAACGCGCTGGAGTTCTGTTTCTTCTGCGCTTAGTCGATGAGGAACCAGCAATCCCTCAGACCACGCAAGACGGGCGCCGAAGGCTGCGTTGATAATCTTCTCCCATGTGCGGACACGCGAGGCGTAATTTTTGAGCGTCACCGGCCCAATAAGCGTGGCCTTTGCCTCAAGAAATGCATTCCACGCCTCCACCGTAATATCCTTGACGAACGCAAAATGAATTCCGTTCTCTCGCATCCATCGGCAAAAGTTGTCGGAGAAATCCAGCAGATTGTAATAGGTGCTGTACCCGAAGATCAGCGCACTATCCGTCAACTTCCCCTCCCGCTTCAGCGCGTGTTTGTCCGCTCCCTCGCGGAACCGAATGTCCGCAGCAACCTTGAATTGCAGTTCCAACCGTTTCTTTCCCATAATCATACCTTCCTTTCTGGTAGTAGATATAGCATGACGAAACAGCCCCTCAAACAAAATGCAGAAAGGCGGGAAAAGAGGGCTGCGCGGCCTCTTGAATCCAAACGGGGCGTTTTTGAGAGCGGAAGCGTATTGGGATATTTGGCCTTTTGAGCTTTGCTACCCGCATAGCTTGAAAGGTGGCGGAGAAGGCGAGAGGTAGCCGCTGGCCTGCTCGACAAACCTTCTGCTTTGGCCAGAGGAAAGGAAAACCATCTGGCAGACCTCGCGAAAGCGGCGCCGTTGCCGGCGCCGAGGAAGGGGGACGGGATTGGTGTTTTGTCTGTGAGGGCGGGGGAAGGTAGTGATGGATGGAAGGAGGGCGGTGTTGCTGTGCGGGCGCAGGTGTATAGGCAAACGATCAAGGGGCAATTCTCTTCCCACCTTCTCTATGAAACGGAAGGTAGGTACGAAGGATGAGTAGAATTTCGTGAAATGCGGGGGCGAGGGTCGCTACACCGAGTGGTTTGCCTCGCAAAACGGCGAGCGTAGCAACGACTTTCTACTCCTTGATAAGTACGGTAGTTTTTCAGCCGCACCTGATAGTTTTCCCCTTTAGCTATCACGGAAAACTTCCCGCAAGAGGCTCGCCCGGACTGATATGTCCGGGCTTAATGCGGACGCCGGACGCGTCCATTTCTGCCTTGCGCCGATGACAATCGACTTCTTCAGTACGCGGACCGAGGTTGCACTCGCGCCCCATAAGCACCCCGCCCATGTATGCAGAAAAACACGGGCTGATAGGTGCCGGATACCCAGTGGAATAATTTCTACACGGGTTCCCATAACAAGCTGTCTCCACAGCCAATGGATGACCGCTATCCGTGCGGATAAACGGCTGTGCCTCGTTGTGAGAAATAGTCCCCAACGAGGTTGCGGCATTTGCAAGTGATTCTGGAAGCAGAATTGGTCACAATGATGCGTGGTGGCATCTTTCCAGTCGTGGGTCAAAGTGAGGGCGAATACAAGTCTTATTGTTGCTGCGAAATTACATCCAAATAAAAGGCTATGATGAATCATCTGCGCCGCGGCTCCTCTCGTCTTTGATATCGTACATCTGTATTATGATGAAGATGGGGGCTCCATAAAACGCGAACCATTCACTCTCGCCAAGCTCACCCCAATGGTAGTCCTAGCGTCACCGCACGTGGCAACGCTAGGGCTACCGCAAGTGGTAACTCTAGGACTACCGCAGCGAGGTAGTTCTACGGTTGCCATTTTGCATTAGCAAAAAAACACTATAGCAAGGGGATGGTGTTCGGACACCATCCCCTTGCTATAGTTACAGTTGCTGCCGTAGTTGGAGGAAACTTATCCGCGCCAGGTTGTCATATCCCTTTCCGACTGTGCTATCAAGACTCGCGCTTTCTCCTCTTCGGATTTCCACGTCACTACTGGTCCGAGCAATTCGCGTAGTGATGGTACCAGCGTGCTGACTGGGCGAATATCATTCTGTTGGAAGTATTCAAGCCTACAAATGATTCCCATCAGTTTCTCCTCTCTCGGCCACCTACCACTTCCGGATGGACACATAGCGATTGTAACAACCTTACTCGTGGATGTAAAACTCCCACACAGCTAAATATGCCACTCGTGATTTTACGTAGCCAAACTTCCATCTAGATATCTACCCGTGCCGCCTTGCGTGAAATTTTCTCTGAAACCGCTGAAAACCCACCAACATTTCCTAATTTTTCGGTACTATATAAGTGTACCCTAATGTGCAGGCTGCATCGCTGTAGTTGTGTGCCGTTTCGAAAGACGGCAATCGTTTGTTGATTGGTAATGCAATGCCTCCAGTTCCGGTGTGAAAAGCAACTGCCATTTCTATGCAAAGGAGGAACACCGCGACATAGAAACCATAAGTGGTTATCGCATCTTGCCAAATTTTCTTGCGGAAACAGCTCGGATTGCTGTAATTCGGAATCTGCGACAGACATTCGCCGGGAATATGAATGTATTTGTCGGCCATGTTGTCTCACCCATTTTCGTAACTGGCGAAAGTGCCAACGGTAGAGTGCGGTAAAGCATCTTGCGGCTATCGTAAAAGAATAGTAGAATATGGGCGTGGGATAACTTGCCTTGTCGGGCACTTTTGGAACCATCAATGATAAGCGCCCATGATGGCTGGGACAACGTAGGCGTTGGTGAGGGGATTTTCGGAACTATGACCGTTTTACAAGAAGGGCTATGCATTGACTAAATAATAGGAAATGAGAGGATGATTACAGGGCACATGGGAAGCGCAGAAGGACCGTTATCAAGGCTCTGCTACACATCGAATTGTTAAGACTATCTATCGCTCAATGAAAAGGAGAGTTACCATGAAAAAACCATTTGTCATCGGCATTGCCGGAGGGAGTGCAAGCGGCAAGTCCACATTCGCTGACGCATTGGAACAAGCGTTTGCGGCGGAAAAGCTAACCATTCTTCATATGGATGACTATTTTAAGCCCAAAGAGCAACGACCGCTTTCCAAGGCTCTGGTTACCAGAAAAGAGTACGTGGATGACAATCACCCGCAAACAATGGATTTGCCAAAATTAGGTAAAGACTTGGCGCACACGATTGCGGTAGGAGAATGCTCGATTGTGATTGTTGAGGGGTTATTAACCTTGTGGGATGATTGCATTCTCGATATGTTAGACTTAAAACTGTTTGTCGATTGCCGCGCCGAAGAGCGTATCGTTCGCCGGCTAAAGCGCAATATGCAATGGGGGTTAACCTTTGATCAAATTTCTGACGTTTACTTGGACTTGGTACGATACCGGCACGATGAATATGTGGAAAACACAAAATGGCGTGCGGATATGATCGTCAACGGAGCAGGCGAAACAAATGTCGCGGTAGAAGCTGTTGTCGCATATGCAGAGAGAGTTATTAGCAACCGATGAAAAGCACATATAGAATGTGTAGACTGCGAAATTTTCGCGGTAGCGCAGAGGATGGCCTCCTGTTTCAGAAAAGGCAAGGAACGCGAACGCCAAAGTGGTCTTTCCTAATGAAACAGGGCCTGCATGGTTTGTTGTGTGGAGGATCCTTGAGATGAAGGTGAAGCGTAAATCTTTTTTGCGATTTCTTTTCTCTTTCTGGTTTTCTACACCTTTGTCCCTTGTGCTGATTGCCAACGCAGCCATTTGGGGATTCATGCCATTGTTCGCGGCTTGGTTGTCACAGTATACCGTAGATGCAGCTACTGCGGGAACGGGTACCGATATCATATGGCGAATTCTTGCATTTACAGTTGTTTATGTACTGTTGGAATTCGTGTCGAGAATATTGAATTCCTCTGTTGAGCGTGTTGCTGCAGAGCGCATCAATTTGAAGCTTACAGAAACGATGGTGACACACGCTCGTAATATTCCATTCGAAGAATTTGAACACGAGGAAACTAACTCGGACTATATGTTTGCAAGCGCGAATGCTGGGAATGTATGGTCATTGTTTGAGTCGGTGATGTCGGGTGTCATGTTTATTGCCCGTGTGAGTTCCTTTATCATCTTTTACATGAGCGTTTCCTACGTCTTGTGCTTGATTTTCATTCCGCTCCTTATCGCATTTACAATTCAGTTGAATCGGCAGGCAGGTCGCGAATATTCACTCAACCTGTCGCAAGTGGAATCTGTGAAGAAGACGAATTACTTAAGTTCCATATTGACGGATAAGCAGTACGCAAAAGAGCGGAAACTTTTCCGCTATGGCAATGAAGTAATCCGTCGGTGGAAGTTGAGTTATGCAAAGGTTGCCGACGAAGCCTTTCGTTTGTTTAGGCGGAACAAGGCGCACGAAATGGCGTCCTTGGGCGCAGGTCAGATATTCATTGCATCGTTTGTCGCGGTGACAGCTGTCGGTGTACTAGCCGGAACGGCAACACTGGGCGGCTTTACGGGTTCTTTTGCTTTTGTTAACACATTGGGCGGAAGTTTATCCGACTTAAGCGGCATTGTGAAGGATTTGAAAAAGCAATATTTGAATTCCAAATTTGTGTTTGCATTTTTGACGCGGTTTGCAAATTCGCCGGAGATTTTGCAAGCAACGACTTCCCACGATGCTGTACATGCAGGGGATATCGTTTTGGAGCATGCCAGTTTTGCATACCCATCTGCTGTAAACAGGATGGCGGTAAACGATGTATCGTTAACAATAAGGGCCGGTGAGACCGTTGCCATCGTTGGGAAAAATGGTGCAGGGAAGTCAACCTTGGCGTATTTAATTGCTGGGATTTATTCGCCCTCCTGCGGCAATGTACTCATTAATGGGAAAACACCTAATATACGCGCAGGAAAAAGTGATGTGCGGATGATTTTTCAAGAGCCTATTCGGTATGATTTCTCATTTTATGACAATCTAACGCTGGGGACGAGCGAAAATTCAACGTATGGCGAGATGGTAGAGTTGCTAAAACTGGACAAGGTGCTTGCACGATTTCCGGATGGAAAAGATGAAATACTCGGAAAAACATTTGGCAATACGGATTTGTCGGGCGGAGAGTGGCAGCGCGTTGCATTGGCAAGATGTTTTATTCAGGACGCTGATGTTTATATTTTGGATGAACCAACCTCGAGTATGGATGCAAAGATAGAGTATACCGTTTTCTCTACGTTTACACGGCTCGCGGCCCAAAAAACGAAGATTTTGATTTCGCATCGATTAGGGAGCATGAAATTGGTTGATCGGATATTTGTAATGGACGAAGGCCGACTGGTTGCATGCGGCTCTCATAAGGCACTTATGAAAGAGAGTGAGTATTACCGCCAGCTATATGATACGCAAGCGCATTTGTATACCTCTGGTGAGAGCGAAAGGATGGAGCAATCATGAAGAAACGGTTGCTTGCGTGGACTGCTCGGCAAGTGTTCGCCAACGCTCGCGGTTATGCCGTGATGCTAATTGTGTGCGAGTTTATCGTGAAGATATCTGGTGTGGTGAGCATATTCTTCTTGTCAGGTACCATTGATACGTTGATTCAGGTAACGCAGCAGGAGGCTACCGTTGCCGCCTTTGTGGTTTGGTGTTCGATATATTTGCTAACGGGGATATTCATTCCGAATGCATTCAGACCCGTAGTTGAGATTGTTTCGAACAAGACAATATTGGAAACACAAAAAGGGATCGTAGAGCAGATAATGAAGAAAGCGGAACAAATTCCGCTTGACACGTTGGAACGGCCAGAGTATCAAGACATGCTCGCTCGTGCCAACTCCATTAATAGCGGGATGTTGGTTGACTTTTTCAAGTCTTTGATGGGCATTATATTTGGAATCATAAAGATTGCTACACTTTTTGGCGTGTTGCTATCCTTTCATTGGGTTATTCCCGTTGTGTCCCTGGGATCATTTGGCATTGGCCTGTTGATAGATTTGCGGTTATCGAAGCGCCAGGTAAAGCACGATGATGCGCTTGTCACCAATCGACGAGAAAGCGGCTATATGCATGGACTGTTAACGGACAGCAGTGGCTTGAAAGAAGTGATGAGTTACGAAGCGTGGGACTATATTTACAAGAGGTTGTCGGATAAAAATCACCAAATCATGCGAAGGGTCATCTCTTTTGAAAAGTTAAAACTACGATATGCCGGGATTAGCAGTTCCCTTTCGGAGACATTGTATCTGGTAGGCGTTGTCTTTCGGCTTGTCTTGTTGTTTACGCAACAGATTACGATTGGTATGTATACGTCGGTTCGGACAACAACGAATCAGTTAATGGATGCTACACGTGGCATTAGCGGAGGAATTAGCAATATAGCGCGAAACTCTTTGTACATTCAGCGACTGGTCGAATTCTTGGATCAGCCGGATGAGCCTAATGGAAACGTTTCCGCACATGATGGTCAACAAGGGTTTAAGATTGAATTTCAGGATGTGTCATTTATATACCCCGGGAGTGATATGCCCGCATTATCGCATGTATCATTTGTCATACAGCCAGGAGAAAAAATTGCGCTGGTTGGCGAAAATGGATCTGGAAAGAGTACATTGATTCGGTTGCTGTGTCGATTATCTCTCCCCACAGAAGGAAAAATACTGATTGATGGGGTTGATTTGTCGGAATATGACAAGGACACATATTTCAAACGAATCGCGCCCGTGTTCCAAGATTACAACCATTACTTTTTGACGGTGAGCGAAAATATCACCATATCAGAATTGGGTGAAGAAATTGACGCAGAACGGATGATACGCGCTGCTCAAGATAGCGATGCGGACAACTTCATTCGCCAGATGGAGAATGGTTATGACCAACAATTGGGGACGGAGTTCAGCCATGGAACAGGGATGTCCGGCGGCCAATGGCAACGCTTGTCTATGGCGCGTGCTTACTATGTTCGCGCATCATTGATGTTAATGGATGAGCCAACAGCGGCACTTGATCCGATGGCGGAAGTAAGATTATATGAGCACTTTGCAAAATTAGCACGCGGGAATACAGCAATTATGATTTCTCACCGCTTGGGGATATCGGCGTTGGCTGATTGTGTTCTCTTTTTGCAGGATGGGGAACTGAAGGAGATTGGAAAACACGAAGAGTTGCTGCTACAACCGAATGGTGCGTATGCTATGCTGTACAATTTACAAGCGCAGTGGTACACATAATAGCTGTTGATTTTCAATTTTCATCCGATAATCGTTCGACACCCAGGATCGTATTTTGAAATGTGGTATAATTAGATTCACAAAGGAGGTGCGCATATGTTTATCGTGCCAACGCCTACTAAGTATGTGTAAATTGTTATCAGGAGGTGCGGTATGCTGAGGGAGGACAACAATGCAGAGCAACCGACCGTTGACACCAATGCCTCGCCTTCTGCGTACGGTTGGTGCTTCCAAGTTGGTGCTGGCATAACTCTCATGCTTGACAATGTAAAGGATTTCACTGCGCTGAAAATCGAGGGAGCTTCCGACGACATAGAGATTACCCTGAAGTCGGGGAAGGTTTACGCCCAAGCAAAATCTGTTACAAGAATAGGCGACCAGAGTAATGCTTCGAGAAATTTGACAAGCGCTTTGCGCTTGCTCGCTCAGGACGCCGGCAACGGCGATGCTGTTAGCTTGATATACATCACAAATATTGCTAACCCACTATCGAGCAAAACTGATTCGGCGTTTCAATACGGCAGAAGCTACGAGTTCTCTGTTTTGCCAGATGATGCTCAAAAGACGATTCTCGGCAAAGTCGCGACGGATTTTCCAACTGATAAGTTCAGACTTCACATATTGAATTTCTTTGGGGAAGGCGATAACAAGTTTCAGAGCATCAAAGAGAAAATCGCCGAGTTTCTGCGCGAGGCAATCGACGACCCGTCATATAACAAGAGGCTATTGGATAGTTGGTTCGAGACGTTTATGGTCAATGCATCTGATAAACCAGACGCTCAAAAGAAGTTGGAACTAAAAAAGAAAGATGTGATATACCCAGTCATCGCTTTGGTCATCGACGCACCGGTCAGCGAAAACGACTTCAACAAGGTCTGTGCCCACGATAACTATGCTGAGATTTGTCAGCAATATCGCAAGATAATAAGCGCAAATGTCTGCGACTATGAGTTCTACGCAGAAATAATAGGTGATTTCTTGTCCAAACGAAAATCAGCTACGAATTTGTCTACATATAAGTTCGATTTCGTGAAAGATGAGTGGAAAACTTATGCCGCAAGGTTCTCCGCCATCTCAAATGGAGAAACCCGTGAAGCGCTAATAAAATTGCTTCTCTTAACAATCATTATGCAGAGAGGCAAAATAAGCGAAATCAAGGAGGCGACGAACCTATGAAAATCAACCAGTTCAGCCTTCAGCACCGAAATGCAGGTAGCCCTAAATCGGTGGATTTCAACTCGCCTGTAGTGATAATCCACAGTGAGCATAATTCAACAGGAAAAACCACGCTATTGCGTGCTATTTTGTTCGCCCTTGGCTTCCCTGTGCCAAATACAGAATTGATTCGATTTGAGGATTATGAGTTTGCTATTGAGCTAATCCATAATAACGAACAAGTAAGCGTAGTTCGAAAGGGGAACCTAATCACCATCAAAGGGCAGACGTTTGACTTGCCGATTGAGCAACGTGCGGCGCATTCATTTCTGTTTGGCGTAACAAATGGTGAGATTTTGACTAACTTACTCGGTACAATTTATTTTGACCAAGAAAAAGGCTGGACATTGCTTAATCGCGGCACAATCATCGGTATCAATCGGTTCAATGTAGAGAGTTTCTTTCGCGGGCTTAAAGAAGACGAGAGTGATGATAGTTACCAGATGGTTGAGCGCATTAGTGCGCTTGGAAAGAAAATTGCAGAGTATAAACTAATGCTCAATGTCGCAGAGTATCAAGAAGCTGTCAATCAAGAAGTGGAACACAAACTGGATTTCCAGACCTATCAAGAGGGTTTGGAGTCCGCTCTGATTGAAAAGCGGATGCAATTGCAAAGACTCGAAGCGGAAATATCGCACCTCACGGATATGATAAGGAAAAACAAGAATTTCTCTGACTACATCGAGATGAAAAAGGTATACATTAAAAACCCAAACGGCGACGAGCCCATTAGAGTGTGTAAAAACACATTGCTTGGATACGACGACCTTGAAGATGTCAATATCGCCAGAAAAAGCATGCTGGTTTCCGAGCGAAATGCTTTAAAACGTGAAATAGCGGCTATTGAAGCCTCTCGGGAAAAGCAAATCACGCTGTTGAACCTTTCGACCGCTGATGCCGAGCTAACTAGGCGCTTGGCGAGCATTAGTGGAATAAGTGCTGTAGAAGTAAACTCAATGCTGAACAAATTGTACAAGGAGAAGAATTCCATCTTGGAAGCATTAAAGCGTAGGACTAAGCAGAATAATGCATGGATAACAGAGGCTTATAAAATAGTTGCTGATTATGCACAAGAACTGAACATTCCGTCCGATTACAAAATTGACATTTTTACAAGCAAACTCAAAACGAAGTCTGGCGCTATACTCCATAAGATGGTGTTCATTTACAAACTGGCTTATATCAAGCTACTTAGCCAAAAACTTGGATATCCAGTGCCAATCTTCTGTGATTCGCCGGGCGGGCGCGAGGTGGAAATGGAAACCGTAAACGCAATGTTGAGTATTCTTAAACGCGACTTTTCAGAGCACCAGATTTTTATCGCCTCAATACATAAATACGATAGTGTCTTTGCCGAGGCGGCAATTTGTGTAACCAACGGAACGCTGTTTAATGAACCCTCGTTGCTTGACTTGCTCCCACAACAATAAAAGACATCCCTGAAGGTTGCGGGCAGTATCAGTTTAGGCGTGGGATTATATTGAAATCTAGCTACTTTTATCCCTCTTGAAAATGGGCCGAGAGGGATGATAGAATTGATTTTTCCAACAATTGTAACGGCTTTATCGGGATTGACTTTTTCGCCCCTGAAAAACTTCGACTTTTTTCGCACTCTAAAATTTTTCTAAAATCGCATTCCGCAGCAGTGACGATATGGCCGTCAAAAGCAGGGGGAAGGTGAAATTGAGGCAGCCGTTGCAATGGTCATTTTCGCTTCGCTGGAACTGTAGTCGAGAGTGCCTCTCTAAAAACCGCTCTAAAAAAATTTTGAAAACGCATCCGTATTGACCCCATAAAGCCATAAAAACCACCCGCCCAAACCACTGATTCAAGCGGGCGAACTCCCTTGTCACGCAAGGGTTTTGTTGAAGCACGGATAATGACGGATAACGGCTCGTAAAATGGGATTTATGCTCATGGGGTTCAAGAGGCCGGAGGTTCGAATCCTCTCACCCGATGGTCTCTATTGCAAATAAGGGATGGCTGCCGCCCTCCCTTATATATCCCTCCTGCTGATTGGTTTGGGGCGTAGTAGGAGCGGAAATTGAGCGAAAGTTGCGCAGAAAAGATAGAAGAAAAGAAGTAAACACATGAGATAAAGGGCATTGGAGATTAGCCAAGGCTTTAATTTGATACAACAGGAGTGAGCATAAAACTATTTATAAGTGAGATGCTATCGCGGTCATGCTGTGCTAGAGTTTCTCTTATTGTTCTGTCAAATGTAAGCAGAAGTGTGGGCTTGCCGTCAACCTGGGTTTTGCTGTTGTAAAGAAACATCATATCTTCAATATCATTTTTTTGCAAAATCCTGCTTTCTTGAAATGACTTGCGTTGTAGCATTTTTAAATGTTCAATTTGTAATAAGTTGTAATTTGCATTTTGTAAGGCTACATCAAGAGCATCGCCTATTTCATTAATAAGACCAGGCAAGAAAGCCTTAATAATGTTTTTTATTGCGACCAAAGGTGGTTGACCATGCTTTTGTTGCCGAATTCTATCAATCTTTTGGGAATACTGGGCAATTGCACTTTTTGTAACAAACAATTCTTTCTCTTCACAATAATCATCTAAAATCATCATTTGAATGGAAAGGAAGAAATTTAATTCGTCAGAACAAATCTCACAAAAAACATGCTTTTCATTTTTGTTTTTATATGCTTCTGCCAACTTTTTCTTGTTTTCTATTGAGCAAAAAACACCACTTAAAGATTCTTCTTGATCTTTGATTATAGAATACAATACAGGAATTGGTTCAGGGCGATCTTTCGACAAACAGTACACATGCCCATACGGTAACCCAATTTGCATAATCAAGCTATATGCAAATAATAATTCACTTTCAATCTTTTGAGGAAGAAAGCTTTTTGAGTAAAAAATCTGTTTTCGAAAATAGTTGTCGGGTTTGCGATCTACAAGGCGTATCAATTCTTTAATCTTTTTAATCTTGATAGAAAAGAAAGGTACGAGTTGAATTTGGACTTGCTTAGTTTGTATGAATCGAAACAGCTCTCGTATCAATGAATAAAAGCCCAATTCAGCTAGTCGGACAGATGCTTCTATAAGTACACTTGTGTCAACGATTAGCTTGTTTTTTGCCGCAACAGAATCTAAATAGCGTATTAGTTTAGGTTTATCAATCTGCGAGTTTTCGCCAATTCCAGTTTCCGGGTGATTAAAATATTCGTAAAATACGTTAGTGTCAATGGCAACCCATTTATCCATAGTATAACCTCCTCTCTTTTACACAGCGGCATTGTTAATGGGGCTTTTTTACCGCGTCGCCGCCTCCCTCTCCCACGCCGCCCCGCAAATCCCTTCCAAGATATTCGATGCGCCCCAGGGCAGGAAGCAGAACCAGGTGGTGCAGGGGTCGCCGTTGGGGTAGAAGAGGTTCATCAGGCCCGCGGAGTGGCAGAAGCGTTCCGACATCCAGCCGGTTTTGCCGAAGTCGTATTCGCCATCGTAGGTGTTGTGGCATTGCAGTGACCAGTCCAGGGTGTCGTCGCGGCGGTGTTTGAAGTATTCGTCGCCGGTTTGGGCGTAGCAGTAGTCGATCTCGTCAAGCACGTTGCTGGACATGGGGTGGGTGTGGGGGTTGCAGACCGAGGTCACAGAGCCGCCGCAGCAGCTCCACCCCAAGCGGCGCAGGGGATCGGCCAGGGGCGGCGGGTTCCAGCAGAATTTATAGGTGAACTCGTATTCCAGGCCGTCGCACAGCATGTCCAGGAAGCGTGCCTCGCCCGTCAGTTCGTGAAGCACCCGCGCGGCCTTGATAAAGCTCAACGAGCCCTCCGAGTCGATGGCCTTCCAGGTGTCGTGGGGCGTGCCGTAGCATTCCATGGCAGTGACATAGGTTTGGTGATAGTGGGTCAGGCTGCGTGCGGCGGAGGCCAGCAGGGTTTTGTCGCCGGTGATGGCGCAGTAAAGCGCGGTGGTGGCGACACACCAACAGCCGCAAAAGCTGTCATACTCGATGCCCGCGCCGTCGGTGGCCGACCACAGATAGGGGACTTCCCCCTCGGCATTTTTTGTCGGCTCGATGCGCAGCAGCACGTCACGTACAAAGTCCAGCCACTCGGGATGGGTGGTATCGAAAAAACGTTGCTCGTGGCGATAGGCGTTGAGGATATAGAACAGGGCTTGGCCGATGAGATAGGACGAGTGGCCCGGCTGGGGCATGTGGGGCTCCCACCAGCCTGCGGTGTTCCAACCGTTGTCGTTATAGGCGTCGAAGGGCAGGCCGTTGGCAGGGTTGAGGCTGTTTTGGACGATGTTATTGACGCACCGCAAGGCCTGTTGGCGCATGGCCTGATCTTGCAGTCTGCCTGCGGCGAACAGCATGGGCGCGGCCACCTCGACGCCGCCTGTCCAGGAGATCGAGGCCAGGGGCTCGCACTCGGGCGCTTTGCCGTCCTCCATCCACACACGTGTGGAATAGTTGTCGATCTCGGCGACGAACCCGTCACGGTAGATGGCGGTGGCGATATCGCGCACGGTGTCGGGCAGGGTGGCCAGCTTGCGGGGGGCGGCGTGGCGATCGCGGTAGACGGCGCGGATGATGGCGTTGATGCAACGCTCGTCATCGCCACGGCTGGTATAGAGATAGAAATCGCCTTTTAGGCAACCGCCCGCCGGGATGGTGCGATAGGACTTGGCGCTTTCGTCCTCGTCCTTCAGGGTCGAGCCGTCGAGGTAGAGCCACGGTGAATTTTCGCTGCCAAAGCTCACGCCCACGGCGATGTTGTCATCACCCATGCGGCAGGCATAGCCCCGACCAAAACCTGCGTCGGCGCCCACGGGGCGCGCCGAAATACCCAGCGCATGGCCGTTGCTGTACAGGATGGAGACCGGGTGGGTCACGCGGTTTTCGGGCACCAACCATTGGTCGGCATAGGGCTTTTGCGCAGGAGCGGGGGCCAGGCGGGGGAAGGGGGCAGTGGTGCCTAAGGCGTCCAGATAAAGCGGGCGTTCGCCGTGATTGCGGTTATACAAAAAGCCCGGCATAAAGATCTTGCCTTGTCCGGTGACCTCTGCCCACACCACGATGATGCCGCAAAAGGGCGCAGGCGCGGCGTTATTGACTGCAATGGTAAACCGTTGAGAGTTGGTGGTTGCGCTCACTGGACGGATGTCGGCAGACAAGCCGAGCGTCGCGCCCTCTTTCAAATCAGCCTCGCCTTGGCGGCGGGCCATGACCTTGAGTGTAAAAGCGGGATTGTGATCAATAGGCATTGTTTTTTGCTCCTGATATGGTATGAAATGAGTGCCATTAACGATGGCTCGGCAACGAGCTTTTGTTATTATACCATCCCGGCGATGAGCCGCCTAGCATGTGGGGTGACAAATCCTGCGGCAGGCTCGACAGATGGTTGAGTTGAATGCGAAAAATGCGTTATTGTATTGGTGAATTGCGGGGCTTATAATGGTCTTGCGGCTGGGGGAGCCTGGTCGCGAGGAGGAA
>JGI994J12354_10002020_pt1 | contig 20256 bp, 17 predicted proteins | sample IntmicLarv3ML3BL_FD_12354 | JGI IMG/M metagenome (IMG submission 12354)
GGCATTACGCGGTTGGCAAACCAAATTGTAGTGCTTCAGCACAAGCTAGTACCATCCCCTTATAGGGGAAGAGCAAACCACCACTTGAAGTGGTGGTTTTGATTGCTGTAAATGCACTAATTTTATTTTCAATTTAATTTATTATTTTACTTAAAGCAGTTACTTGCATAACTATATATCCTGCTGCATAATATCCCATAAATTGCACACCAGTATGAATTCCAAAGATATTATTTAGGATACCTCCAAATATTCCAATTATTATAGCAATAATAATTCCAAAAATCCCAGCTTCATAAAATGCTAGCATACATATCAATCCCATGAACGCTCCTATTAATGCTTCATGCGACACATATTTGAACATAGCAGCAGTCCAGGTTCTTGCCTTCTTTATAGACAGAGGATAAGCAAAAAGTGCACCACCAAATATTCCTATTGCTCCATATATAAAATATTGTGATAATGTCAAGTGATCATGTAAATTGATCTGATTAAATAGTGGAGATGCTGGTCCTAACGCCACTGGGCTTAATGGCAATCCAAAAGCTATCATAGGAATTAACAATTCTCCCAGATACGTTGCATTTGAAACTGCATCTTGTACACCAAGAGTTGTTGTTATTCTGTCATATAACTCCTTCTTCTTTGTAGAAACCAATTCTCCCATCAATACTGTCATTCCAACAGGTGAAAAAGTAAATGTACATGCTGATATTGCTGCTGCTGATACTATATACCATATTTGACTTTTTCTAAAGAATGAAAAAGGATTTGGAAATAAAGAACTTTTCTTCCCACCAGATTCTGCAGCAAGCCAAATCAAATTTGGTTTGTCTCTTTTCTGAGTTGCTCTTCTCATAGGAATCATCACATTAAATAGTTCGGCTATCATTGGACCTATTGTTATTCCCATGAATATTGATATGAATAAAGATTTTCCAACTGTATCCACTGCCAATTTTTGTATTCCTTGAATCAAAAATGCAAATGGTATTAACGCAAGTACAGCACCCCATTTTGCCTTTGATACATAGGCTATGATTATTGCTCCTATTGTAAAAATAAGTCCTGAATAAGTTCTCACAGATTCTCCTAATGGTGCCAGAACTTTTGCTACTAGTATAGCTATTGGAAAAGCTACAAAAGAACCTATTAAAGAACCGGCTGCCATTTTTATCATACCTATGTGTGGGATTCCAAGACGTTTTGCTATATTAGAATTGGCTACCATAGGCACAGCCATTGTAGATCCTGGTAAAGCTGCCATAGCTGTGGGAACAGTATGTGTTATTTGCATCGCTATTAATATTGCGATAAACCATGCTAATAATATGCATGGATGTACTCCTATTAATACCAATACAAGTGTTAATGGTGCCATAGTTGCTGTCTCATCTGTTCCTGGTATCACTCCTATTATTGAAAAAAGAATTCCACCACATATTGCCACCAATAGTGCCTGTAATAATATCATAAGTCCACCTCCTTATTCTCTTTTTTTATCACTTTAACTTTTTCTTTATATTCTGATTTATAATTTAAAGAATCTTCAGGTATTAGAGACAATAAAGAATATAATCCAACATCCTCCATTTCATTTATTATTTCTTTATTAACTTTAGAAATTGCTTCTATCTCATCTTCCAATGTCATTCCAGCTTCTTTCAAGATGTCCTCCATAGTGGTAGGATCTGCAATATCTTCTACTATTCTTTTGGGTTTAAAAAGTTTAGCAGAGATTGTTCCAGATATAAAACAACCTAAAATACCAACTAGTAAAGAATAACCATTTGCCAAACTCTTATCTATGGTATCTATATTTGAAAATACCTTCCTTCCTATTAAATAAAACGTCATTGTTAAAACTATACCTATTATTGTAGACATTATCAATTCTTTTAGATTTACAGTGTCACCCCACACTTCTGTAAGTTGATCAGCACCCTTTTTTTCTTCTGACATAGAAATCATCACCTCTTAATTACGAATTATATTCAAGAAACAACACTAGTGCATATTCAGCATTTATATTTTTTTCCATTACCATTTTGTTAACTATTGTTTCAAGCATTTCTCCAGAGGCTCCAACAGATGCTGCTATATTTCTAGCATGTAATTTCATATGCCCTCTCTGAATACCATCAGTAGCAAGTGCTCTTATTGCAGCTAAATTTTGTGCTAACCCCAATGCTGCATAGATTTCACCCAATTCATTGGCTGTTTTTACACCTAATATTTTTACAACTGATTTGGCTGCTGGATGAATTTTGGTTGCACCACCAACTAACCCAACAGACATGGGCAATTCTATTGTTCCTACCAAATCTCCATTATCATTTTTCTCCCACTTTGTAAGAGAAGTGTATTTTCCTGAAATAGCTGCATAGGCATGTGCTCCAGATTCGATAGCTCTGGTATCATTTCCACTTGCTAATACTGCTGCTGATATACCATTCATTATTCCTTTATTATGTGTAGCTGCCCTGTACGGATCATTGGCTGCAAAAGCAAAAGCATCCATGATTTTTTCTACTATTTTTTCTCCATCTTTTGTATCTCCAGCCTTACTCAAAGATTCTTTTGTATATATAGCACGGGCTGTTGCTAATCTGTAAGTAGCTAGATTTGATAAAATACGTAAATCAACTTTATAACCTGTGATTTTTTCTATAAAGGGAGACACAGCTTCTGCCATACTATTTACTGCGTTGGCTCCCATCGCATTTCCCACATTTATCAATAGATGTAGAATTACCATTTTTTCTCTTTCAGTACTTAATATTCTTACTTCTATATCATGGAATCCGCCTCCAAATTTTAACAAAACGGGATCTTTATCATTGCATATTTTCTTTATATTTTCTTTATTTTCTATTATTATATTTCTTATAAAATATGGATTTTTTACTCCTACAATTTGTACCTGTGCTATCATTATCGGATCTGTGGAGGAAGTTATAAAACCACCACTAGCTTTTGCCATTTTTGCAGAATTTGATGCTGCTGCTACTACAGAAGCTTCCTCTGTCACCATAGGGATCAATACATCTTTTCCATTTATTGTAAAATTCACTGCTATACCCATCGGCAAAGTAAAAGTTCCTATTACATTTTCTATCATATGATCTGCCAATTCTAATGATAATTCCCCACTATCCAAAATTGCTTTAGATTCTTCTTCAGTTATTCCTGTCAACTCTTTCACTTTTACCATTCTTTCTTCCGGAGTCAATTTATAAAACCCTTGTATATCACTATTCATAATTATATCCCTCCTTTAATTTTCATTCTTTTGTATCTATTTTCATTCTCATAAAAGCAGAACCCAGTGATTTACCCAGAGAATCTAATCTCAAAGAATGTGTAGCACCTCCACCTAAAGCATGCTTCATTACAAAATTAAAACCATGTAATGTCTCCACATCGTATCTTATCACTATTCCTTTTACCATCTCACCAAAGTGCTCTTTTACTCTATGTGGAGTTAGTATTCTTTTTAAAAATTCATAATCTTTGGGATTTCTTGCAAAGATACAGACATTGCTAGTATCTCCTTTATCACCAGATCGCCCATGAACCAATTGATTCAAATATACTATAGTCATTTATTTCACCTCCAAAATATGAGATTTCAGTTCTACTTCTTTTCTATCTATCAGTGTAGGCCACAAACCTATTATGTCTTGTATATGCGATCTTCCGCCAAAAAACGAGGCACCTGGAGGTCCATTTAATTGCAATGGAGCGATTTCGGGTATTAATTTTTTTGCTTCATCTTTATCGTTAACTCTTACTGATATTCTTAAAACCACTTCATTCGTTCTTTTTATTAATTCATCATCTATTTCTGCTACATTCAGATGCAATGCATTCAATCCTAAATAATCAATTCTAAAATCTTCATATTTCATATTTTTTCTTTTCATCTTTTTCATAATTATATCAGCAGCATGTTTAGCTTTTTCATATGCATCTGGCCAAGCATAAGAAATATATGTCGATACTTTATATCCCACATGGTATCCAATACACATTTTTAATTTTTCCGGTCTATCTTTTCCTTTGATCCCATCAACTTTTACATTATTATCACCATCATTTTTAAGAGTAGCTCTTGATATATCCACGGTTACATCAGGAGTAATATAATTAGATGGATCGTGTACTTCGTATAAAAACTGCTCTTTTACAGATTGCTCAGATATTAATCCACCACAATTTGGAGCTTTTGTAATATGAAAAGAATCTTCTGTTATTTCTGCTACAGGAAAACCTAAATTATCCATGTCTGGCACGGAACGCCAATCATATTCAAAATTACCTCCAGAGCCTTGACCACCACACTCCAATAAGTGCCCTACCATTATACCTCTAGCCAAATCATCAAGATCATCATCCTTCCAGCCAAACTCATATGCCAATGGTGCAAGAAATAAAGCTGAATCTGTTGCTCTCCCTGTGATGACTACATCTGCTCCTTCTTCTATACATTTCATTATTGATTCTCTTCCATAATAAACATTTATATTTACTATTTTATCTTTTATCTCATTAAAATCGCCTACATCATCCATATTGGGAAATTCTAAACCTTTTTCTAAAAGTTCAGGGAAATTTTCTAGTAGGTCATCACCTAGTACATATCCTATTTTATAACCTTTCATTTCGTTTTTTTCTGCTATTTTTCTAACTTGTTCCACAGCCTCTGGTATATTCATACCGCCAGCATTTGTAAGGATGATCACTTTCTTTTCGTATGCTTCCTTTGCGATCACTTCCATTAGTCCTATGAAATCAGTAGCAAATCCTGCTTTGGAATTCTTCAATTTTTGTCTTTGCATAATAGAAAGAGTTAATTCAGATAGATAGTCACATGCCATATAGTTCAAATTGCCTTCTCTTATCATATGTATGGCTGCATCGGGACTATCTCCCCAAAATCCTTGACCCCCCCCTATACGAATTTTCTTCATACACTCAACCTCCTCGTATAATATGTTTATTACCTTCTCCGAAAACTCTCAGCTTAGTATTTATTTCAGTGGATTTTGAAGCCACTAAAATTTTGCACATCACTGGTTCAAACTGCTAAAATATTACTGATATTTCCTTTTTAGTTTCGGTGTGATTTTATTAAAAACCCCCACACCTTTTTTATTTACAAAATCACTTTCCTGAGCTAATATCTTACTATCTCTCAAAAATATTATCAGGTGGTGATTTTATGACTAATTTTTCTATTCAAATTCCTTTTGCTTTTGTTCCTTATTTATTTTTAATACTTTTACCATTCAAAAATTTTATAATTTTTATATTTAATACATATGTAGCAAATAATATGCCAAAAAAAATCACAAATTTTTATGGACTTCAAAGAACAAATAAAAAAACAGCGACAAACATGGCGCTGTTTTGGGGACATAACTGTCATTTTGAGACGATTATGTCATTACATTAAATTCTTTACATTTTCTATAAAAAGTTCGCTTACTTATTTTTAATATTTTGACAGCTTCATCTTTATCTCCCTTGGCTTTTTCTATTACCTTTTCAAGAATAGACTTTTCATAATCTTTCAAAATATCTTTCAATGAAATAAAGTTTCCTTCCAAAATTTCATTTCCTTTTTCAACAGAAATATTATTATTTTCATCTATATTTATAGTTTGATATAAAGCTTCTATCCCTAGGATTACACTTCTTTCTATACAATTTTGCAATTGTCTAATATTTCCTGGCCAGCTATATTGCATCATATGATCATAGTCTTTGGGAGTGGTTTTCAAATTTCGATTATACATTTTATTATAGATTTTCAAAAAATGATTTGCTAATAGGGGAATATCTTCTTTTCTTTCTCTTAGAGGAGGAACATTTAGGGAAATTACATTTAATCTAAAAAATAGATCTTCTCTAAATTTGTCTTCCTTCATAAGCTTTTCTAGTGGCTTGTTAGTGGCAGTAATAACTCTAACATCTACAGATATTGGAGAATGTGCACCTATTTTTTCTATTTCATTTTGCTGCAATACCCTTAATAATTTGGCCTGCATAGCAAGTGATAAATCTCCGATTTCGTCCAAAAAAATGGTTCCTTTATCAGCAAGTTGAAATTTTCCAATTTTACCACTTTTATTGGCCCCAGTAAAAGAGCCGCCTTCATAACCAAACAATTCACTTTCAAAAAGATTATCTGGTATAGCTGCACAGTTTACTGTAATTAATGGCTGACTTCTTCTTTCACTACTTGAATGAACCAATTTTGCCAAAACTTCCTTACCAACCCCACTTTCACCTCTTATCAATATTGTTGCATTGGTATAAGCTGCTATATTCGCCACTTCCAATATTTTTAAGAATTTAGAACTCTGTGTTATTATTCCTAAATCTTTAAAAGCTTGTTGGGAATCTAATTTTTGAGAATATTCTTCTATCACTTCAGTCATTCTTTTTACTTCTTGATTCATACTATTTAGCTCTGTTATATCCTTAAAAATAGATATAGCTCCAATAAATTTTCCATTAGAAAATTGTGGAAATATTTTTAAAGATACATATTTATTTACAGAACTAATCAAATGCTTTTCACTACAGAAAGATTCTTTATTTTCCAATACTTTGTTTAATATTGCACCAGATTCTATTTTTTGCAGATATTTACCTAAAATTCTATATAAGGGTACTCCCAAAATTTGAGAATAAGCATAATTCATGTAATAAATCCTACCATTTTCATCTATCGCAATTATCCCTTCTTCAATATAGTCTAGTATCCTTTCTAAATTTAACTTATTATTTTGCTTTACTAAATAAAGTAAATCTTCTTTATTGATTATTCCAATAACTTTTTTTTCTTTATCTACTATTGATATTTCATTTCCAAAATGCAAAAGATCCTCACAATTTATTTCAGAAACATTTAAATTTCCAGAAATAAAATCCTTTTGTGAAGATAATATTTTTTTATGTCTTATAAGATCAATCAATCGCATTTTCTCACCATTATTAAATATTTTTTGTATGTTAATCTCTTTCAAGAGTATTTATAATTTAGCATAACATATCAGGAATTATTTGTCCATTTAATTTATTTCATAAATAAGTAATTTTCTTTGTTTATATTCATGTAACCAAATATAAAAAAATTACTACAGATCAGTGTAAATATTTGTAGAGGTCTGTTTATTATTTAGATGCTTACTAGAAATTAAAGATTATCTATGATATAATGAACTATAAAATTTAAAATAAGTTCTTTGAAGTAATATTGGGAGGAAAAGGAAATGGTTTTGGGGCTTACTGGAGGAATAGCCAGTGGAAAAACCACTGTTAGCAATATTTTTAGAAAACTGAATATTCCAATTTATGATGCAGACATTATTTCCAGAGAACTTACAGAAGAAAAAGAAGTTTTGGAAGAAATAGATAAAACTTTTTTAGTAAAAGATTTGGTCGTTGACAGAAAATTAAATAGAAGCATACTAAAAAGTATAGTTTTTGAAAATAAAGAAAAACTATCTTTACTCAACAAGATAATTCATCCCAAAGTCATAAAAACCCTTGAGAAGATAAGAGAAGAAAATGATAAAAAATTAATTATCTTTGATATTCCTTTATTATATGAAAGTAATTGTGATTTTTTATGTGATAAAATTTTGGTAATAGGAGCCCAAGTTAAAACTCAAATAAAAAGAGTAAAAGCAAGGGATAATATGACAGATTCAATGGCTAAACAAATTATAGACAGTCAGATGCCTTTAGAGGAAAAAGTAAAAAGAGCAGATTTTACTATTTGGAATGAGGATAAAAATTTATCAGAATTGGAAGAAGAAGTAAAGGATTTGCATACAAAGCTTCTAAAATCCTTGGAGAAATTGGAGGTTAAAAATGAAAATAGTCGCTCCAGCAGGGAATAAAGATAGGTTTTATGCTGCGATAAAAGGTGGAGCTCATGAAATATATATGGGATTGAAAGGGTTTGGTGCCAGAAGAAATGCAGAAAACTTTACAGTGGATGAATTGATAGAAGTACTAAACTATGCACACTTAAGAAATATTAGAATATTTTTAACATTAAACACTATAATGTACAGAAGAGAAATGGATTTTATATATGAGAACTTGAAAAAACTTTATATGGGTGGTCTGGATGCAGTAATAGTGCAAGATTTAGGATTTGCCAAATACATAAGAGAATGTTTTCCAAATTTAGAAATACATGGTAGTACTCAGATGACTATTGGTGATTATGAAGAAATCAATTATCTAGAGACAATTGGGTTTAAAAGGGTGGTATTGCCAAGAGAACTATCTTTTGATGAAATAAAAAATATAAGAAAAAACGCCAAGATAGAATTAGAAGTTTTTGTATCAGGAGCACTTTGTGTTTCATATTCTGGCAACTGTTATATGAGTAGTTTTATTGGTGGGAGAAGTGGCAACAGAGGCCTATGTGCACAACCATGTAGAAAATTGTACCATGATGATAATGGTAATAAAGGATATTTTTTAAGTCCCAAAGATCAATTATTCTCTCACGAAGAAATAAATAAACTTATTGAAATTGGTATAGATAGCATCAAAATAGAAGGAAGAATGAAAGATGTAAATTATGTCTATGAGACAGTCAATTACTATAGTGAAATCCTGAGGGGAAAAACTCCCCAAGAAAAAACTTCTAAATTTTTTAATAGAGGTTATACAATTCCATATTTTTATGGAGTGAATAAGAATATAATTAACCGAAATTATTCCTTTCACATGGGGGAAAATTTAGGAAAGTTAAATAATAATTTGTTGACCACATCAACTGATATTACACTGGGAGATGGATTAATATTTTTGGACAAAAATTATGACAAAATTAATGGCACTTACATAAATAAAATACAAGTGAAAACCCGTGATAAATTTTCCGAAAAACAAAAAGCACTAAAAGGTGAAGTTGTTTTACTTAATAATATTCCTAAAAATACTAGATATATTTTTAGAAATTTTTCAAAAAAAAATATAATAGAAACACAAAAAGTTTTAAATAATCTGGAGATAAAATCCAAAATTTATATGGAGTTTTATGGTAAAAAAAATAATTTTCCCAGACTTTATCTGGAATATATGAAAAATACCAATGAAAAAATATCTTGTGAAATACTTGGAAATAATAAATTAGAAGATGCTAAAAGTAAGAATACAACTAAAGAAGAGATAACTCTTAAATTGAGTGAAATTGGGAATACAAGTTTTTGTCTAAACAAAATAAAGATAGATATTGATGAAAATCTTTTTATACCATTATCATTATTAAAAAACATAAAAAGAGACGGAATAAAGTTATTGGAAGAAAAAATATTGGAAAGTTATAAAAGAGAGAGTTATGGAAAAAGTTATAAGAAAAAAGAAACAGAAAAACCAAATAATTTATATAATAAAAAATATAATAGTGAAAAAGAATTAAAAAAAAATAATGAGAAAGAAAATAGTTATATAATAATAAGTGCAGTAGTATCCAACGAAAGACAAAAAAAATTATTGGAAAAATATAACATCAAAAAAATATATTATAAATCTAACCATATAAAATTTAATAGCAATAGTAGCAGTAATCGTGATAAAAGTAGTCCTATTTTAGTATCAAAATTAAAGGACATAATTATAAATAAAAATGAAAAAGTTATTGTAAATTGGAATATGAATATAATTAATAAACTTACTATAGAAGCTCTGGAAGATTTTTCCAACATAGAAACAGTAATATTATCTCCAGAAATATCTTTTGAGGATATTAAAACGATAGGTGAAACTAAAGTAAATAAAGCAATATTGATTTATTCAAAACTATTGGCAATGTACACAGAAGTTCCTATTTTTGACGATGATAAAAAAATAATAAGAAATTCAGAAGGAGACGAATTTTCAATTCATAAGAATGGATACAATAATAGCGAAATATATATAGAAAAACCGCTGAATATAATCAATGATTTTGATAAACTGGGATTACCAATTGATGAATATATTCTGGAATTTAATGCAGAAACAGAGGAAGAAATAATAAAAATAATAAAGCAATTGGAAAATAGAAATGGTTCATATAATAGCTATAATTACAAAAGGGGAGTGTATTAAGTGGAAGACAATGAAAAAAATTTAAAAACAATAAGATTATTAGGAACATGGTTTGGTCTGGGGGATATTCCGATAGCCCCAGGAACATTCGGAACTTTAGGAGGAATACCGATATATTTGGGATTGTTATTTTTAAGGAGGTTTTTTAGAAACATAACATTATATTATTCCTTTTATTTTATTTTCATAATTACATTTTTTATGATATCTGTATATATTTCTGATATTTGTGAAGAAAAAATATTTAGGAAAAAAGATCCGTCCAATGTGGTAATAGATGAAGTGTTAGGATATATTACTACATTATTTTTGGTCGTTCCAGTGGGAGGAGCTAATATAGCCAAAGTGATGATATTGGCCTTTGTAGTATTTAGAATATTGGATATCAAAAAACCAGGTCCAATCTATAAATCACAAGAATTTTCCAATGGAGTCGGTGTGGTGTTAGACGATTTTTTGGCGGGAGTAATTGGTAATTTTGTAGTAATAGGAGTAGCAACAGTTTTAGGATGGATTTAGTACAAAAAAATTTGGATAATTGATATAACTATATTTGATACAAAGGAGAAATTTGGCAAATGAAGGCAGGAATAATTTTAGTAGGAACAGAGTTATTGAATGGCGGAACAGTGGATACAAATAGTATTTTCATTAGTGAAGAACTTAATAAATATGGAATAGAAATAGAATTTAAAATATCTGTAAGAGATATTATGGATGAGATAATAAAAGTGATTGATTATGCCAAAAGGAATGTTGATTTAATTATAATATCTGGGGGATTAGGTCCAACTATTGATGATATTACTAAAGATGCTATAGCAAAATATTTGAATGTTTCACTAATAGTAGAAGATTCTGAATTGGTAAAATTAAAAGAAAAATTTAGTCATTTGGATATCCCGTTCTTGGAATCAAATATTAAACAAATAGAAAAACCTCAAGGGGCAATAAGTTTTGAGAACGATAAGGGAATGGCACCAGCCATATATATTGATGGAATGGCTGTATTCCCAGGAGTTCCAAGGGAATTATACAATATGTTGCCTAAGTTTCTCAATTGGTATAGTAAAGAGATGAATTTAGCGGATGATAATATATATATAAAAGATATATTAACCTTTGGTCTAGGTGAATCCATCCTTGATGATAAATTAAAAAAAATTTTTACTGAAGATGGAATTCACTATGAATTTTTGGTAAAATCTTATGGAACTCTGGTAAGGTTACAAAGTTTTGCTCACAATATTGATAAGGTTTCCAAAATTGAAAAAAAAATATATAATGAAATTGGTGAGTATATCTTTGGGGAAGACACAGATACCATGGAAGGAGTTCTTGTATCTAAATTAAAGGAACTAAATTACACTATTTCTACAGCTGAATCTTGCACTGGTGGTCTTCTTGCAGGTAAAATAATCAATGTGGATGGAGTATCCGAAGTATTTATGGAAGGATTTGTAACTTATAGTAACAACTCTAAAATAGAAAAATTAGGCGTTTCTAAAGATGTGCTAGACGAATATGGAGCTGTAAGTGAAGCAGCAGCAAGAGAAATGCTAAAAAATCTATGGACGGATGTAGGTATATCTACTACAGGAATAGCAGGACCAACCTCTGACAATACAGAAAAACCTATTGGATTAGTTTATATTGGAATAAAAATAAAAGAGAAAATCCATATAAAAAAATATCAATTCAACAAGCAATGGGGAAGGAATAGAATAAGAAATAGAGCAGTTTCTCAGGGATTATTTGATTTGATAAAATTATTAACAAAATAGGAGGCCTACAATGAAAATAGAAATAAAAGTATTAAATCCAATGAGATTTACTAAATTATTTATTGCTGCCAGTAGATGGGTGTCCAAGTACGCAGATGTTTTAAATGATTTGAATGTATTTCCAGTACCTGATGGTGATACAGGAACCAATGTTTCTATGACTTTACAGGCAGTGGAAAATGAGCTTGTGAAGTTGGACCATGAGCCAAAAATGTCTGAATTTGTGGAAACAGTATCTGAAGCAATAATCTTAGGTGCAAAGGGGACTTCAGGGATAATTTTGGGAAATATTATAGTGGGTTTCTTGTCAAACATAAAAGATAAAGAAGTGGTAACAATTGATGATGTTGCCAAAGCTTTTGTAGCAGCTAAAGAAAAAGGATATAGTGCAATTACAAATCCATTGGAGGGAACGATACTCACAGTGGTCAAAAGTGTAGCTGAGGCTGCAATAAATTATGATGGTCCTAAGGACGATTTTATTCTATTTTTGGTACATTTAAAAAATACAGCTCACGAGGCAGTAAAAAGGACTCTTGAGCAGTTTTCTGTTCTAAAGGAAAATGGTGTGGTCGATGCAGGGGCTTTGGGATTCTTTTATCTTTTGGAGGGATTTGAAAAGTCGGTGGCAGATCCAGAAATGTTAAAGGACTTGGATAGAATTATTAAGTCTCAAGCTATTAGAAGTAAAAGGCTAAAACAGGTGAATTTGGAAAATTTGCCTAATAAATATAAATACAATCTAGAATTCATTCTGGAGAGCACTCACTTAGATATGGAAAAATACAGTAGAGACGTGTCTTCCTATGGAGATTTGATTTATTGTGTAAATATAGGTGATAAAATAAAAACCCAGATTAATACAGATTTACCATGGGAAATACTAAAAATAGGGGACTCTTTGGGAAGAGTATATAATATTCAATTTGAAAATTCACCTCAAAATGTGATAGAAGAAAGCGAAGAAGAAAATGAGGAGGAGAATAAGGAAGCAACTGAGATAGAAAATACAGTTAGACTCTCAGATGTGGCAATAGTTACCGATTCAGGTTCTGATTTGACTCAAGATTTAATAAAGGACTTAGAGATAAGTGTGGTGCCACTGAAACTTCAGGTGGACGATACTTATTACAATGAGGGAACAGACATCACTAAAAATGAAATATGGACTTTATACAGAAAAGATTTGATATTTCCCAAGGCGTCTCCACCTTCAATTGGTGAATTCCAAAGATGCTACCAAGAGCTTTTGAAAAAGGGTTATAAATATATTATATCTATTCACATTTCAAATAAATTGAGTGGTACTTACCAAGCTGCCAAATTGGCCAAAGAAAAACTTTGTTCTTCAGAAAAAGTAGTAGTTATAGATTCACAAACTCTATCGTTACCATTGGGAAATTTAGTTCTTGAGGCAGCTAAGAATGCACAAAATAGAGTGGGATTCGAAGAGATACTTCGAAGATTAAATGAGAATATTGGCAAAATGAAAGTATTATTATTTGCTGAAGATTGGAGTTATTTAGAGAAGAATAGTAGGATAACCAAAATTTCTAATATTTGGGGAAACATATTTAATTCTAAGCCAATACTTTCTCTAGAAAATGAAACTCTAAATCTAGAGGGGAATAAACTGAGAGCCAAATCTATCATGAATTATGTAAGAGATATTTTAAAAAAGGAAAGCAATAAAGGAAAGATATCTTTTTACACCTTATGGGGAGGGAGTGAAAAAGAATTGGAAAAGGCCAATTCCATCAAAGAATTGGGAGAAGCCATAGAAAGTAATGTTGAATATAAAGGAAATTTTCAAATAGGAAGCACCATTGGAAGTCATAGTGGACCAGTATTTGGAATTGGAATAATATCAAATAGCAATAAAGGAGAGAAATTATGAACTTCGTATATCTTTCACCAAATTTTCCAGAGAGTTCTGAACATTTTTGTAAAGCTCTTAAGCAAAAAAATGTAAGAGTACTTGGAATTGGAGATGCCGATTATAATCTCCTTTCCACTGAGTTAAAAAATTCTCTTGAGGAATATCAAAAAGTATCCAATCTTGAGAATTATCATGAGGTAAAAAAGGCATGTAAATATTTTGAAGATAAATACGGAAAAATAGATTGGTTAGAATCTAATAATGAATATTGGCTTCTAAAGGATGCAGCACTGAGGACTGATTTTAATATCTCAACTGGCCTAAATAATGATACTGTAGCTGGAATAAAATATAAGAGTGCCATGAAAGAATACTATGAAAAAGCCAAGGTAAAAGTGGCAAGACATCACTTGGTTAAGGATTATGAAAACTGCATAAAATTCATAGGTGAAGTAGGGTATCCATTGATAGTAAAGCCAGATAATGGAGTGGGAGCGTCAAGCACATATAAAATTTCCAATTTAGATGAATTTAATTATTTTTATGAAACAAAATCTTCCATACAATATATTATGGAAGAATTTATACAAGGAGAATTGGTCTCTTATGATGGAATAGCAGGTAAAAATAGGAAAGTTATTTTTGCCACATCCCATCGATTTCCAATACCAGTGATGGAGTTAGTCAATGATAAGAAAGATGTAGTCTATTATACTTTGAGGGAAATGCCAGAGACAGTGAGAATAGCCGGAGAGAGTGTTATAAAAGCCTTTGAAACAAATAGTAGATTTTTTCATTGTGAGTTTTTTATAATGACGGAAGATAAAGATGGTCTAGGGAAGAAGGGAGATATAATAGGTTTGGAAGTAAATATGAGACCTCCAGGAGGCTACATTCCAGACATGATGAATTATGCTAGTGATGTGGATGTATATGAGATCTGGGCCAATATGATAACTTCCAATGAAGAAAAATGTGTTACCCAGAGACCATATTTTTGTGTGAGTGTAGCAAGAAGAGATGAAAAAAAATACCTTCATACCCAAAGGGATACAGAGGAAAAATATAAAGATGATATAATGATAAAAGGAAGAATGCCAGAGGCAGTTTCTGCAGCTATGGGAAATGATATGATTATTGCTAGATTTAAAGAGTTTTCCATGGTAGAAGAATTTATTGATTTTTACTTGAAGAAGACATAAAAAATTCATCAGGAGGAGTCAAATGCATACCAAATATTATAAAGAATACAGTTATATATTAGAGAGAGAAATGGAATTTACGGTCCATGGTCATGGAGGGAAACCTTGTTTGGTCTTTCCTGCTCAAGATGGTAGATTTTATGATTTTTTTAATTTTGAAATGATAGAATCTGCCAAAAATTTCATTGAAGCTGGTAAGTTGCAGCTATTTTGTGTCGATGGATTGGATTGGGAAAGCTGGAGTTTTAAAAACGGGAACTATAGGGATAGAATAATACAACATGAAAAATGGTTTCACTACATAACCCAAGAATTGGCACCCAGATGTAAGAGACTAAATGAAGAAATGACAGAAAGGGAGTATATTGGCAAAATACTGACCACAGGTTGTAGTATGGGAGCCTATCATGGACTTAATTTCTTGTTGAGAAGGCCAGATATTTTTGATGGAACTATTGCAATGAGTGGTCTATACAATGCTGAATATTTTTTTCCTAATTATAATGATGAACTAATATATTTTAATTCTCCTGTGGATTATATGAAAAATATTTCTAAAGACCATGAATACATGGAAATGTATAATAAATCTCAAATAATAATTTGTTGTGGACAAGGAAGATGGGAAGAGGATGGTATAAGAGATGCCAAAGAATTGGAAAAGAGCTTCAAAAGACTAGAAGTTCCAGCTTGGGTTGATTTATGGGGATACGATGTAGACCATGATTGGCCATGGTGGAAAGTTCAATTTCCTTATTTTTTAGAAAAAATTTTATAATAAATTTATATTTAAATTTTTATAAATAGAGATACTGCTAAAAAAATTATTTTAATATAAAGTCATAAATTAAAATGGAGCTATAAAATAAAATAATGAAGTAAAAAAATATAAAAAAGAAAAAGACTTGATTATGACGAGGAGAAACTTAATGGTAATAAAAGAAAAATGTTACATAGAGCCATTACAGTTGGATAGAATGATTCATATTTATATACCAGATAATATCAATCTAGGGGAGAAACTATCCGTGATGTATATGTTTGATGGACATAATTTATTTTATGACGAGGACTCTACCTTTGGAAAATCTTGGGGGTTGAAAAATTTTTTAGATAAGATAGATGCGAAAATCATGATAGTTGGAATTGAGTGCAATCATCAAGGAAATGAAAGATTGTCGGAATTTTGTCCTTATACTTTTAATGATAAGAATTTAGGTTATGTAGAGGGCAAAGGTAAAATTTTTATGGAGTGGATTATAAATAGCCTAAAACCATATATAGACAGCAAATATCCTACTATTCCAGATAGAGAAAACACTGGTATTGGTGGTAGTTCAATGGGAGGACTTATGGCACTTTATGGAATAGCTATGAGGTCAGATATTTTTTCCAAAGGAGCTTGTTTATCGGTTTTTTATCAACACATTTACAAATATTTGTTAAAGGATATCTTTAGTGTTAATCTAAATAATAAAACTAAAGTATATATTAGTTGGGGAAAAGGCGAATTTTATACAAAAAAACAACTGGCTGTAGGTACAGAAAAAAATCTAAGAATCTCCAGAATTTTTACTTCAATGGGGATAGAAGTTTATCCACATCTTATGGTGAAAGGAAAGCACAATGAAGAGTCTTGGGAAAAGGAAATTCCTATTTGGTTGGGGGAATTGGGATTAATTAATAATATGTAGAAAATGAGAGTGAAAGAACATCACTCTTCTATATTTATCCAGATATTACAGGTGAATTTAATGAAGATATATGGGTTGCAAAAATTGTCCCTTTTGGATTATCCAGATAAAATGGCTGCAATAATATTTACTGGAGGATGTAATTTTTTATGTCCTTTTTGTCATAACAGAGATTTAGTCATGGGGATTAATAATTTAAAGGAAATAAGTCAAAAAGAATTATTTTCTTTCTTAGAAAAGAGAAAAAATGTCTTGGAGGGAGTATGTATCACCGGAGGAGAGCCTCTCATACATAGCGATACAAGTATAATAAGAAAAATAAAAGAATTAGGTTATTTGGTAAAACTTGATACCAATGGAAGCTATCCAGAGAGGCTAAAAAACCTTGTGGAAGAAAAACTTTTGGACTATGTGGCCATGGATATCAAAAATTCTCTGAATAAGTATGCCGTTACTTCTGGAGTGAAAGAAATAAATTTGAATAAAATAAAAGAATCAGTTTCTTTCTTATTAAAAAATAAAGTTGCTTACGAATTTAGAACAACAGTAGTTAAGGAGTTGCATGAGAAAGAAGATTTTGTCTTCATATCCCAGTGGTTAATGGGAGCAGAGAAATATTTTTTACAAAATTATAAAAATTCTGAAAATATAATAAAAAAAGGTTATTCTTCCCATAAAATTGAGCAATTGGAAATTTACAAAAATATTTTAGAAAAAAATATAAAATTTGTGAAAATAAGGTAAAATATAACAATATATAGTAATACTGTTCTAGATAAACACAATATCTTGTGTTTTGACTGTTGACAAAACCTTAAGAGAGTGGTATTATTAAAATATTCTAAATTAAGATTAACTAATATTAAAAATAAAAGGGGAGATTAGGATGTATCAAGTAGTAAAACGTGATGGGCAGGTTGTTGATTTTAACTTATCTAAAATAAGTAAAGCTATAGTAAGTGCATTTGAATCGCAAAATAAAAATTTTAACACAGATATTGTTGATTTGTTAGCATTGAAAGTTACAGCAGACTACGAAGAAAAAATAGTGAATCAAAGTGTAAGTGTGGAAGAAATACAGGATAGTGTAGAATCTGTATTAATAAAAACTGGTTATGCTGATGTGGCTAAAGCTTATATTTTGTACAGAAAGCAAAGAGAAAAAATAAGAAGCATGAAATCTACTATATTGGATTATAAAGAAATTGTAGATAGTTATGTAAAGGTCACAGATTGGAGAGTCAAAGAAAATTCCACAGTAACATATTCTGTAGGTGGACTAATTTTGAGCAACTCTGGTGCGATTACTGCTAATTACTGGTTGTCAGAGGTATATGATGATGAAATAAGTAAAGCTCACAGAAATGCAGATATACATATTCATGATTTGTCAATGCTTACAGGTTATTGTGCAGGTTGGTCACTAAAACAGCTTATCCAAGAGGGATTAGGAGGAGTTACAGGTAAGATCACCTCCTCTCCAGCCAGTCATTTGGCCACATTGTGCAATCAAATGGTAAATTTCTTGGGAATAATGCAAAATGAGTGGGCAGGTGCTCAAGCCTTTTCATCCTTTGATACATATTTAGCTCCTTTTGTAAAGGCAGACAATTTGTCTTACAAGGAAGTAAAAAAAGCTTTGGAATCATTTATCTTCGGAGTAAACACACCAAGTAGATGGGGGACTCAAGCTCCATTTTCTAATATTACTTTGGATTGGACTGTTCCCAACGATTTGGCAGAATTAAATGCGATTGTTGGTGGTAAAGAAATGAACTTTAAATATAAGGACTGTAGAAAAGAAATGGATATGATAAATAAAGCTTTTATCGAAATAATGATAGAGGGCGATGCCAATGGTAGGGGATTTCAATATCCAATTCCGACATATTCTATTTCCAATGACTTTGACTGGTCGGAAACAGAAAACAATAAACTATTATTTGAAATGGTCTCTAAATATGGAACCCCGTATTTTTCCAATTATATAAATAGCGACATGGAGCCAAGTGATGTAAGAAGCATGTGTTGTAGGTTAAGGTTAGATTTAAGAGAGCTTAGAAAAAAATCTGGTGGTTTTTTTGGAAGTGGAGAAAGTACAGGCTCTGTGGGAGTGGTGACTATTAATTTGCCAAGAATTGCACATACATCTAAGACCAAAGAAGAGTTTTATTCCAAATTAAATAAAATGATGGATATATCAGCTAGATCTTTGAAAATAAAAAGAGTTATAGTTGGAAAATTATTAGAAGAAGGACTGTATCCATATACAAAGAGATATTTGGGGTCTTTTGATAATCATTTTTCTACTATAGGATTAATTGGGATGAATGAAGTAGGACTTAATGCAACATGGTTGCAAAAAGATTTGACTTCCAGCAAAACAGTGGAATTTGCAGAAGAAGTACTGAATCATATGCGGAATAGATTATCAGATTATCAAGAAGAATATGGAGATTTATATAATTTAGAGGCGACTCCAGCAGAATCAACAACCTATAGATTGGCAAAACATGACAAAAATAGGTATCCAAACATCATCACAGCCTCTGAAAGTAGCGGAATACCATATTACACCAATAGTTCTCACTTGCCTGTGGGATGCACAAGTGACATTTTTGATGCATTGGATGTACAAGATAAATTACAAACTCTATATACTTCAGGGACAGTTTTTCATGCTTTCTTGGGAGAAAAATTGCCTAACTGGAAAGCAGCAGCGACTTTGGTGAGAAAAATTGCTGAAAACTATAAACTTCCATACTATACTTTATCACCAACCTACTCTATTTGTAAAGAGCATGGATATATTGTAGGGGAACATTTTAGTTGTCCCACTTGTGGAAACGAAACAGAAGTATATAGTAGAATTACTGGATATTATAGACCTGTAAAAAATTGGAATGAGGGAAAATCTCAGGAATATAAAGACAGAAAATTGTATGATGTGGGGGAATCTTTTGTCAAAAAAGATGATAAAACATTTGAAGAAAGTTATACTTTGGAGAACCAAAAGCAAAATCAAAGTAATATAGATATAAATTTAAAAAGTCAAAAGCTATTATTTGTTACTAAAACTTGCCCCAATTGCAGAGTGAGTAAAGAAGAATTGAGAGAGGCGAAAGTGGAATTTATAGTGATTGACGCAGAAGAAAATCCAGAACTAGCTCAAAAATATCAAATACGACAGGCACCTACCCTAGTAGTAATAGAAGGAAATAATGTGGAAAAGCATGTAAACCTTTCAAACATAAAACTATTTACTAATGTGTAAATAAAATGGGAGAATTTAGTTAATGTTATAGAAGATTTAAACTATCAAAAATCCCTTTGAACTTCGAATTATTATTCCTGATTTGATCTCATCTAAAAAAATTTTTAAAATAAATAAAAAAATGTTTGACAGAAAATATTATATGTGATAATATAACTATTGTCTTCGAGAAAAGATAGAAGACAAAAAGGGACATTAACAACAGAATAGAGAAAGATAAAAATGCAAACCAAAAGAAAATTATTGTCAAATAATTAAGGTGTAAATAATTTAAATCTGAGTGATTTAAATTGAA